>Ga0316205_10004300_pt1 | contig 12605 bp, 12 predicted proteins | sample 3monthpyrite_MG_FD_204941 | JGI IMG/M metagenome (GOLD analysis project Ga0316205, IMG submission 204941) | Microbial mat bacterial communities from mineral coupon in-situ incubated in ocean water Damariscotta River, Maine, United States -... | ecosystem: Environmental > Aquatic > Marine >... | reverse complement strand
CAACCATCACACTTGATCGTTGTGCCCGCGCTCATGCCTGGCTGGCCGGCCGAGACTTTGTTGGCCCGGAAGATATTCAAAGCATGGCTTTTGATGTACTTCGTCATCGTTTAATTTTAAGTTATGAAGCGGAAGCAGATGGCATTACCACTGATCGCTTTATTAATGAACTGGTTAACCGTATTGCTGTTCCATAATGTCCGGACAAAACCAAGCCAGCGCCGCACCGACTGAAAGCCGTGAAAACGGTTTAATTTCAGTCAATCAGCACAGCCTGATTCAGCTCAGACATCAGGCATCACAGTTAGTATTGTCTTTAAAAAAAATTCGGGCGATGCAAAGCGGCACTTATCTGTCTTCTTTCAGAGGACGTGGCATGGAGTTTAATGAATCCCGTGTTTATCAACCAGGTGATGACATCCGAAATATGGACTGGAAAGTGACTGCCAGAACAGGCGATGCACACACAAAAATATTTTCGGAAGAAAGAGAGCGCCCCGTACTGTGCTGGACAGATTTTCGTGAACCCATGCATTTTGCAACCCACGGTGTTTTTAAATCGGTGATTGCAGCCAAAGCCGCTGCTGCCCTTGCATGGGCGGCCAGTTCTCAGGGCGACCGTGTTGGCGGGCTGGTTTTTTCAGAACACACGCATCATGAATTAAAACCACAGCGTGGCAAATCCGGTGTTCTGCATTTCATCAAACAACTGGAACAAATTCAGCAGACAAAAATCACGCAACCGGGCTCCCAGATTAATGCCGAACAGGCGCTGGCACGATTACGCAGAGTAGCCAAACCTGGCAGCCTGATTTTTCTGATCAGCGATTTCAGAAATCTTGGCGAACAGGCACGTTCACATATTACTCAGCTGTCTAAACATAACGATATCGTGATGTTTTTTATTTACGATATTTTAGAAAAATCATTGCCATCAGATGGTCAGTACTTAATACAGCATCAGGAAAATAAAATTCGTTTCAGCAGCAGCCAGAATAATCAAAAAAAATATCATCAACATTTTGCTGAACGTCTGGGCTCTCTGAAAACATTTGCACGAAAACACCGCATTTCATTTATTGAATGCAGCACTCAGCAAGATCCACTGACCCAGCTTCAGGCATCTTTTCGATAATCACTATGCAGTCACCTCAACAACAGCTTCCGCTAAAAGACATTCATCTGCCCGACTCGGTATCCTGGTGGCCACTGGCTACCGGTTACTGGCTGATCCTGTTGCTGATTATTATTAGTATCCTCAGCATTGTCTTAATCCGAAAATATCTGAAAAATCAGCGCATCAAAAAACTTGCTTTAAAGGAATACCAGCAGATAAAAAATGAATATCAACAAAGCCAGAACCAGAAACAGCTGGTCACTTCGCTTTCAGCTTTACTTCGTCGCGCCGCTATCAGCAGTTACCCGAGAAAAGACTGTGCTTCATTGACAGGTAAAGACTGGCTTAAGTGGCTGGACACAGGCTTGCCTGAATCAGGTAACTCCTTCTCAACCGGACCAGGTTACTTACTGACTGATTTTGCGTATTCCAAATCAGATCACAGCGATGACATTAACAACTTGCTGACTTTATCTCTTGCATGGCTGAAAAAACTCCCGGCCGTGACATCCACAAAAGGCCATAACGCATGATTCATTTTGAATGGGCCTGGGCATTTCTTGCTTTACCACTACCCTATCTTGCTTATAAGTTTTTACCCGCTGCACCGCGCCAGAATGAAGCAGCGTTAAATGTCCCGTTTATGCATGACTTCGAAAGTTACAGCGCTGAAGCCTCTGACACCTCAAACAAAGCTCTGTTATTTATTGCCATCATCGCATGGATATTACTGGTAACAGCAAGCGCCAGACCACAATGGCTTGGCGACCCGGTTGAGTTACCGGTTAGCGGTCGTGATCTGATGTTAGCTGTGGATTTATCCGGCAGCATGGAAGTGGAAGATTTTAAACTTAACGGTCAGATAGTTGATCGTTTGACAGCCACCAAAGCGGTAGCCAGTGAATTTATTAAACGCAGACAGGGTGACCGTATTGGACTTATCCTTTTTGGTAAAAAAGCTTACCTGCAAACACCACTGACATTTGATCGCGACACTGTCAGTACTTTACTTGATGAATCAGTCATTGGTCTGGCCGGCAAAGAAACAGCGATTGGCGATGCCATCGGACTGGCTGTTAAGCGACTGGAAAAAGAAGAAGTAAACAGCCGTGTACTTATTTTATTAACAGATGGCGCTAACACCGCTGGTGAAGTCCAGCCACTGACGGCAGCCGGCCTTGCCAAACAATACCACCTAAAAATATATACCATTGGTATTGGTGCTGATGAAATGATTGTGCGATCTATCTTCGGCTCCAGAAGAGTTAACCCGTCATCTGATCTGGATGAAAAAACATTAACTGCCATTGCCAAAGAAACCGGTGGACAATATTTCCGCGCCCGCAACACACAGGAACTTGAAAAAATATATCAGATACTTGACCAGCTCGAACCGGTGGAAAAAGAAACCCAGAGTTTCAGACCAACCAGTGCGCTTTACTACTGGCCGCTTTCCGTTTCATTTTTATTAGCCGCCATCATTTTGTTTATCCGTATTATTAGCCGGGGAAGAATATGAACCTGTTTCACTTTCTTCGGCCTGAATGGTTTTTCGCTGTTATACCGTTATTAGCGCTTTACTGGTTACTTCACCGGCTGCAATTACAAAATAAAAGCTGGTATAACTTCTGCGACAAAGATTTACTTCCGTTTTTATTTAATCAGGATAAAACCAGACAGAAAAGAACACTTCTGCCAGCTGTACTTGCTGGCGGACTGCTGATTATCATTTCACTGGCCGGGCCAACCTGGGAAAAACGTCCGCAACCTGTTTTTAAAAAACAATCTGCACTGGTTATTATTTTAGACCTTTCACGCTCTATGGATGCCACTGACATCAAACCCAGCCGGCTGACTCGTGCACAGCATAAAATTGAAGACATTCTGAAGCAACGTACAGAAGGTCAGACAGCACTCGTGGTCTATGCAGGAGACGCGTTCACCGTGACACCACTGACTGAAGACACGGCGACAATTTCATCTCAACTTAAAAGCCTTAGTACGGACATCATGCCTGTACAAGGCAGCCAGACTCATAAAGCCATTAATCTGGCTCATGATCTCTTTAACCGTACCGCACAGCAGTCCGGCCACATACTTCTGATCACTGACGGCATCAATAACGATGCTTTTGAGAGCGTAAAGTCCACATTAAAAAATAAATACACACTTTCGGTTCTTGGTATTGGCACCTCGGAAGGCGCCCCCATCCCGATTAAAAGCGGCGGCTTTTTCAAAGACAGGTCCGGGGCTATTGTTATTCCAAAACTGGACAAAAGTAAATTGCAGCAGCTGGCTTTAACCGGCTCAGGTACATTCCAGACACTGAGTACTACCGACAGGGATATTGAAATACTACTAAAGCCTTTGGGCGGTTTTGATACCAACCAGAAAACCAAATCGACCGATTTGAATACCGACAGCTGGTTTGAAACAGGCCCCTGGCTATTACTGCCCGTTTTACTTATCGCCTTACTGGCCTTCAGAAAAGGTTATCTTTTTCTGTTGGCCATTGTCTGCCTGCAACAACCTGAGCCCGCCTATGCACTTGACTGGCAGTCACTCTGGCAAAACAACAGTCAACAGGGGCAACAGCTTCTATTGGATAATAAGCCAGGTGAAGCCGCCGAAAAATTTTCCGATAAAGCATGGAAGGCCGGCGCCCAATATAAAGCAGGTGACTATAAAAAAGCTCTGGAAAGTTATAACAGCCTGAATTCATCCGACCCTGAAGTCTTGTACAACATTGCAAACACTCAGGCACAACTGGGTATGTTTAATGAAGCCATACAAAACTACAATAAAATTATTAAAAACAACCCGAACCACAGCGACGCGATTCATAACCGTGACCTGATTGAAAAAATGCAGCAGCAGAACAAGCAACAGGATAAAAACGATTCTGAAAAAGATGAAAAATCTGACTCTGATGACTCATCTTCTAAAGACAAGCAAGAAAACAAAAATGATGCTGACTCACAGCAGCAAAATCAAAAGCAGGATAATCAGGAAAAATCTCAGGATTCAGAAAACTCACAGCAACCTGATCAGAGCAAACAGCAATCACCTGAAAAAGATAAAAACGACAAGCCAGAAGAACAGACTGGCAAACCCGACCCAGAAGAGACAAAGCCTGATGAAAAACAGCAACAAGCTGAACCACAGGAAACAGAACAGCTGTCAAAAGAACAGCAGCAGGCAAATGAGCAATGGTTAAGGCGTATACCGGATGACCCCGGCGGTTTACTCAGACGTAAATTTAAATATCAGACCGAACAACGACCAGACAATAATAGCGGTGAACAACAATGGTAAAAAAAATTTATCTCTTCTTATTATTGCTTGCTTTTAGCCTGTGCAGTTTTATGGTTAATGCTGCAGAGATCAGCGTTTTTGTAGACCGGCAAAACATCAGTACCAATGAGTCTTTTAATCTGGTATTTGAAGCAGAAGGTTCGGTGGATGCAGACCCGGACTTTTCTCCACTGGCCGTTTATTTTGACATTCTTAATAAAAGCCAGAGCAGTAACATGACTATCGTAAATGGCAACTTCAGTCGAAAAACTGTCTGGACGGTTGTCTTACTTGCGAAACAAGCCGGCACTTATGCCATACCAGCGATTGAATTTGGTAAAGACAAAACCAAAGCGCTGACATTGAAAATTAATAAATCTTCGAACGCTGGATCAGCTACTGATAAAAATCTGTTTCTTGAGGTAGAGATAGACCAGACATCTGCTTATGTTCAGTCTCAATTAATTTATACGGTAAAATTGTTTCGTTCTGTCGACATACAAAACGCAAGCCTGACTGAACCGGAACTCAGTGATGCGGAGGCAATTGTTGAAAAACTGGGCGATGATAAACGCTATCAGACAACAAAAAACGGGGTTCGTTATATTGTCATTGAAAGAAAATACGCCATCTTCCCGCAACAAAGCGGCCAGCTGAGTATCAAGCCTGTCGAGTTCAACGGACAACTGGTCTCGCAGCGCCGTTCTTTTTTTGATACCACTCCATTTAACAACACAACCAGACGAATTGTTTCTTCACAAATAGATATTGATGTTAAACCGATTCCAGAAAATTTTAAAAATAAAAACTGGTTACCTTCCTCGTCAATTAAAATAGTTGATGAATGGCCAGAGAATCCGGTCTTTAAAGTTGGCGAGCCCGTTACCAGAACTATCTCAATTATTGCGGCGGGTTTAACCGCCTCGCAACTGCCGGAAATTTCCAGTCAGCCTGTCAGCCATATAAAACTATACCCGGATCAGCCAACACTGAATAACCAGAAAGATGAAAATGGCATACTCGGCATTCGTCAGGAAAAAATTGCCTATATTCCAACCAGAGCAGGAAAAATAACACTGCCAGAAATTAACCTGCCATGGTGGAACACTAAAAAAGAAAGGATTGAGTTTGCAAGAATTAAAGCAAAGACAATACAGATTGAAGCCAACGCAGCTGCAAGCCAGCCACCTGCCACTCCAGGCCAGCAAGCAATAACTTCGCAGCCCAAAATAATTGGCACTGAACACGTAACAAACTCTTCAATGTCGGTATGGTTCTATCTCAGCATGTTATTTTTAACTGGCTGGATTATCACTCTGTTTTTATTACTGCGCCCTGATAAAAAACTAAGCACCACTAAAACCATAAAAAAAGATGTCAAACCGCTTACTAAAAACATTTCAAAAAAGTTCGCCAGTGCCTGCCATCAGCATAATCGTGAGCTTTGTAAAACTCTGCTTATTGAATGGGGCAAAAAACAATGGCCAGAAAATAATATAAATACATTAGGCGACATCGCCGGAGTTACCGATGGCCCACTAAAACAGCAAATCAATAAACTCAATCAAAGCTTATACGCTGGCACTTCGACTGACTGGAATGCCTCAGAGCTTTTGAATGCTTTTGAACAGAATAAGGGTATACCCTTAAAATCGAGCAATAATGGTGTTAAGGAACTTAAGCCTCTTACGAAATTACAATAAAATAATATCCTTATATAGAAAAACACACCCTTTTGGCCATTATTTTCGCTTTTTTTCCTCCAGCCTCTTTAAAGAGGTTTACTAAAAAAGGTAAAATCGCCGCTCAAATTATATTAGCACCACGGAGCGGCACTAATTAACCGGCTTTTATATAGCCTGGTTTTTATTAATTGAATTTAACGCAATAAAACTTACGGGAAGGGTTATGGAACTCGAAATTACAACCCAGATTTTAATCTGGTCATTCGCTCTGGCTTTTGTACTGGGTGCGGTTGCTAACAAAACAAACTTTTGCACCATGGGTGCAGTTTCTGATCTGGTTAACATGGGCGATACAAACCGCCTGAAAGCATGGTTCCTTGCAATTGCCGTTGCTTTACTGGGTGTAACCTTAATTGAAGGTATTATGGGCTATGCCTCAATTGATCCTTCTTTGCCTCCATACCGTAGCGAACAGTTCTCGTGGTTACGTTATATAGTGGGTGGTGTTCTGTTTGGTATCGGCATGACATTTGCCAGTGGTTGCGGCAACAAAACGCTGGTTCGTATCGGTGGCGGTAACATTAAATCAATCTTTGTACTGATTGTTGCCGGTTTCTTTGCCTACCTGATGACCAAGACTGATTTTTACGCTGTTCTTTTCCACCCATGGGTTTCTGCAACAACCATTAACCTTAAATCCACGCTTGGCGTAAACAGTCAGGATCTGGGTGGTATTTTTGGTGGTCTAGCTGGCATGTCAGATGTTTCTTCGATCCGAACTGCTCTGGGCTTACTGATTGGTGCGGTCATGCTGTTCTTTATCTTCCGCTCCGCTGATTTCCGCAGCAACAGTGATAACGTTGTTAGCGGTATCATTATCGGTATCATCATTGTACTGGCCTGGGCGATTACTGGTGGTAGCATGGGTACAGAATGGAAAGAAGCTGTCGACTTTATGGATGAAGTACCAGTTGGCGTTATGACACAGTCATACACATTCATTAATCCAATGGGTGATACCTTTGCATGGGCAATGAACCCAACCAACACTTTATTAATCAGCTTTGGTGTGATGGCGCTGTTAGGTGTTATTGCCGGTTCTCTGGTGTTTTCTTTGCTGACCAAAACATTCCGTATCGAATGGTTCAACGACGCGAAAGACTTTTTCACTCACATGATTGGTGCCGTTCTGATGGGCATTGGTGGCGTTCTGGGCATGGGTTGCACAATTGGCCAGGGCATTACCGGCTTTTCTACTCTGGCTGTTGGCTCAATGCTGGTTTTTGTTTCTATCGTTTTCGGTAGCGCATTAACCATGAAGATTCAGTTCTACAAAATGGTCTATGAAGAAGAAGCAAGCTTCATGAAAGCCCTGATTACATCTTTGGTAGATATGAAATTACTACCTTCAGGCATGAGAAAACTGGACGCTGTTTAATTATTTAAATAACCGTCAATAAAAAAGCCCTGCCCAGCAGGGCTTTTTTTTGCCCTTATTGAAAGCCTCAGCACTATGTCGCTATAATGAAAAACAGAAGCGATTTCGCTGAATACGGATAAAAACTCACATAATGAGCCATACAATCAACGCCATCACCTATCAGTTTGAACCTGATAGAAACACACAGGCACTATGCGAACAGGTAAGCTCGGAAATAAATGGCAACGGTGCCTCTCCTTCTGATATATCTGCTGAAAGCACCACAAGCACAAAAGTTACCGTCACCAGCCATTTTATCTGGTCGGTTCAGGTCTCTTTAAAATCCAAGACAGTTGCCGGCAAACAAACAAAAAACACCAAAACACATGACTCTGTACTGTCAGCTCAAACAGCTGCAAAAAAACAGGGCCAGCATATTCTAAAAAACTCTCTGGGCAAAATTGAGTTGATTAACAATATCAACGAAGACCCCGGTCATTTTTATAAACACAGCTCTGTTAAACTCAATGGTGGCAATGTGCACACACTGCTGCTGAAATGTACCCAGCAATGCAATAGCGGACAACTGACCTGTCCACGCTGCAAAGGCAAAGGCACTCACAAGGCAACGACAAAAAAAGAAGACTTTCTTGGTACCAGCTCAGACTTCTCTACCAAGAACAATTGCCCTCAGTGTAAAGGCAGAGGCAGTATCGAGTGCCATACCTGTGCCGGCAGCGGTGTGACCACGCAGATCTATCAGGTACATGTAAATGCAACAAGAGCCGATAAAGACACCGTTGAATCTTCTGATAAATCAGTAAAAACTGTGATTGAGAAATTCATCAGTCGTCAGTCACATGATGAACTTCTCAAAAACTATTTATCACCAACAGTTATCCAGCTGGAAGATATTGACGAGAATCATTGTAAAGTCGTTTATCAAAGCAAAACCGGTGCGATTTTACTTAAGCTGCTGATTAAAAATTTCAGCCATACTGTTCTGGGTTTTGGTGATAAAAATAAATGCATTAACAAATCACATATTCTGGATGATATTTTATTACCGGAAGTTGATCAGATAATCGGTAAAAACCCGAAATTTAGCAGTATTGCTAAATACCAAAGGCTGCTGTCTGTTCCTGTTTTAAGCCAGCTATTAAGTGCTGAAAGCTCAAAGTTTAGCCCGGAACAGCTCAATACTGTACTTCAAAAGCACTCTCACCGGTTGTTAAGTGCAGATGCATCTCATCAGATTATCGAGAAAATTAACCGCTTTAAGACTGCATTAACCCCAAGATATAACCTGACCAGCTGGGCCACACTAACCTTTTTAGGGGTGATATCGGCGCTATATATTTCTCTGGAAATCAGACCACTGACAGATTCTGTGACTATCTTCAGCATACACAGCCTGTTTGTATTGGCTCCGGCATTCTATTTGAGCAGAGGGCTGACCAGACGTAAACGAGAAAAACTCAAACAAAACAACTCCCTGCCTACTTTAGAAAAATTACCCGCTTTAATATCTATTGTTTTACTCTTGTCAGCCACACTGATCCCTAAAGCGCTGACAACTGAAAATCGCTGGTCAGTGTTTTATAAAACGCATCAGACTTACCAGTCCGTATTTTCTCAAAAGTTAAGCAATAACTTTGTCATCAGCAACCCGAAAGAAATTCAGCTAGCTCAAAAATATCTGACAATACTCGGGTATAAAAATATCACGGAAAACGGGGACTTTGATTTGGCAACAGCGGGTGCTGTTAAAGACTTTCAAAATAAATTTGGGATTGATGATGCAAAATATCTGGATATGCAAACAATGGGGCTTTTGATCAGATATTCTGTTTTCAAGACAGCATCATTTAATGACCCTGAAACAGTTTCTGATGGTGCCGCCAGTCGGTAGCCACACCATCAGAGTTGTTGCTATCTAGCCAAGTCTGGCTTTAATTGCATCAATGACTGCATCACTGGAGGTAGCCGTTACTGTAAGCAACATGCCTTCTTTTTCATAGAAACCTGCAAGTGGAGCTGTTTTTTCATTGTAAACATCAAGACGATTACTGATCGCTTCTTCTGTTTCATCGTCACGCTGAACAACCGGACCACCACATGAATCACACTTACCTTCTTCTTTTGGCGGGTTTGATTTTACGTTGTAAATTGCACCACAATCAGTACAGGTACGACGTGTAGTTAAACGATCCAGAATCACATCTTTCGGTACGTCAATATTAACAACAAAGTCCAGTTTTTCACCGATGTTAACCATCAGTTCTTTCAGTGCTTCTGCCTGTGGAATAGTTCTTGGAAAACCATCCAGCAGATAACCATTTTTACAATCGTCCTCTTTCAGACGTTCACCCATGATACCCATAATTAAATCATCAGATACCAGGTCGCCGGCTTTCATAGCAGCTTCTGCTTTTTTACCCAGCTCCGTACCTGCAGCTACTGCAGCTCGCAGAATATCACCTGTTGAAATCTGAACCGATCCGTCCATTGCTGTCAGCAATTTTGCAACAGTACCTTTACCTGCACCAGGTGCCCCTAATAAGATCAAACGCATTTTAAAACTCCTCATAATTATTATCAGGCCAGAGCGACCAGACATAGCTTTTAAATTCTAATCAGCCATTTTGACTCTTTATAAGTCTACAAATCAATAGATTAATTATGTTTGTCTTAGCCTAAGTTTTTTTAATCTCAAAATAAGCTAATGAAAATGGCCATCCTTATCATTATTTTTTATCTGCTAATAAAAAAGAGCTGAAAATCAGGCGTTTTTTAGGCTTTAATCGTGTTAAGAGTTTACGCCTTCAGAGGCCTCAGCTCTGCTGAAAAAATGACTCTGACACTGTAATGGTATGATCCGCAACTGATCTAAATTGATTAATACTCTTTGGCTCCGCGGTTTTGCAATAGCTTTATCAGCTCCCATTCGTCACGTGATCTGGCAAAGCGAGTGGCCGACATACCATACTGATTCGGACTATCCGGATTGGCGCCATGATCCAGAAGTCGTTTAACAATTTCCACTCTGCCGGTAATAACGGCTGACCAGATGGGTGTCGTGCCCAGTTTATTTTTAGCTTCCAGATCAGCGCCTTTTTTTACTAACAGATCAATGATTTCAACCTTATCGCTCCAGGCGGCATGTTTAAGTGGCGAATCTCCGTCATTATCCCGGGTATTAATCGTTGCCCCGTGTGCCAATAAAACTTTTACAATACCAGTATGACCAAATGAAGCGGCACGCATCAGTGGTGTAGTGCCCTTATAATCTCTTTGATTGACATCCTGACCTTCTGAGATGGCTTTATTGATGTAGGCTAGATCGGCTGATTTAATCGCCCTGAAAAAAGCACTGTTATATGAGGCCGTTTCCGCAAGACATATATTCCCTGAGATGATTAAAAGTGCTGAGATGATTAACCAATATTTACGCATCTTTAATACCTGAATTTTTATTATTAAATCTGAGACAAACTGAATTGAAAATAATTCCCTGCACTGCTTATTCACTAACATCCAAAACACTGGACGAATAACTTCGCTTTACCTCTGCCACTTCAACACTGTAACTCCGATACCAGTCTTTCTTTCCTTTCTCCTGAGCCTGCCGGTGCTCCCGGTTTTCTTGCCATGCTTTAATATCAGCCTCATTATTCCAGTAGGAGAGCGTGACTTCTTTTCCGTTTTCAAATAAAGAATCAATTTTTTGACAGTGATAGATACCGGTTGCCATTTCACGCATCTTTCTGGCTGTTTCTTGATATTCAATATCAAAATTTTTTTCTTCGGCTGTAAAAATAACAACAAACATGAATCAACTCTCTGCTATAGCTTATTACTTATATAGGGAATGAAATACTGCGTTTAATAATTACTTAGGAGGTAATGTGCGTACAAATGACAATGCTATATTAATCCAGCGCTGCAAATCATCATCTTCAGCAAACCCTTCCGGCTGCAGATAAACAAAGCCACGCATCGGCTTACCGGTGAAATCCATTTTAAGCACATGATTTTCTTTAAGAAGTTCTTCGTACTGATCAGGACCAACCCGAAGCATTAACCTGTCTTTGACAATGCCAATACACATATTGCCGTCAACCATAAAGACAATACCGCCGAACATTTTCTTTTCCGAAAAAAAAGAAACATCAGCCATCATTTCTCTTACGCGCTACGCAATACCTTCATCATATGGCATAACCGCTCCCTGTTTAAGGCAGGCCTTATGTAACGCTTAGAATAAGAAAATCGCTTAATTAAGCAACAAAATAATTAGGGGTGACAGTAATAAATAGTTTATTTATTTTTATACCAGGCAAACATACCTACTGCAAATACAACCAGAAAAACTGATAGATAAATAATGATCCTGAAATATTCTTTATCAATATCCATGAGTCAGTTAAACAGTACGATGAACTAATTCTTTTTTTCCAGTTCGTTTAACTCCATATTCAGTGCATTAACAGAAATAAGCACTTCATATAAGGAATAGCCAAGAGAACCAAGCATCATTAACAGACTGATACCAAATAAGACTTTGCCTAAAAACAATTCGCCCCCAAACAGAGCAAACATACATAATATGCAAACAAACAGACCACCAATACCATATGCCTGCATGTTTCGAATAATATAAACCCTGCTTCGTAAACTCTGAATCTGTTCCAGCAGCAGATCATCCGGTACTGATTTATAGGCCGCGCTCATGGAACGAATTCTGGTAGTAATAACATTAAAGCGATTGGTATAAGCCACCAAAAGTAATGTTATTGCGGGAAACAGCAATGCCGGTGTTGTCAGTGTAATTTCTGGAATCATTTGCTACGACTTTTAATCAGTACAGTTGCTATGACTTTAACAGAATTCACAATGATTTAAACCGATTTCTATCAGAACACTTATGTCATTCGCTCCATCAGATAACAAAGACAGTCTTGCTGAATCACTTCCAGATTTTTTGTAAACATGGACGGCATCACCGGCTTAATCAAAATAATTTTCCCATCCCTGAGCTCAAAAAATTGATCAAAGACATTTTCCCCATGATCATCCCAGACCTCAA
>Ga0316205_10004299_pt1 | contig 12605 bp, 8 predicted proteins | sample 3monthpyrite_MG_FD_204941 | JGI IMG/M metagenome (GOLD analysis project Ga0316205, IMG submission 204941) | Microbial mat bacterial communities from mineral coupon in-situ incubated in ocean water Damariscotta River, Maine, United States -... | ecosystem: Environmental > Aquatic > Marine >... | reverse complement strand
AATTGCTAATTACTTTAGCCATCATTGTTCTTCTTTCACCTGCTTCAACGCCGTTACTTGATGCTATGCTCTCCAATAATTGATATAATCGCCAATTCTTCAGTCCAATTATCAGCCTTTTAAAACTTACATTATTTACAAACCCGAATTGAGTACTTGCCACTCCAAAGGAGCCGTAATATTCATTGTGGCCGGCATAAATTAAAACTGCATCAGGCTCATACTGAGTTACTCGTTTTGATAAGTCCCGAATTACATAGCTGTTCACTGCGGTCATTCCGAGATTGATGACTTCTACATTTACTCCTTCTGTATTAAGCAATAATTTTTGCTCTAACTTATCTGCAAAACTGTAATAAAAATTATAAGGAAAGCCTTGTGTAGATGAACCGCCAAATACAAAAACTCTAAAAGTATTTGATCTTTTCTGTTTCCTGAATGCATTTGGTGCCACTTTTGGTACAAATGAGGGAAAATATCTTTTGATGAATGACGTGTTTGAAACTAAAAAAGCGCTATTGCTTGGGGCCGGCACAAACAGGTCTTGAGCTTCCGAATTATACCCACCTATTCTCAAACCAATTTCGATTAATAGTAAAAATAGAAATGGAAATAAGAGGGTAACTCCCCAGAAAAACATCTTTTTTGGCTTTTCAGTCATTTAAGAATATGAATACTTGAAAATTGAAAGGAGAAATATAGTGATCTAAATATAGAGTATATGAAAAAAGGTAGTGTTGTTAGATTCAAGTCAAAAAGATTTGTTACTTATTTGATCAATTAAGACGCAGCTGCATTTCACTGACAATGATCAAGCGTAACCTTAGCGGTCTATGTGGGGCTATATTTTCATGCAACCTGTACATAAGTACGGGAGTGTTCAATAAAGTTTGCCAGCGATTAAAAATCTGTCATGGGAGTAATCTACTAAATCTCGGCTCCGATCTTTCAAATTTGTAACCTGAAAGTCTCTGACTTATCTAGCCCTTCATAACCTCGTAAACCAGTTTATACATTGATGTATACACATACAGTATTCTAACCTCCAATACTCCCAGATAGAAAAAAAGCCCCTCAAATGAGGAGCTTTTTCTAATTTAATTCAGCTTCAGTGAATTTACTCAGCCGGCTGTACAGGTTCTTCATTTTCACCACTAAGTGCTTCAAACACTTGGGCTACTTCTGCTTCACCAACTTCCATGTCGCGTTTTGAACCAACAATAATATCGTTGTATTTTTGCAAGCCTGTTCCTGCCGGTACTTTGTGACCAACAACCACGTTTTCTTTCAATCCACGTAAGAAGTCTTTTTTTGCTTCAATGGAGGCTTGAGTTAATACTTTGGTTGTTTCCTGGAAGGATGCAGCTGATAACCAACTTTCTGTTGAAAGAGCTGCTCGTGTAATACCTAACAATATCGGTTTAGAAATTGCCGGTTCAGCTTCTCGAGTTTGTAACTCAGCTTTATCTTCTTTAATTAATTGATTGTTTAAATCGCGAACTTCACGGCGATCAAAGATGGTGCCTTTCTTAAGCTCACTACCACCTTCATCCGTAACAACAAATTTACCAATCAACTCATCATTTCTTTTGTTTACTTCGAAACGATCAACTTTGTCGCCTTCGAGGAACATGGTATCACCGGGATCCGTTATCTCAACTTTCTGCATCATGGTGCTTACAATCACTTCAATGTGCTTATCGTTGATCTTCACACCTTGTAAACGGTAAACTTCCTGAATCTCATTTACTAAATAAGATTGAACAGCATACGGTCCAAGAATATTTAGGATATCCTGTGCTGGGATAGTTCCATCTGAAAGCGATTGACCTGCTTTCACAAAGTCATTTGACTGTACAAGAATATGTTTACTCAAAGAAATTAGATACTTTTTCTCTTCAGTACCATCTTTTGAACGAACAATAACTTCTTGAGAACCACGCTTTCTGCCACCCATCTCAACAACACCATCAATTTCTGATACTGTTGCCGGATCACTAGGAGAACGTGCTTCAAACAATTCGGTTACACGAGGCAGACCCGCTGTAATATCCTTAGACTTTGAAGTAGCACGAGGAATTTTTGCAATTACTTGTCCTGCATTTACAACTTCACCATCTTCAACTACAATGTGTGTTTCTACAGGAAGTGTGCTTTCTCGCAGTCTGTCACCTTCACCACGGATTGCAAGGGTCGGAACCAATGCTCTGTCTTTGGTATCGATGATTACTTTTTCACGGTGACCAGTTTGCGCATCAGTATCTTCAGTAAACGTCAATCCTTCGAGAATGTCTTTATACTGAACGGTACCATCAATTTCAGAATAGATAAGTGCATTATATGGATCCCACTTACACAACTGTGCACCTTTTGGAATCATATCGCCTTCTTCAACCATCATTTCAGAACCGTACGGTATATTGTAGCTAATCAACACTTTATCTTCATCATCTACAATCTTTAGTTCACCGGCACGGCTTAGAACAACATTGTGCTCTTCTTCACCGTCATCGTAAACTACCACTCGAATATTTTCGAACTCAATTTTCCCGTCAAACTTAGCCTTGTGTTGAGAATCTGCCTCTAAGCGAGATGCCGTTCCACCAACGTGGAATGTACGAAGCGTAAGCTGCGTACCTGGCTCACCAATAGATTGAGCTGCAATAACTCCTACTGCCTCTCCTGATTCTACAACCGTTCCGCGAGCAAGATCACGACCGTAACATTTTGCACATACGCCACGACCAGTCTCGCAAGTAAGTACAGAACGGATTTCAACCTGCTCAATCGAAGTTTCTGCAACTTTCTTGGCCACTGTTTCATCAATCATTTGATTGGCTTCACAAATTAGCACATCAGAAATTGGATCAATGATATCATGTAGCGAAAATCTACCGATAATTCGATCTTCTAAGCGCTCAATGATGTCTTCATTATCTTTAAGTGCCTCCATTTTAATGCCTCGAAGCGTTCCACAATCATCTTCGGTGATAATTACATCTTGAGAAACATCAACAAGTCGACGAGTTAAATACCCCGCATCTGCAGTTTTTAGAGCCGTATCAGCAAGACCTTTACGAGCACCGTGTGTTGAGATAAAGTACTCGAGTACACTCAATCCTTCTTTAAAAGAAGATAAAATTGGGTTTTCAATTACCTCATTTCCTTGTTGAAGTCCGGATTTCTGAGGTTTTGCCATCAATCCACGCATACCACCTAATTGGCGAATCTGCTCTTTAGAACCACGGGCACCGGAATCGGCCATCATAAATACGGGATTGAATCCCTCTCGGTCATCTGCTAATGCTTTAAATAGTGTTTCAGATACACGGTTTGTGGTGCTTGTCCACTTATCAATAACCTGATTGTAGCGCTCGTTATCAGTAATGAAACCCATTTCATAGCGGCCCTGAATGTCCGTTACCTCATCTTTAGCACCATCAATCAATTCAGCTTTCGCGTCAGGAATGATGATATCTTCTAAACTGAAAGATAATCCGCCACGGGTTGCATTTTCATACCCGATAGTCTTCATGTCGTCTAGAAAAGTAGCGCATTTTGCGGTTCCGGTTTTAGCATGAATTTCACCAATCAAACCTCGAAGTTCTTTTTTACCAAGAGTTTTGTTGATGAAGCCCATTTCTACAGGAACAATCTCATTAAACAAGACTCGACCGGTTGAAGTTTTAACCACTTCTATTATTGGCTCACCTTGTTCATTTATGGTATTAACACGAACATTGATTTTAGCATGCAGTGATATTTTAGCTTGATCATACGCGATATTAACTTCATCAGCAGAAGAAAAGGTCTTCCCTTCACCAACTTGACCACTTCTTGGCTTTGTGAAGTAATAAAGACCTAGAATCATATCCTGAGAAGGAACGGCGATAGGGCCACCACTTGCAGGACTCATAATATTGTGCGAACCTAGCATAAGTACTGATGCTTCAATAATCGCATCATGACTTAATGGTAAATGAACTGCCATCTGATCGCCATCGAAATCTGCATTGAATGCAGTACATGCAAGTGGATGTAGTCGAATTGCTTTCTCTTCAATTAATACCGGCTGAAATGCCTGAATGCCTAAACGGTGAAGAGTTGGCGCACGGTTTAACATAACCGGATGACCAGTTATTACATTTTCAAGTACTTCCCAAACTACTGCATCACGTCGGTCAACAACTTTTTTAGCCGATTTTACCGTTTTCACATACCCACGTTCTATTAAACGTCGGATAATGAACGGTTTATACAACTCAACAGCCATTTCTTTTGGAAGACCACATTCGTGCATTTTCAACTCTGGGCCAACAACAATTACAGAACGGCCAGAATAATCTACACGCTTACCAAGAAGGTTTTGACGGAAACGACCACTTTTACCTTTCAGCATATCGCTGAGAGATTTTAACGGTCTATTGTTGTTTCGTACAGCATTTGATTTACGAGAATTGTCATATAATGAATCAACTGCTTCCTGAAGCATTCTCTTCTCATTTCGAAGAATTACATCAGGAGCTTTTATGTCGATTAATCTTTTTAGACGATTGTTTCGAATAATAACTCGCCGATAAAGATCATTCAAATCAGAAGTTGCAAATCTACCACCTTCAAGAGGAACAAGCGGGCGTAACTCTGGTGGAATTACCGGAATTACACGCTGAACCATCCATTCCGGTCTATTTTCGGTATGCCGTGAAGCAGATCTGAATGACTCAATTACCTGAAGTCGCTTCAATTTCTTTTTCTTACGCATCTGTGAAGTTTCGTTCTTCACTTCGTAGCGTAGTTGATACGCGAGTTCATCTAAGTCGAGGTCAGCTAACAATGCTTCTAGGGCATCTGCACCTTCTTTTACAATGAATTTATCTTCTTCGTCATCATCCAGCTCAAAATTATCCTCTGGAAGTTGATCGAAGATATCGTATTTCTCTTCCTCCGAAATGAGGTCGCCTTTTGCGTAACCAAGGTCACGTGCTAAACCCGGATTGATAATTACAAATGTTTCGTAATAAACAATACGGTCAAGGTTTTTAGAAGACATGCCAAGTAAGTAGGCAATCTTGTTTGGCAGAGATTTGAAATACCAAATATGTACCGTTGGAACTGTAAGGGTGATATGCCCCATTCGTTCTCGCCGTACTGCTTTTCTGGTTACTTCAACACCACAACGGTCACAAATAATGCCTTTATAACGGATTCGTTTATACTTTCCGCAATGGCACTCATAATCTTTTACCGGCCCAAAAATCTTTTCACAGAAAAGACCGTCCATTTCTGGCTTAAAAGTTCGGTAATTGATGGTTTCTGGGGTTAAAACTTCCCCATGTGAACGTGATAAAATAGTCTCAGCAGAAGCAAGCGATATTCCTATGCTGCTAAAGTCGTTGGTTACTGCTAATGTTTTAGTAATTGGCAAGGGTTTTTCTCCTATTCGTTATTAACAGTGATTAATTCAAATGAATTTCAAGGCCGAGACCCATAAGCTCTCGTAGTAATACCTTAAATGATTCTGGCACGTCTCCATCAGGAAGGTTTTCACCTTTTACAATGGCTTCATAAACTTTGGAACGTCCTTTTACGTCATCACTTTTTACAGTGAGCATTTCTTTCAGGATGCTTGAAGCACCGTATGCATACAGTGCCCAAACTTCCATTTCACCAAGCCGCTGGCCACCAAATTGAGCTTTACCACCCAATGGTTGCTGTGTAATTAATGAATATGGCCCTATAGAGCGAGAGTGCATCTTATCTTGAACAAGGTGATTCAACTTAATCATGTAGATGTAACCAACCGTTGTTTTCTGCGAGAATAGCTCACCAGATCTACCATCAATTAGATTTACACGACCGTCTTCCGGTAAACCAGCATCATGTAATTTTGCTTTTACATCATCCATGGTGGCACCATCAAAAATTGGTGAAGCATAAGTGGTTCCCAGTTTTTTAGCAGCCCATCCAAGAATAGTTTCGTAAATCTGGCCAAGGTTCATACGTGATGGTACACCAAGCGGATTTAGACAGATATCTACTGGAGTTCCGTCTTCCATAAATGGCATATCCTCAACAGGTACAATCTTGGCTACAACACCTTTATTACCATGACGACCCGCCATCTTATCACCCACTTGCAGCTTACGTTTTTTAGCAACATAAACTTTAGCTTTTTGAATGATTCCGGGTGGAAGTTCATCTCCTACTTGGATGGCAAATGTTCTTCGTTTTGCTTCACTGTCAATTTCACGACGAAGTTCACGATAGTTATGGAATAACAATCGAACATGTTTCACTAACTCTTGATCAGTGGCCCAATCAATATTTTCGTTAATGTTTACAGGATCAATTTCTTCAAATACAGATTTTTTGTATTTCTCACCTTTAGGTATTAGCTCATATCGGCTATAATTGTGAACACCCGGCGATGTTTTGTCTCTTAAAAGAGAATACATTTTGTCGGCCCATTGCTGATTTAGATCAGCTAACAGGTGTGCATGACGTTCGCGTTCTTGTTCAACACGTTTTTTCTCTTCCTTTCGCGATACTAATTCATCCCGTTTTCTACTGAATAGTTTGGTACCAATTACAGTACCGGAAACACCGGGAGGAGTTTTTAGCGATGCGTCTTTTACATCACCGGCCTTATCACCAAAAATTGCACGAAGTAGTTTCTCTTCCGGGGTTGGATCTGTCTCACCTTTTGGTGTAATCTTACCAACAAGAATATCGCCTGGACCAATTTTAGCACCTACTCTGATCATGCCACGTTCGTTTAAGTTACGAGTGGCTTCTTCACTTACATTTGGAATTTCACGAGTAAGCTCTTCTTCACCTCGTTTTGTGTCTCGAACTTGTTGTTCAAACTCGGTGATGTGAATTGACGTATAAATATCTTCTTGAACAATGCGTTCACTAATTACGATTGCATCCTCGAAGTTATACCCTCTCCAAGGCATGAATGCAACTAAGAGATTTCTACCTAGCGCAAGTTCACCGCCATCAGTTGAACAACCATCAACAATTGCTTCTCCTTTTTTCACAACATCGCCAACTTTAACTATAGGTCGTTGGTTAGTTGCTGTATCCTGATTTGTTCTGGTAAATTTGTCAAGTTTATATGACTTAACACCACCATCAAAATAGCAATGCTGCTGTAATTCGGTTCGTTCGTACTGCACACGAACTTCAGTTGCACTTACATAAACAACTTTACCATTTGCTTGAGCAGTAACAATTGCACGAGAATCACGAGCAGCTCTGTGCTCTAATCCTGTTCCAACTACTGGAGCTTCCGGACGAAGTAATGGTACTGCTTGACGTTGCATATTCGAGCCCATCAATGCACGGTTTGCATCATCATGCTCAATAAAAGGAATCAATGCAGCTGCTAAAGAGGTAATCTGATTTGTTGCAACATCCATAAACTCGATTTCATTAATCTTAGCTTGTGAATAGTTACCCTCACGCATTCTTGAGAAAACCGTCTCATTTTTGAAAAGACCTTTATCATCTATCTCAGCATTTGCTTGCGCAATTACTGTCTCATCTTCTTGCTCGGCAGCAAGGTATTCAACATTATTTGAGACTTTACCATCTTTCACTCTTCGATAAGGTGTTTCGATAAAGCCAAAATCGTTCACTTTAGCATGAACACATAAAGAAGAAATCAAACCAATGTTTGGTCCTTCAGGTGTCTCAATCGGACATAATCGACCATAATGCGTGTAATGAACATCACGAACTTCGAAACCAGCCCGCTCACGAGTTAGACCACCCGGACCTAACGCAGACATTCTACGTTTGTGAGTTAATTCAGCTAAAGGATTCGTTTGATCCATAAACTGAGATAACTGATTTGTTCCAAAAAAGGTGTTAATTACACTAGAAATTGTTCGAGCATTTACCAAATCCTGTGGTGTTAATTGCTCAGCATCACGAGAATTCATTCTCTCTTTTATTGTTCTGGCCATTCGAGCCAAACCAACTGCAAATTGTTGGCCTAATTGCTCACCAACCGTACGAACTCGACGATTACTCAAGTGATCAATATCATCAACTTGAGATTTTAGATTTTTTAGGCGAATTACTTCAGTAATAATTGCAACAATATCATTTTTCGTTAGATATTGTACGTCCGTTCTTTCTAAATGTAGCCGCTTGTCAAGTCTATATCTTCCAACTTCTCCAAGATCGTATTTCTTGTCACTGAAGAATAATCTTTCAAGAATTGCTCTTGATGTTTCAGGATCAGGCATTTCTCCGGAACGAATTTGCTGATAAACTTCACCTAAAGCTGAAGTCTCATCCCAAGTAGGATCCTTACGCAGCGTATTCATCACCACTGATCGAGAAGACTCTTCTTCAGTAATCTTCTGAACGATTATAGCTTTTAATTCTGCTTCTTTTAGCATTCCATAATCATCCTCCGTCAATTCGTGATCTCTTTCGAAGATGATTTTACGATTTAATGATTCACTTACTTCACCGGTTTCGTCATCAACCACTTCTTCCATTTCTTCGACAACGATATTCTCAGCAAGGCGCTTTCCTACAAGATTTTTTAAGTAATTCGGCTTAGTGCCAAACTTAATACTTTCAGAAAGCTCAAATAGATTTAGAAGATCCAAATCTGTTGAAAATCCAAGAGCTCTTAATAATGTAGTTGCAGGAATCTTCTTTTTTCTGTCGATGTATGCCCATAAAACGTCCCTGATATCGGTAGTGAATTCAATCCAACTACCTTTAAATGGAATAACACGTGCTGAATATAGCTGAGTTCCATTTGGGTGAACGGATTGGCCAAAAAATACACCGGGCGACCTATGTAATTGACTTACAATTACACGTTCAGCGCCATTAATAATAAAGGTGCCTCGATTAGTCATCCATGGTAAATCACCCAAAAAGACTTCCTGCTCGATTGTTTCGCTGGCTTCATCACTATCATCTACTGAAGAAAGTCGAAGTTTAGCTTTTAAAGGAACAGAATAGGTTAACCCACGATCTTGACATTCTTTGATGGTGTACCGTGGCACATCAACATTGTAATAAAGAAACTCAAGAATGTGTGTTTCTCTGGTGTCTTGGATAGGAAAGTTTTCTAGGAATATGCGTTGCAATCCCTGATTTATTCTTTCGTTTGGAGCAATATCAAGTTGAACGAATTTTTCGAACGACTCTAACTGAATATCAAGAAAATCCGGATATTCAAGTACTTGCTTTGTGCGGCCAAATGATTGGCGCGAAGTATTTGGAATGATTTGCATCTTCTGGCTCAAAAGGACCTCTCCTTTTAGTTTGAAGGGTAAATGGTGAAACCCTGTTTACAGGGTGTAGGTACATAGACGCCAATAGCCAATACCGTTTTCACGATATTGGCTCCCAGCGATTCTTAACGAAAAGTTTACTTGAGCTCTACAAGAGCTCCAGCTTCTTCTAGCTTGTTTTTGATCTCTTCTGCTTCATCTTTTGATGCCGCTTCTTTTACTGCATTAGGAGCGCCATCAACAAGTTCTTTAGCTTCTTTCAAGCCAAGACCTGTGATTCCGCGAACTTCTTTAATTACAGCAATTTTCTTAGGACCAGCAGAAGTAAGAATTACATCAAATTCTGTTTGCTCTTCAGCTTCAGCAGCTTCAGCAGCAGGGCCGGCAACAGCAACAGCTGCAGCCGCAGGTTTGATATCGTAATCTTCTTCAAGAACTTTCGCAAGTTCATTTGCTTCTTTGATTGTTAAGTTAACAAGCTGTTCTGCTAATTCTTTAACGTCAGCCATTTTATATCTCCAGTTGTTTTTTAAGTAATTTCTTTGAATAAATAAGGGTTAGTTTTCGCCTTTTTCAGCGATGGTTTTCACAGCACCAACTATGTTAGAACCTTGCGCATTAAGTGCCCCAATCACATTTGTGATAGGTGCCATCAATAAGCCAAGAACATCACCAATGATTTCATTCTTAGACTTCATTGCTGCGAGTGTATCAAGTTTGTCTCCACCAAAAAAATCACCATCAATAAATGCGGCTTTAAATTCTGGTTTTTTATTATCCTTGATAAAGTCCTTTAGTACTTTTGCAGGTGCAGATAATTCTTCCTCCACAAATGCGAAGCCGTTTTGCTGGTTCAGTGTAGGAATGATTTCGTCATATCCTCCAACTTCTTCCATTGCAAGCTTCATCAATTTGTTTTTATAAACTTTAAAGAAGACATTTCCCTTACGAAATGCTCCACGCAGTCTGTTAGCTTCATCCACAGATAAACCTGAATAATTCGCGATGTATAACGCGTTTGATTTTTTCAGATTTTCCGTGATTTCATCTATAGCTGCTCGCTTTTCTATAGTAGGCATATTTCCAATTCCTCCTAATTAAGGGATGTTACTGCGGTTCTGCTTACAGGTATGCTTGGTCCCATTGTGGTGCTAATGAACACACTTTTAACGTACGTTCCTTTTGCAGATGAAGGCTTTAATCGCATCACTGTTTGTAAAAATGCTTCCGCATTTTCATGTAAATCGGCAGAAGTAAAACTTGCTTTACCGATAGCAGTATGAAGAATTCCGGCTTTATCAACACGGAAGTCAATTTGACCTGCTTTTACTTGTTTAACAGCTGCGCCTACATCCATAGTAACAGTACCACTTTTTGGATTCGGCATTAAACCTCGGGGGCCAAGAAAACGACCTAGCTTACCGAGTTTTCCCATCACATCAGGTGTTGCGATTATCACGTCGATATCCGCCCAACCTTCTTCAATTTGTGTAATGTAATCATCAAGCCCTACAAAATCGGCTCCGGCTTCTGTTGCTTCTGCTTGCTTGCTCTCATTTACAAGAGCCAAAACCTTTACTTCTTTACCAGTACCGTGTGGCAAACTTACCGTGCCACGTACCATTTGGTCAGCATGTCGTGGATCAACACCCAAACGGATGTCAACATCAACAGATGCATCAAAATTGGTAGAAGAGGTTTTGATTACAAGAGCACAAGCTTCTTCCAGAGAGTATTCCATCTCCGGATTAATCATCGCCAAAGCTGCTTGATATTTCTTTCCTTTTTTCGCCATAGGTATAATTCCTTTACTTGTCGCGATTTACTCTAAGACCCATACTACGAGCCGTACCTGCAATCATTTCAGCAGCGGCTTCCACGTCGAACGCATTTAAGTCCTCCATTTTTTCCACCGCGATTTCTTTGCATTGACTCCAGGTAACCGTTCCCACTTTTGCGCGGTTTGGTTCTCCTGAACCGGATTTAATTTTCGCTGCTTGTTTGAGAAGTACAGGTGCTGGTGGTGTTTTTGTTTTAAACGTAAACGACTTATCAGCAAATACAGTGATCTCAACAGGAATTACTGTTCCGGTTTTGTCCTGAGTCTTTGCATTAAAGGCTTTACAAAACTCCATAATATTAATACCAGCTTGACCTAACGCCGGCCCTACAGGGGGCGCAGGATTAGCCTGGCCTCCAACTATTTGGAGCTTCAGGATTCTTTCAACTTTTTTAGCCATGGATTCTCAGGATCCTATTCTAGTTATATAACTTTTGTGTAACGCGTAATAGCTAGTTTTGCATCAACTAGGTTCTTTTAAGTAGTGGATTCAACTTGGTTAACATCCACCTCAACCGGAGTTCGCCTACCGAAAATGCTCACCAACACTCTGAGCTTCAATTTATCGGTATTTACTTCCTGAACTGTACCATCAAAATCTTTAAATGGTCCAGAGATTACTTTCACTAAATCTCCTTCACTGTATGGTATATCAACGTTCCGGCTTTCATCGCCAGCTTCTTGCACTCGCCCAATGATGCGTTTGACTTCGTGCTGTTTAAGTGGCGTTGGCACCAATTGCGCTTTCCCAACTTTGAGAAAACCCAAACATGATGGTGCACTTTGTATGAGGTTATTCACCTCTTCATCATAATGAGTATGCAGTAAAATATACCCAGGGAAAAAATTCTTTTCTCTGGTACGTTTTTTCCCTCCGCGAATCTCTACTACAGTTTCAGTCGGTACTAATACATCAAGTATTTTATCACCGAGATTTTGCTCTTCGATTTCGCGATCGAGGAATTCTTTTACTTTTTTTTCATGACTGGAAAAGCAGCGTACTACATACCAACCATGTTCTAATTCTTTACTCATTATTTATAAATAGCTTCAAGTACTGTACTGTACAATTGATCAACACCAAAAATAAATGCAGACAGTATAATCGAGAACACAACCACAATGATGGTGTTATCAATTAGTTCTTGTTGTGTAGGCCAACTGACTTTTTTGAATTCAGCGACTACGCTCTCGAAAAATTTTGTAAGCTTTTCCATATAATTATATTGTTTGCACGGGCGGAGAGACTCGAACTCCCGACACCTGGTTTTGGAGACCAGTGCTCTACCAGCTGAGCTACGCCCGTTTATACACACAAGAGTACGCAGCATTGCCACCTACTCTGAGTGTCTAAATTATGTATCTCAGTTTAATCTAAGATTTTAGTTACTACACCGGCGCCTACAGTACGTCCACCTTCGCGGATCGCAAATCGTAGCCCTTCTTCCATCGCTACCGGCTGAATCAACTCTACATCCAACTTCACGTTGTCGCCC
>Ga0316205_10004298_pt1 | contig 12606 bp, 15 predicted proteins | sample 3monthpyrite_MG_FD_204941 | JGI IMG/M metagenome (GOLD analysis project Ga0316205, IMG submission 204941) | Microbial mat bacterial communities from mineral coupon in-situ incubated in ocean water Damariscotta River, Maine, United States -... | ecosystem: Environmental > Aquatic > Marine >... | reverse complement strand
ATGTCACCGGGAATTTGCAGGTCGCGACCATGCATGTGGGGTTTGATTTCGGCAATGATTTCATCTTTATAATCATTGGGATTAACAATATAGGGTAGTGCAATGACGGCACCGACGACGATAATGATCAGAAAAAAGAGAATGCCAAAAAACCATTTAAGAAATCGCTTCATTAATGTTTCCTTTGTATTTTATTCTTTTGTTTCAAGAGCACAGTCTGGTTGCAACCGCAAGCTTGAACCGGTAAGACAAGCGTAATAATAGATCGTTCGGGCCTATTGTATTCAAGCGATCAATGATGAAACGGGTCACAGTTTTGATATTTCCTACTCCCGAATAGATGAGTTTAGCTTGAATACATGCTCTCGATTTCGTTTTCGAACTTTTTAACGATGAGTTGCCGTTTGGTTTTAAGTGTAGGAGTTAGAAGACCATTTTCAACAGTCCAGGGGTCAAGCAGGGCGGTCACTCGTCGGACCTTGGCGTAGCCGGGGAAATCATGTAGCGCAGCGCTAATGTGTTGTAGCAAGGTTTTTTGTAGTTTGCTATTGCTCAGAACACCTGGATCAAAGGGGTCCAGGCCATGTTCCTTAGCCAGGTTGAACCAGTTCTCTGAATTTAATACCACCAGTGCGCTGAGGAAGGGCTTGGATTCACCGACTATCACGACATTCTCAAACAGAGGGTCAAGCTTGATTGCATCTTCCATGTTAACCGGTGGGATTTTCTCACCGTTCGACATCACCAGGATATCCTTAATGCGGCCGGTTATGTAAATCATGTTGTTCTCGATACGAGCCTTGTCCCCGGTGCGCAACCAGCCATCTTCGGTCATCACTTCACGTGTTGCTTTGTGGTTGTTCCAGTAACCCAACATAATGCCCGGGCTGTAAACTTGTAGCTCGTCGTCCTCGCCGATGCGGACCTGTACGTTATCCAGTGGCTGGCCAACGCTGGTAGGGTCATTGGCATCCGGGCGATTGGCACTGACCACCGGACTGCTCTCAGTCATACCATAACCCTGAATCAAATTGAGTCCCATACTGAGGAAGACCTTGGCAACAGGTTGGGGTAATGCGGCGCCGCCGCTGATTGCCAGTTCTAGATTGCCTCCCAATTTTGCCAGCAAGTTATCAGCGACCTTCTTTTTGAAAAATGGCCAGAGCAGGTGACTGGGGCCACGACGGCAATGTCCCTGCTGGGCGTTGAAGTTACGCCAGCCGGTCTTCACGGCTTGCTTGAAAATGCCGCGTTTTACTGCGGGGGCCTTGGTTAGCTGGCTCTGTATGCGTTCGTAGACACGCTCAAAAATTCGAGGCACAGAGACCAGGACGTTGGGTTTGATCGTCAGTAAATCATCAGCCAGTTGCTGTACTGAACGGGCATAGTTGATGTGCATACCCCACATCATGGGTGTGTAGTAACCACACGAGCGTTCGAAAGTATGCGACAAAGGCAAAAAAGAGAGTAGGGTCTGATCACTTCTCACCCGAGCCGCTTTGCCGGCGCCTTCTGAAATACTCAAGATATTCTGATGGCTGAGCATCACACCCTTGGGTTTGCCAGTGGTCCCCGAGGTGTAAACGATGGTCGCCAGCTCATCGCCATCGCCACCGCGTTCGAGCAAAGGTCTGGCCTCCTGAGCCATCCACTCTTGCAAGGACCAAAGACGCGGGCTGGGTTCGTCCTCTGTCGCTTCTGTTGGTGTCTTTGGGGGTTTTGGCTCGTCCTCAATCAATATGACATGTTGGACACCCTTGAGTGCAGCGGGTGAGGATTCAACCAGGTTTTGCCAGATCTTATTATTCTGGATGACCAGTAGTTTGGCGCCCGAGTCGTGAATAACATAGGCAATATTATCTGGTCGATCATCGATATAGAGAGGGACAACAACGAGCCCGGATGCCAGGGCGGCCTGGTCTGCAATGACCCATTCAGGAGAGTTTTTGAGGCAAATTGCGATACGATCTTTCTTCTCGAGATCGGTTTTTTCAAATGCGGCTTGCCAGCGGCTAACCCTATCGGCCATCTCCTGCCAACTCAGGTCGACCCACTTTTTTTCTTTGCGGTCAAAGTAGGTGTAGCCAATATTATCAGGGGTCCGAGTGACTCTTTCCCTGAACAATCCATCCAGCGTGCCTGCAAGCGCTGCAGGAATATAATCGGATTGTTTCTGTTCCATAAAACCGTCCTCCCCAGGGGGCCCCATAATGGCAAAGCCGAAAGGCCTCCGCAAGTTGACGTCCATAAGCCACCCTCGGTACGCTATACACTATGGATATTATTGTGAATGGTGAGAAAAAGAATGTGCCCGAGGGCTTCACTGCTGAGAAGCTGGTTGAGTCCATGGCGCTGACAGGCAGGCGTATTGCGATGGAGGTCAATGAGGAAATTGTCCCACGTAGCACCTTTGCCCAGCATATCTTCCAGCCCAATGATGCAATCGAGATCGTCCATGCAGTCGGAGGCGGCTGAGGTATAATCCCCGAATATTTTCGTGATTGCTCGAAAATCCCACTTTTTAAGTAGTGCGTGGCTATTTGCGACGCCCTCGTATTTTTTGACCTAGCAGAGAAAGACTATGACAGATTCAACAGCGCATTCAGCAAGTAACGACACGCCCCTCATTATTGCCGGTAAGGAATATCACTCCCGCTTGCTGGTGGGGTCCGGTAAGTACAAGGATTTAGAAGAGACCCGTCTTGCCACCGAGGCTAGTGGGGCAGAAATCATCACTGTCGCAGTGCGCCGTAGCAATATAGGCCAGAATCCCGATGAACCCAATCTGCTGGATGCGATTCCGCCTGAGAAATATACGATTTTGCCTAATACTGCCGGCTGCTTTAATGCCAAGGATGCCGTGCGCACCTGTAAGCTGGCGCGAGAATTACTGGATGGCCATGACCTGGTCAAACTGGAAGTTTTGGGCGATGAGAAGACCCTGTTCCCTGATATCAAACAGACCCTGGTTGCCGCAGAGGAGCTCATCAAGGATGGTTTTAAGGTTATGGTTTACACCACAGATGACCTGATTATCGCCAAGGAGCTCGAGGCCATGGGCTGTGTCGCGGTGATGCCGCTGGCCGCCCCCATTGGCTCAGGCCTGGGTGTACGTAATCCTTACAATATTCGTTTTATCGTCGAAGAGTTGAACGTCCCCGTACTGGTCGATGCCGGTGTGGGTACCGCCTCAGATGCCGCCATTGCTATGGAGCTGGGTTGTGCCGGGGTATTAATGAACACAGCCATCGCTGCAGCGCAGAATCCTATACTGATGGCCTCGGCTATGAAAAAAGCCATCGAGGCAGGACGCGAGGCATTTCTTGCGGGGCGGATGCCGAGGAAACAGTATGCATCAGCGTCGTCTCCCCTCGACGGTACATTCTTTTCTTAAACGCCTGAAATGGCGCTGACGGCGTTGGAAGAATGTTCGTACATCGTCACTTACTGGTTTGTAAGCTCCTTGTACTCACATTCTTCCGCCTTGTCATCATCCATTTGATGCGCTTAAGAATGATTAACTGAACTAGTTTGGCTCCATCTTTTCGCCAGCTTTGAACTTTTATGACCGAAGAAAAATACCTACGTAAGATTCGCAGTTTCGTTCGCCGTGAAGGGCGTTTGACGAAGGGTCAGCAGCGGGCACTGGATGAGTTGTTTCCGGTTTATGGTTTGGCACCCGCTCAAGGGGAAGTTCTCAACTTCAATGAAGTTTTCGGTAATGACCACCCCGTGCATCTTGAGATCGGATTTGGTAACGGTAAGACCCTAACGCATATGGCCGTCAACGATCCCAACACCAACTATATTGGTATCGAAGTGCATCGCCCTGGGGTCGGGAATGCCTTGCTGCAAATAGAAGAGCAGTCCCTAAACAATGTACGCGTCATTTGCGAAGACGCAGTTGAAGTAATCAATCAGCACATCCCAGATCAAAGCCTGTCCGCGATCTACATCTTTTTCCCCGATCCCTGGCACAAGAAACGGCATCATAAACGCCGCATGATACAACCGAGTTTTGTCGAACAACTCCGGCAAAAGCTACATGCTAATGGGATCTTGCATTACGCAACAGACTGGGAAGACTATGCGCAACATATGATGACCATCATGCAGCCGATGGAAGGCTTTACGAACTTAGCAGGTAGCGGAAATTTTAGTGAACGCCCAGATTACCGACCGATTACCAAATTTGAACAGCGTGGTTTAAGGCTTGGACATGGGGTGTGGGATCTAATCTTTAGGAAGATTGTTTAATATCGTTATTTCCCCAAGGGGTTTTTGTGTTTCCCTGTCTGTCTTTGTCATTCCCCTGGCAAGGGGGATCTATTTATATGATCTTATTTCTTTTTCGCTTCGCTGAAGCGAGTCCCTTTCTTTTTGCTTGCCCAAAAAGAAAGAGACGAAAGAAAAAGGGCCCTCCGTCGCTGGCTGAACACTCGAATAAATTGGCAGTACTCAGTAAGGCTGCGCGATTCGGCCTCCTGCCTCAACGCGAAGGCTCGGCTTCCCTGCCTCGCCCTTTCAGGCCTTACTTGCGTTGCAACCAATTTCTTCTCGTAGCCAGCGCATGGAGGTTTATCCACTGAGTTAGTACAGAGAAATAATGTGGGGTCGGTATCTCTAACCTGGGTGTGAGCAAAATGCCCCATGTGCGGGTGTGTGAGTTTTATTATTTTTTGAGAAATTAATAATAGAGCTCGCCATGGATGGCGAGCCCGGTTTTGTTGAGCATGGATGCGAATCAAAACCGGACAGGGCAAAAAACAGGAAAACTCACTAGTTACACCCGCAACGGGGGAGAGTTTCTTTGCCTACTTTCTTGTCGATACAAGAAAGTAGGTCGTCCCAGTGGGACGAAAAAACACAATCTAATTGGGATAATGTTCCTGAATACTATCATGCACCACAATATCCATCCCTTTGGCGGCGACCAGTCCTTTTTGCTGCATGTTTTTAAGTACGCGTCCGACGGTTTCTCGTTTACAGCCGACGATGCGGGCTATTTCCTGTCGTGAGATATGCAGTTGCATACCGTCAGGGTGTGTTTTGGCATCGGGTTCTGTGCACAGTTCGGTGAGTGTTCTGGCAATGCGACCCGATACGTCCATGAAGGCGAGGCGGGTGACGCGTCGGCTGGTTTGCAGTAGTCGCTGTGAAAGCTGGATGCCGACTGCTGTGAGTATCTGGGCGTGTTCATTCTTTAAATCGGTGTTGAAGAGTTCGCGCAATTTAGTGTATTCGATTTCGGCGAGGACGCAGGCGGATCGTGCGCGGATATTGGCAGTGCGTTGTTCTGTTCTGTAGAACAGGCCCATTTCACCAATGAAGTCACCGGTGTTCAGGTAGGCCAGAATAATTTCGTTACCGTCTTCATCACTGTCGATTACTGAGGCGGATCCCTCAACAAGATAGTAAAGTCGATCGGCTGCGCCACCGGCTTTCAGTATCAAGCCTTTTTTGGGGATTTTGCGTGTGTTGCAGTGCGTCAAAAAGCGCTTTATAGCTTCGTCGTTAATGATTGCGACTTCTTCGTGATTTTGAGCTTTGTGCATAGCGCCGTTTATTTCCTGATTCTATAAGAGGGTGCGTAGTGCCCTTCATACCCAGTTCGTTCGAGGGTGCATCGTGCCTTCGTTTTTATTTTTGAATACGGATGTTTAGCCAATCCCATCATCCTCGCTAGCATCGAGGATACGCTGTGCCCCTCTATTCTTGTTTGCAAGAGGGGACATGCTCATATTGATATCGGCAAATGCCGGATTCGCTTTAAGATCAATTAGCTAAAAAAGGGGGGGCTATTGGGCGGGCCATAACCAGGCAGCGCCGCGAACCCCACTGGAATCGCCATGTTGCGGGGCGACCAGGCGGGTGCTGACGTGATCGGAGAATATATAGTCTGTCCAAAGTTTCGGCACATTCTGGTAGAGGCGAGTGACGTTAGAGAGCCCACCACCCAGGACGATAACGTGAGGATCAATGACATTGATGACGCTGGCGAGGGCTCGGGCCATACGGTCTTCATAGTCTGCCATGGCTTTTTCAGCGAGTGGTTTACCAGCATCCAGCTGAGTAATGATGTCCTGAGCGCGGTCGGCTTTACCCCCTGCGGCGATAAAATGTCTGGTCAGGCCGGTGCCGGATAGGAAGGTTTCGATGCAACCATTCTGACCGCAGTAACAGCTCAAACCGGGACGCTCATCATCTCGAGGCCAGGGCAGCGGATTATGGCCCCACTCACCGCCGATGGCATTGGCCCCAGTGACGACCTGTTTGTTTATGCAGATGCCACCACCCGTGCCGGTGCCGATGATGACGCCAAACACGACCTCGGCATCTTTTGCTGCACCGTCGGTTGCTTCAGAGACGGTGAAACAATTGGCATCGTTGCTAATGCGTATCGGGCGCGCCAGTTTTTGTTCGAGATCTTTTTCCAGGGGTTCACCAATCAACCAGGTTGAGTTGGCATTCTTTACCAAACCTGTTGCCGGCGAGATGGCACCGGGGATACCCATACCAACGCTGCCGGTTTGCGTTGTTTGTTGCTCCAGGTAAGCAACGACATCGTGAATGGCTTGTAAGGTACCTGGGTAGTCATCACGTGGTGTCGGAATACGGTGGCGTAATAATTCTTTGCCATCATCGGCCAGGGCTATGCCTTCTATTTTTGTTCCACCCAGATCTATACCAATGCGCATCTTTATAATAATTCCGTGTCATCATGAGAATATGCTGGAGAGCAACAACACAAGATATGTAAATCTTCTGCGGTCGTGTTTTGTATACAGTGGGCGGTGCCCGGTAAAATGCAAATACTATCACCGGGATTAACTTCAAACTGCTGTTCGCCTAAGGTCATGATGCCATGACCCTGAGTAATATAATAAAGCTCTTCACTCTGTTGGTGTTTGTGCAGTGCCGTGGTTTTACCTGCAGGGACGATAGCCTCGGCAAGGCTTTGATTCTTATTATTATGAGTATCCGGATGCATCAGCTCTTTAATGAATGAGCCATCTTTAGTCTCATAACTTGTAATGTCCTGATAACGTGTGTGCATTAGGGAGTGGTCCTGAACTGAAGAGTAACTGGCTTTTTCGATAGAGGTAAGGCAACGATCATGTGAGGTTGGGTTATCATCATGATCCGGCTGCTACCTGGCTTGGGACGAGTAAGTGCAACGTAAACTTGTATGGTTTTTTCCTGTTCAATAATTTTTTCAATCGTTATGGCATAACCGCCGGTGCGTTGTTCACCCATGAAGGTGGCAATTACCATTTCGCTTTTAAAGTCGACCTTTGGGGGTGGCGTGGTATTAAAATTTGCGTGAACATTCCAGAACTCAAGGTACTCTGTCGTTGTGCGCAGGGTTAAATATTTTCGTTGCGTTAGACCACTAGTCTGTCCCTGGCTAAGTACGCGGAATTTCAGATTGTTATCGGTTACCACCGGTGCCGGTGAACAACCAGAAACAAGTAAGAAGATGACCAGTCCTGATACTAGATAGCCAGGAATTAAATATTTCATACCTTTATCGCCTCACTGACATTGGACTGTAAAATTTTATCCAGACGGATCTCGTGATGTTCGCCATTCATATTCTTGACGACAAGATACTCTTGATGGTCTTTGGTTTTCAAGTCTAAAGGCGTTACTTTCTCATGATGTTCAGTATCTTGTTGATCAAGCCAGCTTAGTTGCAGGTTAAGCTGATGCATGATCGCAAGTTCATACTCTGAGTGTAAGCCACACTGGATCGGTTTATAGGGATCGCCTTGCTTGCTCATTTAATATCACTCGTTGTCTGTGCTTAATCATTTTCCGTGCGCAGCTGAACCTGCATTTCTTCACTTAGTGTATCAAGCTCGATATTAAAAATGATAGGGCGACAACAAATCTGACAGTCCTCTATGTACTCCTGGCTACCAGCGCTGATATCAATAAGTGTGGAAAAAGATTCCCCACAATAGGGGCAGGCAGCCTGGTATTCGTTAATCATCACGGCTTTCCGGTAAAAACAGTGCCGTTAGATTATTCAGGTATTGCAGGCCGGTTTCGGTGGGTTTGATCTGTTTTAGGCCCCAGTCGATCAGGCCTTGTGCTTCTGCCTGTTGTAGCGTTGTTTCGATATAGGAAATGGGAAGTCCACAACGTTGCTGAAAAAATTCGGAGTCCACACCTTCGACCAGGCGCAGCCCATTGAGAAAAAATTCGAAGGCGGTTTCTGGCTCACTCAGTATTTGACTGCCGGCACTACGTTCGTCTGCGGTGTTGGCATTAAGATAGTCGCGCGGGTGTTTAACATTCCAGTTGCGTTGAATTTGCTGCTTAGGGGCATGGGTAATCTTGCCATGTGCACCGGCACCGATGCCAAGATAATCACCGAATTGCCAGTAATTAATATTATGGACACATTGCTGGTCTGCTTTGGCAAAGGCCGAGATTTCGTATCGTTCAAAGTCGTTTTTCATTAGCAGTTCACGACAGGTTTCTTCAAGGTCAGCGAGTCGATCATCATCTGGTAGCAAGGGAGGATGGTGTTGAAAATAAGTATTGGGTTCGATTGTGAGCTGATAGTGAGACACGTGTGAGGGCGCCATTGCAAAGGCCATTTGCAGATCACCTTTTGCTTCACCTGTGGTTTGCCCAGGCAGGCCATACATGAGATCGATATTGAGTTGTTCAAAGCCCGCCTTGTGTGCTGCTTCAATGGCTTTTATCGCCTCTTTTGCATTGTGGATGCGTCCTAATTGTTGCAGATGCTTGTTATTAAAACTTTGTACACCAATCGACAATCGATTGATGCCAAGGGCACGAAAGTCAGAGAACTTGTCTTTCTCGAGCGTGCCTGGATTGGCTTCCAGGGTAATTTCGGTATCGGGTTTAAAATTTAGCCTGGCACGAATTCCCGATACAAGTTGTTCAAGGGACTCAGCAGAAAAAAGACTGGGTGTGCCGCCTCCCATGAAAATACTATTAATACTACGCCCCCACACCTGTGGGAGTTGCTGATCAAGATCGTCTAACAGGCGGGCAACATAGTCCAGTTCAGGCACAGATTCTTTGACCGCATGCGAATTAAAATCACAATAGGGACATTTTTTTACGCACCAGGGAAAGTGTATGTAAAGGCCAAGCGGTGGCAACTCACTGAAGTGTTGCATGTGTCGTTACTTTCTTATGGGTCGAGTTTTTTATCAGCCGGCGCATCTTTGTCTCTATCCTCAGGATCGTTTTTGTCTTGTGCTGATTTTTTTTCGACAAGAGGTTCGGCAAGTTGAGATGTGTTTGAAAAAAACTGGTCAATGGTTACGGGTTTTTTCATAACAAACACCGGTGGCTTCATTATGCTGGAATAGACTGGCTGCGATTGATACTGCGGCTCGTTGACATAGACTATCAAATAAGCGACACCAACAATCAGGCTGGTGGCAATGGCAGAGCTAAGCCGTGTCTTACGTTTGTTAAAATGAGTGCTCTGACGTAAGTGTCCGTAAAGCAATATATAGGTAAAAGCGATATCAGAGAAAATGATGAGCAGATCTGCCAGGCCGCTGATGGGGAAAATAAATTCCAGGTATTCAAAAGCGAGCTCAATAAAATAAAAGCCAGACAGCAACAGGCCAACAAAAATACCGTGATAGGCAAAATAAAATTTGTGGGTAATGATCTTACTGACGATAGACCAGATAAAGGTCCAGACAATAATAACGATGAATGTTGGTAGCACCGCGCCTAATACCTGATTGAAATGTACTTCATGCGTAACTGCAAAATATTGATTGGCGAGTAAGATGCCTGCGGTGAGTGCCCAGATAAGCGGCAAGAACAAGACACTGGTCATTAACAGGTGTAACTCACTGGGTTTACCATGGTCAAAGAAGGTTTCTTTAACATCAAAGTCTTCTGAACGAACCCGTACATCGGTATGACCAATCCGTATACGCTGATCTTCTTCAAGCGTCAGGATGTCGTGCCTGACTAATGGATGTAGGGTGAACATGCCATTATCACTGTGTAGATCGGTTGCCAGGATATGTCCATCGCCATCAAGCATTAACTCAACATGCTCCGGGGAGACGTAATTATCATCGATGATGATATCGTTCTTATACGAGCGGCCAATTCTCAGAGGAAATTTGGTGACCTTATGGCGGTCTTTGACTTTGCCAAAGCGATCCAGGATTTCGATGATTAAGGGCGCTTCCATACAAAGCTCCCCAGGTAATGTTTACTGAATTTAACGGCGTTCTCATAACTGACGCCAGACAGGACTAAGGTGGTGACCAGGCTTTTATCATCTTCATTTAGTGTCGCTGCGGTGAGCACCATGTCAAACAGGCCTTCGAATTTTTTATACTGGCGAAGGCAAAACGCTGTTTTTAACTTGATTGCCTTATGTACAACATAGTCGGTCTTACAATCATATTCGGTAAAATCATCTTTGCTAGTTGGTAATGATGTACTTGGCGCGCCAAAATATGAACCGATCAATTTATAAAATCGGAACTTACCCATATCTTTATCTGAAAAGTGATAATGGTTATAACGAATCGTGCCGGTATTCAGATAACTATTAATATAAATATTATTCTTAGTCGCGCAATAGTCATTTGATTTACGATAGGGCGCACTGCCATCTTTAGAGTCGCCCCAACAGTTTATAAAGTCAGCTAGTTTTGCTGGCACTGTGTACTGACCAAGCTGTTTGGTTGGGAAGGGCTTACTTGCCAAATCAGTCAGGTATTTATTCTGGTTTTTAATCAATTGCTTTCGAATGACATTAAGGAAGTTATCAGGCTTAACTTGTTTGGCATCCAATGCAAGCTGACTAAGAAATTTTTGTGGCACCAGGAAACCAATGCTGTTGCCTGCCGTCGCTACGTTGATACCGATCACGCTGCCATCTTCGATAATCGACGGTCCGCCACTCATACCCGGGTTGAGCGCGCTGGATAACAGAATGCGTTCATGCATTGTATCCTGAGTAATGCCGTTGTATGTACCTTCAACAATCGTCATGCCTAGATCGAGTGGATTACCCAGGGTGTAAATGCGCACACCTTTACCCAGGGACTGATCGCTTATTTTCAAAAATGGTGTATCAATCGCATCACCATCTAGCAGCGCCAAATCATGAATGACATCAATATGTAGTAGTTCGGCATCATGCACGGTGCCGTCATTACTCACATATTCAATGCGGTACTGTTTGGGTTCAAATACGTGCTTGGAAATGACGTGGTAGTTGGTTGCAATCGTGCCATTGTTATCGATAAAAAAGCCGCTACCGATAGTCGATTTTGAGTTGGTGGCCTTATCAACGATACGAATTTGTAACAGACGGTCTTGATACTGTTTAAAGACCCCTTCTGTTGAGGCTAGACTGGCTGAGCTGTTGGCAAACAGGCATAAGGCTAGCAACACAATATATCGGCTAGTTATACCGATGACGTTCTGATGCCGGTTGAAAATAGAGTACAACATAACTTAATTAAATGAGCTCCTTGCCAGTTTGTCCAGCCAATTTATCTATTAGGCATTGTAGCGCTTTTCCGCGATGGCTTAATGCATTCTTTTTATTGGCCGGCAACTGCGCAGATGTACAGTTTTCGGAGGGGACATAAAAAATCGGGTCGTAGCCAAAACCATTATCACCCTGTGGCGTTTCGATGATTTGACCTTCCCAGGTTCCCTGGCAGATCAATGGGGTAGGGTCAGTTTCATGCCGCATCATTACCATCAAACACTGAAAGCGTGCACTCATCGATGGGTTTTCGATTGCTTTTAGGTCATTGAGTAGCTTGTTTAAATTTTCACTATCTGAGGCTCCAACTCCGGCATAACGCGCTGAGTAAATACCAGGGGCGCCTTTTAGTGCATCGACCTCGATACCCGAGTCATCAGCTAAGGCGGGAAGTCCCGTCTGTTTGGCTGCATTACGTGCTTTCAGGATCGAGTTTTCAACAAAAGTTAAACCGGTTTCCTCAACTTCTTCGACACCAAACTCAGACTGCGCGACGACTTCAATATCCAGCTCGGCGAACAGTTGATTGATTTCACGTACCTTGCCCGGGTTGTTACTGGCTAAGACAATCTTTTTCATTTTGCGATCCTGAAATTACCCGAGAGACTCATCAACAACTGCAAGGCTGGCATTCTGTCGTTCTATTAAATGTGCAATGGCATCTTTGCCTAATGCCAACATCGCTTGCAATTCATCTTCTGAAAAAGCAGCGCCTTCCGCTGTGCCCTGGATCTCAATAAAACCGCCTTTGTCATTCATGACGATGTTCATGTCGGTTTCACAACTAGAGTCTTCCGGGTAATCAAGATCGGAAACCGGCATACCCTGGTAAACACCGACTGAAATAGAGGCGATCTGAGAAACAATCGGGTTCTCAGTGATTAAGTTGTTATCGAGCAAGTGTTGCACCGCATCGGCAAGGGCAACAAACCCCCCGGTGATGGAAGCGGTACGGGTACCACCATCGGCCTGGATAACATCGCAGTCGATGGTGATCGTATGTTCCCCCAGTTTTTTCAGATCAACTGCCGCGCGCAGTGAGCGACCGATGAGTCGCTGAATCTCCATGGTACGTCCACCCT
>Ga0316205_10004297_pt1 | contig 12607 bp, 10 predicted proteins | sample 3monthpyrite_MG_FD_204941 | JGI IMG/M metagenome (GOLD analysis project Ga0316205, IMG submission 204941) | Microbial mat bacterial communities from mineral coupon in-situ incubated in ocean water Damariscotta River, Maine, United States -... | ecosystem: Environmental > Aquatic > Marine >... | reverse complement strand
GCCTGCCGACAGCCTGTTGCTGGGGGGCGCGCCCGAAGGGTTCGACGCCGAACTGGTTCGCCGTGAAATCGACAAGCGCGCCACACCGGTGATTCATGTCGCGCGCGATGACAAGCGGCTGGAGGCAATGCGCGCTGCGCTGGCCTTTTTCGCGCCAGACCTGACGGTCATCACCTTTCCCGCCTGGGATTGCCTGCCCTATGACCGCGTCTCGCCCAATCCCGAGATCGTCGCGCGGCGCATGGCCACGCTGGCCGGGCTGGCGCAGGGGGTGCCCGGGCGGTTTGTCCTGCTCACCACGCTCAGCGCGGCGATGCAGCGTGTCCCGGCGCGCCAGACGGTCAGCGCGGCGTGTTTCACGGCAACTGTCGGGCGGCGCCTGGATGAGGCGGGGCTGCGCGGTTACCTGTCGCGCATGGGCTATGCCCCAAGCGCCACGGTGCGCGAACCGGGCGATTTTGCCGTGCGTGGCGGCATCATCGACATTTTCCCCCCCGGCGAAGCCGATCCGGTTCGGCTGGATCTGTTTGGCGATACGCTGGACGGGCTGCGGCGGTTCGATCCGGCCACGCAGCGCACCACCGGCGCGCTGGACCGATTGGAACTCGCGCCTGCGTCCGAAGTCATTCTGGACGAAGCGTCGATCACCCGGTTCCGGCAGACCTACCGCGTGGAATTCGGCGCCGCCGGGACCGATGATCCGCTGTATGAGGCGGTCAGCGCGGGGCGCAAGCAGCAGGGGATGGAGCACTGGCTTGGCTTCTTTCACGACACGCTGGAGACCCTGTTTCAATACCTACCAGACGCCAGTATTATGTTGGACGATCAGATAGATGCCGTCCGAACCTCACGTTGGGAAACGATCGCGGATCAGTATGACAACCGGCTCGAGGCCCTGAAGGCGAAGGGGCGCGTGGACACCGTCTACAAACCCGCGTCGCCGAACTTGCTGTATCTGGATGACAAGGGCTGGGATGGGGCCATGACGGGCCGGCGGGTGATCCGGATGTCGCCGTTGTCGCAGCCTCCGGGCCCCGGGGTGCTGGATGCATCCGGCCGTGCCGGGCGCAGTTTCTCGTTGGAGCGCCAGCAAGAAAAACAGAATATTTTCCAAGCCTTGTCGGACTATGTTCAGGCTTCGCGCAAGGCCCACGCGGTGGTCATCGCCTCGTGGACCGAAGGCGCGTCCGAGCGGCTTGCGGGCTTGTTGCACGAACACGGTCTGCTGGATGCGCGTCCGATCCGCGACGCGCGTGACCTCAAAGGCAAGGGCGCGGTTCACCTGACCGTCTGGCCGCTGGAAGCAGGCTTCGTGACGCCGGATCTGATGGTGATCTCGGAACAGGATGTGTTGGGCGACCGGCTGGTGCGCCCGGCCCGCAAGCGCCGCGCCGAGAATTTTCTGACCGAGGCGCAGGGCCTGACCACCGGCGACCTGGTGGTGCATGTCGATCACGGGGTCGGGCGCTACACCGGGCTCGAGACCGTCACCGCAATGGGCGCGCCGCATGAATGCCTGGCGCTGGAATACGCCGGCGGCGACCGTCTGTTCCTGCCGGTCGAAAACATCGAATTGCTCTCGCGCTACGGCCACGAGACCGGGCTCTTGGACAAACTGGGCGGCGGTGCCTGGCAGGCCAAAAAGGCGCGGCTGAAACAACGCATCCGCGAGATGGCGGACAAGCTTATCCGCATCGCCGCGGAACGCGAATTGCGCAAGGCGCCGGCGCTGGCCCCGCCCGAAGGTCTGTGGGAGGATTTCGCGGCGCGCTTCCCCTATGCCGAAACCGACGATCAGCTCAGCGCCATCGCCGATGTGGTCGAGGACCTGGACCGCGGGCGTCCGATGGATCGCCTGATCGTGGGCGATGTGGGGTTCGGCAAGACGGAAGTGGCAATGCGCGCCGCGTTTCTGGCGGCGATGGCCGGCCAGCAGGTTGCCGTGATTTGTCCGACGACCCTGCTCGCCCGCCAGCATTTCAACACGTTTACCGAGCGGTTCCGAGGGTTTCCCCTGGTTATCAGACATTTGTCTCGTTTCGTGCCCGCCAAGCAAGCCAGCGCCACGCGGGCCGGATTGACCGACGGCACCGTGGATATCGTCATCGGCACCCATGCGTTGCTGGCCAAGGCGGTGAAATTCCGCCATCTGGGCCTGATGGTCATCGACGAGGAGCAGCATTTCGGCGTGCAACACAAGGAAAGGCTGAAGGAAATGCGATCGGACGTGCATGTGCTGACGCTGACCGCCACGCCGATCCCGCGCACCTTGCAATTGTCGCTGACCGGGGTGCGGGACCTGTCCCTGATCTCGACCCCACCGGTGGATCGCCTGTCGATCCGCACCTACGTGTCCGATTTCGATGCTGTCACCATACGCGAGGCCCTGCTGCGCGAACGGTTTCGCGGTGGCCAATCCTTCTACGTGGTGCCTCGCGTCTCCGATTTGCCTGACATTCAGGAGTTTCTGGAAACGCAGGTGCCCGAAGTGTCGTTCCTTGTTGCCCATGGGCAAATGGCGGCGGGCGATCTGGACGCGCGCATGAACGCCTTTTACGACGGGAAATATGACGTGCTTCTGGCCACCAGCATCGTTGAATCCGGCCTGGACATTCCCCGCGCCAACACCATGGTCGTGCACCGCGCCGACATGTTCGGCCTGTCCCAGCTTTACCAGATCCGGGGCCGTGTCGGACGCTCGAAGACGCGGGCCTATTGCTATCTGACCACCAGACCGCGCCAACCCCTGACACCGCAGGCCCAGCGGCGCCTGAAAACCCTGGGCTCCATCGACAATCTCGGCGCGGGCTTCACCATCGCCAGCCAGGACATGGACCTGCGCGGTGCGGGCAATATTCTGGGCGAGGAGCAATCCGGCCATATCAACGAGGTCGGTTACGAGCTGTATCAGCAAATGCTGGAGGAAACGATCGCCAGGCTGCGATCCGGCGCGTTGACCGATCTCAGCGACGGGCAATGGGCGCCGCAGATCAATCTGGGTGTGCCGGTGTTGATCCCCGATACCTATGTCGCGGATCTGGATGTCCGTCTTGGCCTGTATCGTCGCCTGTCGACGCTGGAGCGCAAGGTCGAATTCGAAGGATTTGCCGCGGAACTGATCGACCGGTTTGGTGAATTGCCAAAAGAGGTCAATACCTTGCTGGTCGTTGTTCGCATCAAGGCGATGTGCCGCAAGGCGCAGATTGCGCGGCTGGATGCCGGCCCCCAGGGGGCAACGATCCAGTTTCATCAGGATAAATATCCCAATCCCAAGGGGTTGGTCGAGTTTCTTCATGCGCAGAAGGACCTGGCAAAGATCCGTGACAACAAGGTGGTGATCCGGCGTGACTGGTCCAGTGACAAAGAAAAACTGCGCGGCGCCTTCGCCATCGCCCGCGATCTGGCCGAGAAAGCCGTCCAATCATGACTTGCGCCGTCATGATTTGCATGCGCATCTAGGGAAATGATTGGCGCCAGATATACAGGCGCCGTGTTAAATATCGACTGCAAGGACTTGTAATGACTAAGGAAAAAAGCCCGCTTCTGGCGGTTCTCATCGACGCGGACAACTCGTCCCCAAGATGGGCGTCAGCGGTGTTCGATGAGATTGCCAGCCTGGGGGAAGCGTCGGTGCGGCGCATTTATGGCGACTTCTCGCGCGGGCAGATGAGTGGCTGGAACGAAAAGATGCCCTCGATGGCCCTGGTGCCGCATCACCAGCCGGCCAATACGGTGGGCAAGAACTCCAGCGATATCGCGCTGGTGATTGACGCGATGGATCTTCTGCACACCGGCCGGTTCGACGGTTTCGTGCTGGTGTCCAGCGACAGCGATTTTACGCGCCTCGCCAGCCGGATCCGCGAGCAAGGGCTGGATGTCTACGGCATTGGCGAGCGCAAAACCCCGGAATCCTTCAAGAAAGCCTGCAAGCGGTTCATCTTTGTCGAAAACCTCATCGGCGAGGCTGAGCCGAAGCAATATGAAAAGCGCGACTCCCCGGTGAAGGCCGCGCCGTTGATTAACAGTGCGATGCAAGCTATTGATCCTGAACAGGAATGGTTTCCCCTTGGGCTGATTGGGCAAACCATCCTGGCCAATCATCCGGATTTTGACAGCCGCACCTATGGCAGCGCCAAGCTGAGCGATCTGATCCAGCGGGCCGGGCGATACGACACAAGGCGCACGGGCAATACGGTCGAGGTGCGGCGCAAGGACTGACGCCAATCACCGCGCGGGCGGGATCGCGTAGGTCAAACTGGCCCGTGCGACCACATCGTCCGAGCCCTCGGACCGGATCAGCACATCCCCCACCGCCAGCGTGCGGCCCAGCTTGAGCAGTCGCGCCGAGCCGATCAGGTCACGCCCGGCGATCGGTTTGCGCATGAAGTCGATCGCGCAATTGGTGGTCACGGTCAACGCCACGGGTCCGATCATCGCCAATGTCACCGCATACATCGCCAGGTCGGCCAGCGAAAACATCGATGGACCGCTGATCGTGCCGCCGGGGCGCAGATGGGCATCGGTGACCTTCAGGCGCACTTCGGCCGCCATGGGGGACACGTGTTCGACATGGAACTGCGCCGCGACCTGGGGGAATTGCGCCGCCATGAAGGCGTTCAAATCTGCGGCATCCAGTTTCACGCTCATGCTTCCCTCCGGTTCGCTGTGCGCCTAAGGTGACGAAAATTGGCGTCGGAGGGCAATATGAGCGACGAATTGATTATCTGTGACGTTGCGGAACAGATTGCGGTGATCACGCTGAACCGCCCTCGCGCGCTGAACGCGTTGTCGGATGACCTGTTGGCCGCGCTGGCCGAAACGCTGGACCGGGTCGCATCCGATGACGGGGTCAAAGCGGTGATCCTGCGCGGGTCCGGCAAGGCGTTTTGCGCGGGCCATGACCTGCGCGAGATGCAGGCCGGGCGCGCCGCCGCCGATGGTGGCGCCGCCTATTTCGCCGATCTGTTCGCGCGCTGCGGCGCTGTGATGCAGCGGATTCCGCGAATGCCGCAGCCGGTGATCGCGCAGGTGCACGGGATCGCCACCGCGGCCGGGTGCCAGCTGGTGGCCACCTGTGACATGGCGGTGGCGGCCCAGGACGCGCGCTTCGGGGTGAACGGCGTCAATATCGGCCTGTTCTGCTCGACGCCGATGGTCGCCCTGACCCGCGTGATGGCGCGCAAGCAGGCGTTCGAGATGCTGACCACCGGCGCGTTCATCGACGCTGACCGGGCGCGCGCCCTGGGGCTTGTCAACCGCGTCGCCGCGCCCGCCGACCTGGACGCGGCGGCGATGGATCTGACCCGCAGCGTGGCCGCCAAGCTGGGGGCGGCGGTGCGGATCGGCAAGCGCGCGTTTTACGAGCAGATGGATCTGCCGCTGGATCAAGCCTATGCCTTCACCGGAGACGTGATGGCGCGCAACATGATGCTGCGCGACACCGATGAAGGCATCACCGCCTTTCTTCAGAAACGAAAGCCGGACTGGGCGTGAGGGCGTCGGGGCGGACCGCCCCGATCGTTGCCGGGTTCAGGCGTCGCCGAACACGCGCCTGAAGATCGTATCGACATGTTTGGTGTGATACGCCATGTCGAATTTCTGCTTGATCCCGTCTGCTCCCAATGCCGCCACGACCTCTGGGTCGGACAGCAATTGCTCTTGAAAATCAACGCGTTCTTCCCATACCTTCAGGGCATTGCGCTGCACCATGGTATAGGCATCCTCGCGGGAAACACCGGCCTGAGTCAGTGCCAGCAAGACCCGCTGCGACATGACCAGACCGGGGAATTTGTTCATGTTATCCAACATGTTCTGCGGGAATACCAACATCTTCTCGATGACGCCCGCCAGCCGGTGCAGGGCAAAATCCAGCGTGATCGTCGCGTCGGGGCCAATCGCGCGTTCGACCGAGGAATGCGAGATATCGCGTTCGTGCCACAGCGCCACATTTTCCATCGCCGGGACGACCGCCATGCGCACCAGCCGGGCCAGACCGGTCAGGTTCTCGGTCAGGACCGGGTTCTTCTTGTGCGGCATCGCTGACGAGCCTTTCTGGCCCATCGAGAAGAATTCCGCGCCTTCCAGAACCTCGGTGCGCTGCATGTGGCGGATCTCGATGGCGATGTTTTCGATCGACGAGGCGATGACACCCAGAACCGCGAAATACAGCGCGTGACGGTCGCGCGGGATCACCTGCGTGCTGATTGGCTCGGGGCGCAGGCCCAGTTGCGCGCAGACATGTTCCTCGACCGCCGGGTCGATATTGGCGAAGGTGCCCACCGCGCCGGAAACCGCGCCCGTCGCCACCTCGTCGCGCGCGGCCAGCAGGCGCGCCCGGTTGCGGTCCATTTCGGCGTAAAAGCGGGCAAAGGTCAGGCCCATGGTCGTGGGTTCGGCGTGAATCCCGTGGCTGCGCCCCACGCGCACCGTGTTCTTGTGCTCCAGCGCGCGGGTTTTCAGCGCGGCCAGAACGCGGTCAACGCCGGTCAGCAGGATGTCGGCGGCGCGCACCAATTGCACGTTCAGCGTGGTGTCCAGCACGTCCGAACTGGTCATGCCCTGATGCACGAACCGCGCCTGTTCGCTGCCGACATGTTCGGCCAGATGGGTCAGGAAGGCGATCACGTCATGCTTTGTGACGGCCTCGATCTCGTCGATGCGGTCTACGTCGAATTCGACATCCCGGGCTTTCCAGACCGCATCGGCGTTTGCCTGCGGGATCACCCCCAGTTTGGCCTGAGCATCGCAGGCGTGGGCCTCGATCTCGAACCAGATGCGGAACTTGGTCCGGGGCGACCAGTTGGCGACCATATCGGGGCGGGAATAGCGGGGGATCATGGACGGGTCCTGTCGGTTTCGGTCGGTTTGCGGGATGCGCGCCTGATAGACCGCGGCGGCGCCTTGCGCAAGGGTGCTCGGTTGACGCCGAGGTAATGTAAGGCCAATTGCCTGCAATCTGGATAAATGACAGGCATTAAAATGTCAGGCAATAGCGTGTTTCGCACGGTATTGTGGATAAATCTTGTGGATAACCCAGTATTTTGTGGATAAGCTTGGCGCAAGCAGGTCAGTCGACGTAAACGCGCAGAGGGGCCAGCTGCGCCAAATTCAACCCCAGCGTTTGCATCGCGGCCAGCGAGATCTGGCTGCCGGCGCCCGGTTGTGCGCCCGATGGACGCAGCTCCAGCGATACCGATTGCCCGCTCTCGGTCACCACGCGCCCGGGACGGGTGCGCTCGACCAACCCGGTCACAAGCCAGTTCCCCGCCTCGCCGGGAGCGCCCAGACCGGCCAGGGTTTCCCCCACGAACCCGTCGGCCTGCGGGGCCGGCACGGTCGATGTCGGTGTTTCCTGGGGCAGAGTTGGCGTGTCAGCCGCCCGCGCGCGGGGGCGGATCACATCTGCGCCCGGCGACTCGACAACCGCGATCACGGGTGCGTCGCGCGGGTCATCCCCGCTGCCAAAGGGCAGGGTGAGCGCACAGGCCGCTGTCACCAGCGGCAGGCCAAGGAGAATGAGTCTGACTGCCATCCGCGCAGTCTATCGCCGTCGCATGGCTCGGGCAATGCCATCCGCGCCTTGCCACGGGATGGTCGCGGCACTAGCTTGCCCTGACAGGAGACATCATGACACAGACCGCCCCGCTCATTGACCCGTTTGCCCGCCCGATCCGGTATTTGCGGGTCTCGGTCACCGACCGCTGCGACTTCCGCTGCACCTATTGCATGGCCGAGCACATGACCTTTCTGCCCAAGAAAGAGTTGCTGACGCTGGAAGAGCTTGACCGGCTGAGCACCGCCTTCATCGGTCTTGGCGTGGAAAAACTGCGCATCACCGGCGGAGAACCCCTGGTGCGGCGTGGCATCATGACGTTTTTCGAAGGCACGGCGCGCCATCTGGAAACCGGTGCGCTGAAGGAGCTGACGCTGACCACCAATGGCTCGCAACTGGGTCGGTTTGCCGCCGATCTGGCGGGGCTGGGGGTGCGGCGCATCAATGTCTCGCTGGATACGCTGGACGCGGACAAATTTGCCGCCATCACCCGCTGGGGGCGCCTGCCGCAAGTGCTGAAGGGGATCGACGCGGCCCGGGACGCAGGACTGCGGGTGAAGATCAACGTGGTGGCGCTGAAGGGGTTCAACGAAGACGAAGTGTTCGAAATCGTCGATTGGTGCGCGCGCGAGGATCATGACCTGACCTTCATCGAAGTGATGCCGATGGGCGACATGAGCGAGGAGGCGCGGCTGGACCAATACTGGCCGCTGAAGGATCTGCGCGCGCGACTGGCCGAACGGTTCACCCTGACCGAACTGGCCGAACGCACGGGCGGGCCGGCGCGTTATGTCCGGCTGGAGGAAAGCGGTCAGAAGATCGGCTTCATCACGCCGCTTACGCATAATTTCTGCGAAAGCTGCAACCGCGTCCGGCTGACCTGCACGGGCGAATTGTTCATGTGCCTGGGGCAGGAGGACAACGCCGACCTGCGCGCGCCGTTGCGTGCCAGTGCCGATGACGCGCCGCTGGTGCAGGCCATCCGGGACGCGATTTCCAGGAAACCGAAGGGCCATGACTTCGACTATTCGCGCCAGCGCGTCGATGGCCAGATGAGCCGCCACATGAGCCATACGGGCGGCTGACACCAGTCGCCCGTAGCGGCCGTTGTGATTGGCCGAAGATCGGGCTATTGCGTCGGGCATCGCGGCGTCTGGCAGCTTTGGGCCGGTAACTGCGTGCCGCGGGGCGAGGGGTGAATGCTGGCTGACTGGACCATTTATCAGACGCCGCAAATGCTGATGGTCACGATTCTGGCGGTTGGTTTGATTGGTCTGTCCAAGGGTGGGCTGGGCGGTGCGTTCGCGCTGGCCGGCGTTCCGATCATGTCGCTGGCCATGCCGCCCTTGCTGGCGGCGGCGGTGTTGCTGCCGATCCTGCTTATCATGGACGCGATCAGCCTGGCGAACTGGTGGCGCTACCGTGACTGGAGCCTGCTGCGCACGCTACTGCCCGCCGCCCTGCTGGGGGTCGGCGCGGGGTGGTCGCTGGCGGCGGTGACATCGGATACCGCGGTGCGGCTGATTGTCGGTATCGTCGCGCTGAGCTTTGCCCTGCGCGCCCTGCTGGGCGGGCTTTTGGGCCGCAGTCCGCGGCACAGGCCCTGGATGGGCTGGCTGTGGGGCGCGCTGTCGGGCTTCACTTCGTTCGTTGCCCATGCCGGGGGGCCGCCGTTTCAGGTCCATGTGCTGCCCAAGAAGCTGGACCCGAAGTTATACACCGGCACCTCGGTGACATTCTTCGCCGTGGTCAATGCCGCCAAGGTGCTGCCCTATGCCAGCCTGGGCATGTTCGAACCGGCGGTGTTGTATTCGGTGCTGGTGGTGATCCCGGTGGCAGCCCTGTGTGTCAGCGCAGGGGCCTGGATCGTGCGCCGTCTTTCGCCGCAGGTGTTCTATCCGTTATCCTACACGATGATCGCTCTGTTCGGTGTCAAGCTGATCTGGGACGGGCTTGCCGGCCTGTAGCGCCCCCCCGCCGGGCCTGACGCTATCGGGCCGCGGCCCGGTCCCGCACGCGGTGAATGGCATCGACAACCATCTGCGGATTGCTGTGCTGGGGCATGTGACCGCCGTTTTCCACAATTGTCAGCCGCGCGCTGGCTACCTCCTGGACCATCCGGCGGCTGTGAAGTTCAAGGCCGACAATGGTGTCCGCATCGCCGTGGATCAGTTCGATCGGCAGGGTCAGGGACGGATAGCTGCGATACATCTGGGTGACATAGGACAGCAACGCGTTGACCTGCCGCGTGTTGTTCGCCTGCGAGGCGCGGCGCAGCGACAGGTTGGGGCCGAAATACTCCACATAACCCGGGGGGACCCGGGCGGGCTGGAACACCTCGTCCAGCACCGCGCTGACGGTGTTCTGCGGCGCCAGCGCCGCCACCAGCGCGCGGGCCGGGCGCCCGATGGGTGTGTCGTTCAACCGATACCAGCCGCCCAGCGGACCCTGCCAGGGATAGGTCGCGCCGGCCAGAAGCACCACGCCGGCGGTGTCGTCCTCGAATTCAAGCGCCCAGCCCATCGCCACCGCACCGCCATAGGAATGGCCCAGCACGATGGGGCGTTCCAGCCCCAGTTGCAGCAGCGCGGCGCGGAGCACCCGGGCTTGCGCGCGCGGATCGCTGTCGGCCTCGCCCAGGGTATCGGAATAGCCCAGCCCGGGGCGATCCACGGCCAGCACGCGAAAATCATCCTGCAAGCGGGCAACCAGATCGAAGGTGAAGTCGCGCAGATTGCCGTTGGCCCCGTGGATCAGCACCAGATCGGGCGCGCCGGGATAGGGGCGGCCGGCGTCGAACACATGGATCCGCGCGCCGTCAACCGTGACGAACTGGCCCAGCGGCGGTGTCTGCGCCTCCCATTCGGCTTCGCGGGTGTCGGCGCGTTGGTCGAGAAAGGCGGCGCATCCGGTCAGCAGGACGACAAGCGCAACGAGGATCGCGGGGACGGTCAGGGGCATGGGGCTTTCGCTTCGTGAAAACGGGAGGTAATCCGCCAGCCCGCCCAGTCCAGAGGGCGGCGGCTATGGGCCCGGGTTTTCCCCATCCCGCGCGAACCGCCCGGCGCGCCCGCCCCGGCGGCGCGCCCCGTCAGGGCGCGCCCGCGCGGCCATGGCCAGCAAATCGGTCATCGGGTGGGGGGTGGTGGCATGGCTGGCATGCAGCCGGGCGGCGGCGGCGGCCTGATCGGCGTCCAGCGGCAGGCTGAGCGCCCAGTCCACCAGGATCGAGCGGCATTCGCTGGCGGTGATGCCGTCAATCCGGTAGCTTTCACGGATCAACCCCTTGGGGTCATCGGGGTTGCGCGGCTCGCTCATCCCTGGGGTGCCGTTTCCAGGGCCTTGACGCCGGGAAGTTCCTTGCCCTCCATCCATTCCAGAAACGCGCCGCCGGCGGTGGAGATGTAGCTGAAATCCGCCGCCGCGCCGGCCCGGTTCAGCGCTGCGACCGTATCGCCGCCGCCAGCCACCGAAACCAGCGCGCCGGCGCGGGTCAGCTCTGCGGCCTGGCGCGCGGCGGCGTTGGTGGCGGCGTCGAAAGGTTCAAGCTCGAACGCGCCCAGCGGCCCGTTCCAGATCAGCGTTTTCGCGCGTTCGAACACGGCGGCGATGGCCGCGACGCTTTGCGGTCCGGCGTCCAGGATCATCGCGTCATCGGGGCAGTCGATGACCACCTCATGCGGCGCGTTGGCCCTGAAGTCGCGCGCGACGACCTGATCGACGGGCAGGATGATCTGACAGCCCGTCGCCTTGGCCTTGGCCAGGATCTCGCGCGCGGTTGGCGCCAGGTCATGCTCGGCCAGGGACTTGCCCACCGGCTTGCCCTGTGCCGCCAGAAAGGTGTTGGCCATGCCGCCGCCGATCACCAGATGATCCACCTTGCTGACCAGATTGCCCAGCAAATCCAGCTTGGTCGACACCTTCGCGCCGCCGACCACGGCGACAACCGGGCGCTGCGGATGGCCCAGCGCGGCCTCCAGCGCGCCCAGTTCCGCCGCCATCAGGCGCCCGGCGCAGGACGGCAGAAGATGCGCGACCCCCTCGGTCGAGGCATGGGCGCGGTGGGCGGCGGAAAACGCGTCATTCACATAGATGTCGCCCAGGCTGGCCAGAAACTGCGCCATGCGCGGATCGTTGGCTTCCTCCATCGGCGTGAACCGGGTGTTTTCCACAAGGATCACCGCATCGCCGGGCTGGCGGTCGATCCAGTCGCGCGAAGGCTTTTCAACGAAGATCACCTCGCGGCCCAGCGCCGCGTTCAGCGCCGGAACGACATGCGACAGCGACATTTCAGGCACCGGCTTGCCCTTGGGGCGGCCGAAATGGGCCAGCAGGACCACCTTGCCGCCGGCGGCCAGGATATCCCTGATCGTCGGCAGAACGGCGCGGATGCGGGTGTCGTCGCTGACCTGGCCATTTTCGAACGGCACGTTGATGTCCACGCGCACCAGCGCGGTCTTGCCCGCGAAGCTCATGTCGTCGAGTGTTTTCCAGCCCATCTGCCTGCTCCTGTTGCGGGTTTGGCGCATAGATGCCCGCGCGGTGGCGTGGCGTCAACTCCAACCGGTGATGCCCTTGATTTCAACGAAATCATGGATCGCCCAATCGGCGTATTCGCGGCCATTGCCCGATTGCTTGTAGCCGCCGAAGGGGGCGAAAACGTCCCATTCGGGGCTGTTCAGGTTCACCATTCCGGCGCGCAGCCGCAACGCGATGTCGCGCGCCTGATCCGGCGGGCCCGAGACATAGGCGGCCAACCCATAGGGCGTGTCATTGGCGATCCGCACGGCCTCGTCGGTGCTGTCGAAGGGCAGGATCGACAGCACCGGGCCAAAGATTTCTTCGCGCGCGATGGTCATCGCGTTGTCGACGCCGGCGAACACCGTCGCGCGGGCGAACCAGCCGGCGTTCAGCCCCTCGGGCTTGCCGGGGCCGCCGGCGACCAGTTGCGCCCCTTCGTCGATGCCGGCCTGAATGAGGCCCTGCACCTTGTCCCATTGCGCGCCCGAGATCAGCGGACCCATGGTCACGCTGGCGTCGCGCGGGTCGCCGACC
>Ga0316205_10004295_pt1 | contig 12615 bp, 10 predicted proteins | sample 3monthpyrite_MG_FD_204941 | JGI IMG/M metagenome (GOLD analysis project Ga0316205, IMG submission 204941) | Microbial mat bacterial communities from mineral coupon in-situ incubated in ocean water Damariscotta River, Maine, United States -... | ecosystem: Environmental > Aquatic > Marine >... | reverse complement strand
CTTCAAAGCCGCGCATATTTGGTGCCAGCACCGCATAAGATACGCCGGGTTTGCGCGTGATCCCCGCCATTACTTCCGCCGCATCAGCCATCTGTGGCACCCATTTCGGTGACACAAAGCTTGTGACCTCAATATGGCTAATCCCACATTCCGAAAGCTGGTCTACCAGCTTGATCTTGTCAGCCGTCGCGATCAGAGTTGCTTCGTTTTGCAAGCCGTCGCGCGGGCCCATCTCAAATATGCGCACAAAGTCAGGCATCGGGAATCTCGTAAAAATCATGCTCATAAAGGCCGGCCGCACCTGCCTCGGGCAGCGCACGCTGGAACGCGTCTCGCGCGATAAGGCGCTGGTAATAGGCGCTCACATGTTCAAATGGCTCTAGCTTTGCAAAATGCTGCGCCATATAAAGCGCCTGCCCCACGCCGATATCAGCCGCGGAAAAATCACCAAGCAAATAATCCCGCCCCTGCAAACGCGCTTCAAGCGCGGCATAGGTTTTGCCCAGCCGCATGGCCTCGATTTTGCAAACCACCTGCGAGCGCAATTCGGGCGGGTAGAGGGCGACGTGCTGTTGCGTGAGCGCAGCGGCGTGCTGGCTAATGGTTTCTGCGAAATGGAGCCAATTGAGCCAATCAATGCCCCTGCCGCCAAGCCCTGATTCTGGATGTCGCTCAACTAAGTATTCAAGGGCGCCAAGGCTCTCAAATATCACGCCGCCGTCTATTTCCAGTGCAGGCACCCGCCCCGCCGGATGCAGCTCCAGATAGGCCGGATCGCGCAAGGCGCGGCCAAAAGGATGCACCACAAGCTCAAAATCAAGCCCCAGCTCATATAGCAACCACAGCACGCGCATAGAGCGGGATTGATGGCAATGATGCAGTCGGATCATGCTTCCTCCTCCATTCGAAGCAGGATAACGCCGCTTTCAACCTGTGCGCCCACGGTTGTCAGCACCTCGCCCACAACCCCGTCAAAAGGCGCGCGCAAGGTGTGTTCCATCTTCATCGCTTCCATTACAATCAGCGCAGATCCGGCTTCCACAGCTTCACCCGCGGCAGCCAATACCGCCTGCACCTGCCCCGGCATCGGGGCCAGCAAGGCGCCAGCACCGGCTTCATTTTCGCCAACCCTGCTTAACGGGTCCGCCAAATTGGCCTCAAAGCGCACCCCGTTCATAACGGCATATACACGCCCGCCAGCCCGATAAACCCGTGCCTGCTCTGTCTTCCCCTCAATTTCAAGCTGCCACGCGGCACCATTTTGTGCCAACACTCTAATCTCCTGATCGTCGACCAAAAAGCGGCCGGCGCCCAGCACCGAAACCCAATATCCAACACCGTCGAGCTCTACCTGCTGCCGCAATGGTTGCCAAAGGATAAAGCCGTCGCCCCAATCCCGCGCCGCAATCGCCGCAAGCGCCTTAAGTGCAGCCGGCACCTCGGGCGTGGCCACCAGAGCGTCTAGATCACGTTCGATTAGGCCGGTATCCACATCCCCATTTACGAATCCACTATGCCGCGCCAGCGCCGCAAGGAAATCAATGTTTGTTGTGCAGCCGATGATATCGGTGCTTTGCAACGCCGCGTGAAGCTGCCCAAGGGCCGCTTCACGCGTGGCGGCGTGGACTGTAAGCTTGGCGATCATCGGGTCATACCACGGGGAAATCTCGTCACCCGCCCGCACGCCGCTGTCAATCCGCACCCCATCAGGGAAGCTAAGCACATCCAGCCCGCCGATGGCCGGAAGGAAGCCAGCCGGCACATCTTCCGCATAGATCCGTGCTTCAAAAGCGTGTCCATCGATCCGCAGATCAGCTTGTGCAGCGGGCAAGGCCTCACCTGACGCCACCCGCAATTGCCATTCAACTAGGTCGAGCCCGGTGATGGCCTCGGTCACCGGATGCTCGACCTGAAGCCGTGTGTTCATCTCCATAAACCAAAACCCGTCAGCCCGCAGGCCTGTGCTGGCGTCAACGATAAATTCGACGGTGCCCGCACCGGAATACCCAATCGCCTGCGCCGCTTTCACCGCTGCTGCGCCCATCGCATTGCGCATATCTTCGGTCATCCCCGGGGCTGGCGCTTCCTCGATCACCTTCTGGTGTCGCCGCTGCAATGAGCAATCCCGCTCAAACAAATGCACAGCTCCGCCGTGATTATCGCCGAACACCTGCACCTCGATGTGCCGCGGGCTCAAAATATATTTCTCGATCAAGACTTGCCCATTGCCGAAACTGGCGCTGCCCTCACGGCGCGCCGCGTGTAAGGCCTCTGAAAAGTCAGTGCTATGGTCAACGCGGCGCATCCCTTTGCCGCCCCCGCCTGCAACGGCCTTGATCAACACCGGATAGCCGATTTCCTCGGCCCGAGCCGCCAAAAACGCGTCTTCCTGATTATCTCCATGATACCCCGGCACCACCGGCACGCCCGATTTTTCCATCAGCGCTTTAGCCGCATCCTTCAGCCCCATCGCCCGAATGGCGCTTGCTGAAGGCCCGATAAAAACCATCCCCGCTGCCTCCACTGCCTCGACAAACTCCGGATTCTCACTCAAGAATCCGTAGCCCGGATGCACCGCCTGCGCCCCGGTGGCCAGCGCTGCTTCCACAATCCTATTGGCCAGCAAATAGCTTTCGTTCACCGGAGCCGGCCCGAGCCGCACCGCCTGATCCGCCAACGCTACATGCCGCGCTCTTTTATCAGCATCCGAATACACCGCCACTGTGGCAACGCCCATCTGCTTTGCTGTCTCGATAATCCGGCAGGCAATTTCGCCCCGGTTGGCGATCAATATCTTGCTAAACATGTCGGTTGCCCCGCTTGGCGGTGGTCACAAATCCGGCGCCACCTGCCACCTCGATTGTCCCGACATCTCCCAATCCTAAAGATGCCAAAACCTCATTATATTCCTGCCCTTCCGGCAGCGCGTCATCACCAAACACCTCACCGCCAATCAGCAGTCGACCAGCGCGCCGCAGCACCCGCGCCGCTTCCGATAGTCCTTTTTCAGCGTCTGCCAAATGGTGCACAACATTGATCATTGTCACAACATCGAAGCTCTCGTCTTCAAAAGGCAAAGCCTCACCTGCCGCCACAAAATACTCGATCGCCGAGCCCGCTGGTGTTGCCGCTTTCGCGTGCCCGATCATGCGCGCAAACGGGTCAACACCGACAAGGCGACCCCGGCTTTGGGCCTCGGCAAGCCGAAGCGCCGCGCCGGTGCCACAGCCAATATCAAGCACGTCTTCTCCCGCCATAATGGCCGCGGCCTCCATCACCCATTGGTTGGAAATATCCTCGCCGAATTTTTCGGCATACCAGTCAATCGTCGCGTCATCCCAATGGGCCATAGCTACATCCTGAACACGCCAAAGCGCGTTTCCTCTATTTCGGCATTCAGTGCCGCATTTAGCGAAAGCGCGATCACCTCGCGGGTTTTTCGGGGGTCGATTATGCCGTCATCCCACAGCCGCGCCGTGGCATATAGCGGGTGACTTTGCTCTTCAAACATTTTCAGCGTCGGGGCCTTAAACGCGGTCTCCTCTTCAGCGCTCCAGCTTCCGCCGGCGCGCTCAATCCCGTCGCGTTTCACAGTTGCCAGCACGCCCGCCGCCTGTTCGCCCCCCATCACCGAGATCCGGCTATTCGGCCATGTCCACAAAAACCGCGGGCTATAAGCGCGGCCAGACATGCCGTAATTGCCGGCCCCGAAAGAGCCGCCAACCAGTATTGTCACCTTGGGCACCGAAGCGCAGGCCACCGCCGTTACCAGCTTGGCCCCGTGCCGCGCGATCCCCTCGCTTTCATACTTTTGCCCAACCATAAAGCCGGTGATATTCTGCAAAAACACCAGCGGAATTTTGCGCTGGCAGCAAAGCTCGACAAAATGCGCGCCCTTAACCGCGCTTTCACTAAACAAAACCCCGTTATTGGCAATAATCCCCACCGGAATCCCCTCAACATGGGCAAAACCGCATACCAACGTGGTGCCAAACCGCGCCTTGAATTCATCAAAATCCGAGCCGTCAATCACCCGCGCAATCACCTCGCGGATGTCATAGGGCACCTTTGCGTCCGCCGGTATAACGCCCAGCATTTCATCAGGGTCATAGGCCGGCGGCACCGGCAGTTGCCGTGTGATGCCGGCCCCCTTGGGTCGGTTGAGCGCGGCAACACTCTGGCGGGCAAGGGCCAGCGCATGCGCATCGTCTTCAGCTAAATAATCCGCCACGCCAGAAAGCCGCGTGTGCACATCACCACCGCCCAAATCCTCAGCTGAAACCACCTCACCCGTTGCCGCCTTCACCAAAGGCGGCCCGGCCAAAAAGATCGTGCCTTGCTCTTTCACGATAATCGATACATCGCTCATGGCGGGCACATAAGCCCCGCCCGCCGTGCAACTCCCCATCACCACAGCGATTTGCGCAATCCCCTTGGCGCTCATCTGTGCCTGATTATAAAATATCCGGCCAAAATGGTCGCGGTCGGGGAATACCTCGTCTTGGTTGGGCAGGTTGGCCCCGCCGCTATCCACCAAATAAACACACGGCAGCGCGTTTTCCTCGGCTATTTCTTGCGCCCGCAGGTGCTTTTTTACGGTCATCGGATAATAGGTGCCGCCCTTTACCGTGGCATCATTGCACACCACCATCACCTCGCGCCCATGCACCAGGCCAATGCCCGCAATCAGGCTGGCGGCGGGGGCAACACCATCATACATACCATTGGCCGCCAGCGCGCCGATTTCCAAAAATGGCGATCCCGTGTCCAAAAGACCGGCCACACGGTCTCGCGGCAGCATTTTCCCGCGCGACACATGCCGCGCCCGTGCCCCTTCCGAGCCGCCAAGCGCGGCTTGGTTTGCCGTTGCCGCCACACCGTCAAGCGCCAGCTTTAACGCCGCCTGATTGTCGGCAAATTCTGCTGCGCTTGCCGAAATTTGCGATCTGATAACCGTCATCTAAATACTCTCCATTCGGCTGGTGGTCCGGCAAAGCTCTTTCTGGCGGCGGTCGGTCTTGCTTTGCATCCAGCTTGCATTCCAGACCATAAGCGTAAAATAGCCGCCGCGGGCTTCACCCCGTTACCTTCATCAATTCCCGCCCGATCAGCATCCGCCTGATCTCGCTCGTCCCCGCGCCGATTTCCATCAGCTTGGCATCGCGCATAATCCGGCTGAGCGGGCTGTCATTCATATAGCCGGCACCGCCCATGGCCTGCACACCCTGCACCGCCATTTCCATCGCTTTTTCAGAAGCATAGAGCACGCAACCCGCCGCATCTTGCCGCGTTACCTGCCCTCGGTCACAAGCGGCGGCAACCGCATAAACATAAGCGCGCGCCGAATTCATCGCGGCATAGATATCAGCGATTTTGCCTTGCATCAGCTGGAAGTTCCCGATCGGCTCGCCAAATTGTTTCCGCTCGTGCATATAGGGCATAATGTGGTCAAGCACCGCATGTATCAGGCCCACGCCAATGCCCGAAAGCACCACGCGCTCATAATCAAGCCCGGACATAAGCACGTTCACGCCGCGCCCCTCCTCGCCCAGCACATTTTCAAACGGCACCTCAACATTGTCAAAAATCAGCTCGGCAGTATTGGAGCCGCGCATACCCAATTTATCAAAATGCGGGCTGGTGGAAAAGCCGGTCATGGCTTTTTCGATGATGAAGGCGGTCATCCCGCGCGATCCCGCTTCGGGGTCGGTCTTGGCATAGACCACCAGCGTATCGGCGTCGGGGCCGTTGGTTATCCAGTATTTAGTGCCGTTGAGCACATAGCGGTCGTTTTTCTTCTCGGCGCGTAGCTTCATGGAAACCACGTCCGAGCCCGCCCCCGCCTCGCTCATCGCCAGCGCGCCGACATGCTCACCCGAAATAAGCCCCGGCAGGTATTTTTGCCGTTGGGCATCAGAGCCGTTGAGCTTGATCTGGTTAACGCAAAGGTTGGAATGGGCACCATAAGAGAGCGCCACACTGGCCGAGGCCCGCCCGATCTCTTCTACCGCAACGGTATGGGCAAGGTAGCCCATGCCCGCGCCGCCATATTCTTCCGGCACGGTAATGCCAAGCAGGCCAAGATCACCCATTTCGCGCCATAGCGCGGGCGGAAACTCGTTTTTCGCGTCAATTTCGGCCGCCATCGGGGCCACGCGCTCCTGCGCCCACCGGTGCACCATATCGCGCAGCGCTTCAATATCTTCCCCAAGGGCGAAATTCATAGATGCTGTAAACATAATATCCTCCTGCTTTTCCATAAATGAACATATGTTCAGTTACAAAGCAAGTGATTTTAGCATTTTAACACCGTTACAAAAGAGCACAACGGCGAGAATGCGGCGCGTGCGATCCGTCATAGCACACGCAGCGGCCGACGCGCCGCAATCGGCATAGCTTAAATAAGACCAACGCGTTCGACCACCCAATAGGCACCGATCAGCGCAATCACCGACGAAGCAGGAATGACAACCACGCGCCGATACCATTGTTTGCGGGCAAACCAATACCCCACCAAGCCAAAACAGATCAGGATAATCGAAAGCTGCCCCAGTTCGACTCCGACATTAAACCCGATCAAGCCCGAAGCGATATTGTTGGTCGATAGGCCAAATTCTGTCAGCGCCCCGGCAAACCCCTGCCCGTGCAACAGGCCAAACAGAAAAATAAGCACCGGCCGCCACCGGCTCATATGGGTCATAAAAATGTTTTCAATGCAGACATATACAATCGAAACAGCAATCAGCGGCTCCACGATTGAGCCCGGAACAACCAATATTCCCAACACCCCAAGCGCCAGCGTAATCGAGTGCGCCAAGGTAAAGGAGGTGATCTGCCAAAGCAGCGGATTCAGGCGGGTCGACAGCAAAAACAGGCCGACGATAAACAGGATATGATCCAGCCCCAGCGGCAAAATGTGGTAATATCCGACGACGGTATAATTCACGAGATTTGCCGCGAAAGAAATCACCGTGGCGCCTTCGGTCGAGATCAAATCCGTCATCGCGCCGTTGGTTAGATAGGCATTATAGTCGTTTTGCGCATCAATTAGGCGGATGATAATTTCGCCATAAGCGGCATCCCAGCCAAGCTGAAGCGATTGCGCGCTGCCCAGTGGTCCGGTCACGACCACGCGACTGTTTCGCCGCAGATCCAAATTTCCGACTTCGGGAATTTCAACTGTCGAGACAGCCGCACTTCCCGCCGCCCCATCGAGCAGCACCTTCATTTTTGCCGCAAAACCGGCCCTGTCAAAGGCTGCATTGAGATCTTCTGGCGGCATGGCGCGCAGCGCGTCATAAAACGAAGCGTTCGGAGACTCCTGCGTTGTATCGACTTCGGTGCCGACTTCCGCGACTATCGCTTCCAGATTGAGATTGATTTCGAGCCGAAAAGCCCCGTTTTCCAGATAAAGATCAGCAATCGCGGGGCGGATCTCATGGGCGTTGGCCAGCCCTGAAAACAGCACCAAAAGCGCAATAACACCACTCCAAATTGCACGCACGCACTTGGTCATGTAACCTTCTTTCGATTCGCCTAGTAGCAGGACCCAAAAATGTCGCGCATCCTTAGCATTATACTGCCGGTTTTGACACTGGGATTTTTAACTACCGCCATCGGTGCGAAAGCCCATGAATTCTGGATTCAACCGCATAAATACCGGCTCCAGAGTCAAGAAACTCTGGTCGCCGATCTGCGCGTTGGCACCGAATTTCTGGGCGAACCGCTTGCCTATATCCCTGATACAATCAATGCGTTTAACCTAACCAGCGCGGCTGGCACCCGTGGCATTTCAGGCCGGATCGGAGATCTTCCGGCGGTGGACGTCATCCCGGATGTAAACGGATTACAAATTCTTAACCTGTTCAGCACCTCGTCCATGCTCACATGGGAGGATTTCCAGAAATTTGATGATTTTGTGAATCTACACGGTATGGGCTGGGTGCTTGATCGACACGCCAAGCGCGGTCTGCCGGCTACCGGCTTTAAAGAGGCCTACACCCGCTTTGTAAAATCTCTGGTTGCCGTGGGTGATGGCGCAGGGCAAGACCGCTATACCGGAATGTTTTTTGAGCTGGTCGCGGGCGCAAACCCTTACACCGACGATATATCAGCGGGCCTGCCGCTTATGGTATTGTTTAAGGGGGAACCTCTGCCAGACAAGCAGGTGGATCTGTTTTACCGTAATGCAGCCGGTGATCTTAGCCGCCTTAGCGTGCAATCAGACGCCAACGGGCTGGCGATTATCCCCAATATTGGCGACGGAGAATACATGGTAAATGTGGTGCACATGATCCAGCCCTTTCCGGCGGATATCGAGCGCACCGGTGTGGTCTGGCATTCCTTATGGGGCTCGATCACCTATGCAATCGGGGCCTGAGGGGCAAATTTCAGGCCTCACTCAATCCCGTTTGCGACCTGCATTTCGCGGATAAAGGGCACGAGCAGCGCCACTTGTTCCTCGGCAATGTGGCTTTGCGGCGGCATCGCGCCAAATCGCCAGTGGTGCTGCGACGAGCCATTTTGCACAGCACTTGCGATCGCCCGGTTGCCGTGGCGCTTTGGCCCGTAAAATGCGTGCAAAAGTGGCGGTCCATCTGCGGTGCCGCTCAAATTCGCGCCGTGGCAGGCGGCGCATGTGCCTTCAAAGACAGCCTTTCCCTCAAGCGCCAAAGCGCTTAATTGCGGCACAATGACAGGGCCGGTATTTGCGGCCCTGTCGGGCGGCGCTGACAGCCAGAAATATGCGCCTGCCCCTGCCACAACGAGGGCCACCCATGCCGTCACTTTATTCATGATTGCACTGCGCTTTTGATGTCCCGGCCAGCCCGTCAAGGATCGGACAATCCGGCCTGTCATCACCGTGGCACTTATGCACGAGCTCAGACAGTGTTTTTTGCATGGCCTGAAGCCCTGAAATCTTCTCTTCAATCTGCTTCAGGTGCGATTTCGCCAACTCCTTCACATCAGCGCTGGCCCGATCACGATCGTCATAGAGTGACAAGAGCGCACGGCATTCTTCAATCGAGAACCCAAGGCTGCGCGCCCGTTGCACAAACGCCAGCTTGTGCAGGTCAGGGCCCGAAAAATGCCGATACCCGTTATGGCTCCGGTCCGGTGCAACCAGGCCGATTTCTTCGTAGTAACGAATGGTTTTGGCAGGTAGGCCGCTTTTTACGGCTGCGTCTCCGATATTCATCTAAACCTCCGGATTCCAGCGTTTGAGCAACAACGAATTGCTAACCACAAACACCGAGCTTAAAGCCATCGCCGCACCGGCCAGCGCAGGGTTGAGATACCCCAGCGCCGCGATCGGGATGCCAATTACATTGTATGCAAATGCCCAAAACAGGTTTTGCTTGATTTTCCGAGCCGTTTTGGCAGACACATCAAGCGCCGCGGCAACCAAGGTAGGGTCATTGCGCATCAGCACAAATCCGGCGGTTTCAATCGCCACATCCGCGCCACCGCCCATCGCGATACCAAGCGTTGCCTCTGCCAGAGCGGGCGCATCATTCACGCCATCTCCGACCATCGCAACATGCTTGCCTGCTTTGCCCAGATCCGCCACTTCACGGGCTTTGTCTTCCGGGCGCATATCGGCGATCACGCGATCAATGCCGAGCTCAGACGCGACCTTGCTTGCGGTCTCGCTGTTATCACCGGTCATCAAATAGGCCTCTACACCACGCCCGTGCAGCAGTTTTACCGCCGCTTTGGCTTCGGGCCGCACAGGGTCTGTATAAGCGACCAGCCCAAGCGCTTTGCCTGCTTTAGAAAGCCAGACCACCGTGCGGCCACCATCGCGCATTTCCAACGCCTGCGCCTCTTGCGCGGGGTCCGTCTTGGCCACAGCAAACCGGCTGCGGCCCATGCGGATAACCGCCCCGTCAACCGTCACCTCGATGCCTTCGCCCGCCGTCGCTTTCGCGCCTGTTGCGGCAAGCGGCTCAATGCCGCGCTGTTTGGCTTCGGCCACTGTTGCTTTGCCCAAGGGGTGCTCCGAGCCAGCCTGCACCGCAGCCCCGAGCGCCAGCAGCGCCGCCTCGTCGCCATCAAAAGCCGCAATCTCGGCAACGCTTGGTTTGCCCTCGGTTAGCGTGCCGGTTTTATCAAACACAACCGTGTCGATCACCTTGGCCCGCTCAAGCGTTTCGATATCGCGGATCAAAATCCCGGCCCGCGCGCCCGAACCAGTGCCAGCCACCAGCGCCGTGGGCGTTGCAAGGCCCAGCGCACAGGGGCAGGCGATTACCAGCACCGAGATCATTGCCACAATCGCGGTTTCAAAACTGGCGCCGGTGGCCATCCATACGCCGAAAGTTGCCAGTGCGAAAACAACGATGGTCGGCACAAAAATCGCTGAAATCCGGTCAACCAGCTTCTGGATCGGCGCTTTGCCAACCTGAGCCGATTCGACCATATTCGCCACTTTTGCCAGCGTCGTATCTTCGCCAACCCGGGTGGTTTTGATCTTCAAAACACCGCCGCCATTAATAGCGCCCGCGATCACCTCATCCCCCACGCCGCGCAGCACCGGCATCGATTCCCCGGTAATCAGGGCTTCATTCAGCTCGCTATCGCCTTCGATGATAACGCCATCCACCGGCACACGCCCGCCGGGCCGCAGCAGTGCCACCTCACCGACTTGCACCTGCTCAATAGATTTGGTTACCTCACCCTCGTCTGTAAGGATAACGGCACTTGTTGGCCGCAGCCCCATCAGCTGCCGCAACGCCGAACTTGCCGAGCGCTTGGCGCGGGTTTCCATAAATTTGCCCGCGAGTATGAGGGTGATAACCACAGTCGAGGCTTCAAAATATAGCAACCCTTGGGCAGCATCCCCAAGGCTTATCACCAGCCAAACGCTATAAAAATAGGCGGCTGACGTGCCAATCGCCACCAGCATGTCCATATTGCCCGCTTTGGCCTTCAGCGCGTGCCACGCGCTCTTATAATAGCGCGCGCCAATCACAAATTGCACAGGTGTCGCCAGCACCAGCTCGACCCACGGGCTAAGGTGAAAGCCGAGCCCAAACGTCACCGAGATCATTTGTGCCACCAAAGGCGCGGTCAGAATTGCCGAAATAATAAGAGCGATCCGCTCTCGCTTTAGCCGCACGCCATTTGCATCCTCGGAATCACCTGAATCCTTGAGAGCCGCGCTATAACCTGCTTCCTCTACCACGGCCACCAGCGTCGCGGGGCTTGTGGCGGTAGAGTCAAACCTGACGTTTGCGGTTTCTATCGCGAGATTCACACTGGCTTCCATCACACCGGGCGCGGCTTGCAGCGCGGCTTCAACCCGCCCCGCGCAGCTCGAGCAGGTCATCCCGCCAATTTCCAGCGTGACCTCGCCCCCGGCGCCCGGCTTTTTAATTTCTTCCGCGCCATAGCCCGCATCGGCCACAATCTTTTTGATCTCATCAGGGCTGATCTTTTCGGGGTCAAAGCGAATAGACGCATTTTCCAGCGCAAGATTAACGCTTGCATTGCTGATTCCATCAGCGCCATTCAGCGCGGTTTCCACCCGTCCGGCGCAGCTCGAACAGGTCATCCCCGTTACGTTTATCTTGAAATCGTTTGCGAATTTAATCTCGGGTGTCGCGGGTGCCTTGGTCTCTGGCTGTGCTTCATCAACCGATTCCAGCTGGTAATCCAGCCCAAGCACTACATTTTTCAGAGCCTCCACATTGGTTTTGGCCGGGTCAAACTCGATCTTGGCCAGGTTGTTTTCGTGGCTCACATCAGCGCCAATCACGCCCTGCACGGCCTCAAGGCCCTCCCGCACTGATTTGGAACAATGCCCGCAGGTCATACCAAATACCGGCAGGTCCACAATCTCGCTTTGTGGCGCTTCTACCTGATAGCCAAGGCCCAAAACCACCGATTTCAGTGCGGCTTCATCTACTTGGGTCGGGGCATACTCAACCACCGCATTTGCAGTTTCATGGCTGACATCAGCGTTTGCCACACCCTCCAGTTCTTCAAGATGTCGCTTCACCTTCTTTGCGCAGCCGCCGCAATTCATTCCGATCACCGGAAATTCCACCTTGCCGCTCTTGCTAAAATCATCCATGATTCTACTCCAAATGCACTCAATCGTGCGGTAGATATGGCTTCCAGTCTTGGGAAGGTCAAGGGCTCCGACGCAAAAACCTCCCAAAACTGGAAGGTTTCTGCAAAACGGCCTGAAATTTAAGGGCAAAAAATGGAATACCCGGATTATGAAACATTGCTTGATGCCGAAATTCACGAATTTCTCGCGCTTCATGCCAGTTTTTTGCCCGAAAATCCGACCCTCGAAAACACCCGCAAAGCCTATCTGGCCTTTTGCAAAGCGGTCGAGCCTGCGCTGCCGGATATCGCTTATACCGATGCCGAAATTGCCGGTGTCCCGACCCGCCGCTACACCGGCGCGCCCTCCACAACACTGATCGTATATTTTCACGGCGGCGGATTTGCCATGGGAAATCTGGAGAGCCACCACAGCATTTGTATGGAAATATGCGAGAAAACCGGCCTTGATGTGCTGGCCGTCGATTATCGCCTCGCGCCAGAGCACCCCTATCCGGCGCATTTCAGAGATGCGCTAAATGTGGTTGATGCGCTGGA
>Ga0316205_10004294_pt1 | contig 12617 bp, 13 predicted proteins | sample 3monthpyrite_MG_FD_204941 | JGI IMG/M metagenome (GOLD analysis project Ga0316205, IMG submission 204941) | Microbial mat bacterial communities from mineral coupon in-situ incubated in ocean water Damariscotta River, Maine, United States -... | ecosystem: Environmental > Aquatic > Marine >... | reverse complement strand
TAAAAAGTATCCCGGCTGAAGCCCATTACCTTGCAGGCTCGCGATACATTGCCAAGTTCTGTGGCTAAATTGAGAAGGCCGAGCTTGTGTTTAACGATACGATCATTAGAATTTATCATGAGGTCTGAACTAATACAGTTTAGAATCCTCTGCCTTACAGCCTGATTTCAGAACCTTGAAGAAGACTTCGATCTTCCACCTTGTAGCGTACCAATTTAGCTTCTCTACAGCATCCTCACAGGAACGAATGGGTAAATCGGTGATTAGTTTCCAGACGATCTTGCTTCTGCCTTCCTGTGTGCCACGTTCTGTCGCATGGATCACCGTCAAATCCAGGGCAGGATATCGTTTGTGCTTGCCAATGGGGGGTTGAACAGTGAGCCGAGTGTATTTGATATCAAGGCACGCCTCGCTTGCGTCGCCTTTATCATTACGGACTTTAAGCCGGTGCTGGCCCATAACAGGGACATCCTCCATTGCATCGGCAATAGTATGATCTCCGTTACCAGCCCTGCGGTTGACACAGGTGCGGACAAGGAAATGGGTTCCTTCTACAGAAGAGTTCATAAATATCGCTCTCCCGGTCGCCAATGTGAACACATCTGGCCGGGCCGCCCAAAAGCCGGGTTGACTGGCTCACGTTCTCCAGCCATCTGATGCTTTCTTTCTGCTCGATCGGCAGCCGGGTTGGATTGATCTTTTTACTGAGAACCCTTGTTCCTTTGAACTTCTTCCGTGTCCAGAATTTTATCGCCGTTAAGCCAAGCGGTAGTCCGTCCGTCGTTACAGCAAGACTTGCATGCAGCAGAATACCGCAAACCTTATGAACTCTGAGACGACCCTGCTTGTCCCTGCCGCTGTTGATACTTTTTGTGAACCCAATCAGTCTGGGCTGCTTTCGCTGGTATGAAAACTCCGAAGTGTCGTGAAGAACTAATATGGGCCCATCAACAGCGTCACCAGCGGCTGCAAGGCGAGCCTGAGTAGCTCGGAAATGACCCGCTAAAATATCGGCTTCACTGACATTGCCGTTGGACAGGAAACGGTAGGCTGCCTTTGTATTGGCCCAGTCTTGGCACGCTAACGGAATGCTCTCCCCTATACCGGCGGCCAACTGCTCCAGCAAAGACTTGAAACGGCGCCCCAAGCGCACGTCTTTAAAAGCATCCTCCGCTATCTCACCCTCAATCCAGCGATTCGCATCCTCAACTTTACTGTTATCACTATCCATCAAGCACCCGCTGGATTCAAATTTCAAGTGCAACACCTTGATGTTTAGCGAAAGCCTCCAGCGGTGTTAAGAAGCCGAGGCATTTACGGGGTGTAGTATTGTAGGTCCACATGATGTCATCGATGTCATTTTTGCTCCAGGCACTAATTTTCGTTTTCCGTGGCAGGCTACGGCGTATGATGCCATTGGCGTTTTCAATAGCCCCGCGCTGCCACGGGCTATGGGGGTCACAGAAGTAGGTATCCAGCGGCAGTTTTTGGTGCTGGTAAAACTCACCGCCATAGCATATACGGAAGGATTGTTTTACTACCTGAATTTGGCGTGAAGCCTGTAGGGCTGAGCGATAAAATCAGGTGGTCATGACCGGCTTTCAAGCCTCTAAATGAAGTTTGACGACACCATTTGGAGGATGCAGATCATGACCAATTATCATTTTACACCAACAGACGCCGTTCTGGTAGCTATTGATATATCAAAAAGTCGGCACGAAGTATTGATCGCCATACCAGGTAAAAAGCGCCGCAAGCGCATGACGGTTCTGAGCACCAAGGCCGATTATGCGCGACTTGTTTTCTTTCTGGGTGGACTGGGCCAGCCAGTCCGGATCGGCTTTGAGCCCACAGGCAACTATCATCGCACTTTGGCGTGGCAACTTCACCAGGCAGGTTTTGAACTGCGCCTCATTTCTTCCGTTGCTCTTGCCCGCACCCGGGAAGCCATGTTCGGTACCTGGGATAAAAATGACCCCAAGGATGCGCAGGTTATCCTGCATATGCTGAGCCTTGGTCAGTCACAACGCTTTTATGATCCACTTGTCGAACATATCAACGATATTCAGGAACTATCAAAAACCCACGAGATTGTTTCAAAGGCAAAGACCGAACTGTGGCACCGGATACAAACCCATTATATGCCGCTATATTTTCCGGAAGCAGAGCGTTACAAGCACCGCAGCCGAAGCGGTTGGTTACTGAATTTTTTGAAAACATTTCCTACGCCGGAGAGTATTACACGGTACAGCAAGGCGACGTTTTCCAAGCGAGCATGGGATGTGGTTGGGCGCAAGGTTTCCAAACAGGCGCTGCTCAACGATATATATGACACAGCTCTTGAAAGCATAGGCTTGCCTGTAGGCCTTGAGTCTACAGCTATTACCATGTTCCGCATGGTGCTCGAGGAAGGGCTTTCCCTGATCCGCCAGCGTGATGAGATTGAAAGGCAGGCAATCGAACTGCTGGGTGATCATCCGGACTTTATCCGATTGCAACAAATACCCGGGATCGGTCATATCATTGCTTTAACCATATTATCGGAAGCGGGAGACCTGCGCCGCTTCAAGCATCACAGACAATTTCTGAAGTTTTGCGGCATGAACCTGTCTACCCAGCAATCAGGCTCTTTTAAGGGGCAGACCAGGTTGTCAAAATATGGCAATGCCCGACTGCGACGCCCGTTCTGGATGGCGGGCCAGGTTGCAATCATGCAGCGGGAAAACAGCTTTAAGGACAAGTTTAACCGTTATGTCAAAAATGACCGCAACAATAAAGATCTGAGGCGCAAGGTATATACAGCTGTGGCCGCCAAAGTCGCCCGGATTGCTTATGCGATTATCAAGAATAATGCAGATTATCGCCCCTTCTTTGAGGCGGCGATACCAGGTGGAAGAACCTCCCTCTGTCGGGCCGTGGAGGCACCCCGGTGACCTCGTAGATAATGTTTGGGTCTTCCGCCTGGACTTGTATCTCGTATTAAGGACGGTGAAGGCAGCTCAAAATTGAAGATAGCTGACCTTGTATTTGCTATGGACGGGAACTCTTTCCTTTGACAGCGGAAGCCGCTTGGAGCAAAATAGCCAACTCACACTGACACCGCAGATAGCCGCGTCAGTGAACAGAGGCTTGTTGCCACAATCCTCCATATGCTTCCCTATATAGGACGTTGTCAGACCTTATGATCTTGGGTTTGCCGCGCCATTCAATAATTTGACCCAGTGACCGGATGACCCGGCCCGCGGGCAATGAGAAGTCGATCTCGATAGCCAGCCCTTCGCGGTTAAAATCATCGATGACATTGAAAGCCCGGAAGCTGCGCCCATCAGATAGCTGGTCATGCATGAAGTCCATGCTCCAGGTTTGATTGATCGCCATTGGCACAGCCAGGGGCTCAGGTTTCTCCCTGTACAGACGCTTCTTCGGTTTGATGCGCAAGTTCAGCGCCAGCTCACAGTATATGCGGTACACACGCTTGTGGTTCCACCTGAAGCCTTTCACATTCCGCAGATACAGAAAGCACAGCATAAAGCCCCAATTGCGTTGACGGCTGGTCAGGCCCTCCAGCCAGTCAGCGATCTCGGCATTTTCATCGCTCAGCTTCGGCTGGTAGCGATAGCACGTCTCACTGATCGTAAAAGCGCTGCACGCAGCCCTGATACACAGCAGCCCTTTGCTGACAGAAACCTTGGCCATCTCTCGGCGTCGAGACGGCCTTACCACTTTTTTGCCATCGCTTCCTTGATCACATCGTTTTGCAATTGCACGTCCGCATACATCTTCTTCAGTCGTGTATTCTCGGCCTCAAGCTCTTTCATTCTGGTCATCAATGACGCATCCATGCCGCCGTATTTAGCCCGCCATTTGTAAAAGCTGGCATTGCTCATGCCGTGCTCGCGGCACAGCTCTGGCACTGGTGTGCCAGAGCTGTGCCTGCTTTAAAATACTGATGATCTGACTGTCCGAATACCGTGATTTCTTCATATAAAATCTCCTGCGTTTTTATTGCGAGAAAATTCTACCCATAAGTATCACTAATTTTCGGGGGTATTACCGGGTCTATTGCAAATATATTGCCAACATTTCCGGCCGAGAAGGCCGTTTTCTGCTAGCAAAATGGCGAGAGGGATTGGCTATCCAGAACATATGTACAAAAAAACCGGCCTCCATGGGAAGCCGGTAATTCGGATGGTTTGGCGAAAGTTAATTCGCCTATGTTTAAGCAACAACCCTAGTTCAGGTTAATTGGGGCCGGTTCGCCGTTATTTTCTGTGGCTGCGGCTTGCTGGGCATCTTGCTCCATTTGCGAGCGGTAAAGCGCTTCAAAGCTAATCGGTTCCAGCAACAAGGGTGGAAAACCACCGTCACGTGAAGCATCAGCCACAATCCGGCGAGCAAACGGGAACATCAAATTAGGGGCCTGAACCAGCAAGAAAGGTTTCAGAGCATCTTCTGGCACATTGCGGATGCCAAAAAGAGCGCCGTAAGCAAGCTCAACAACAAAAGCAACCTGCTCGGCGCCTTGCTCGTCTTTGTTTGTCGCTTTTGCAGAGATTTTCAGCTCTACTTCAAATACTTCGTCATTCACCTTGCGCGCGCCGACATTGACATTCACATCGATAGCAGGCTTCGCCGTCGACATGGTTTGCAAGCTAGCGGGTGCGTTTGGGTTTTCGAAGGAAAGGTCACGAACATACTGAGCCAGTACGCCAGCTTGTGGCCCGGTTGCAGCTTCTGTCTCTGGGCCGCCTACTGGTACCTGTCCATTTTCAAAATCATTATCAGCCATTGTTTCACTCTTTTTTATTTTGTCTGCCATCACCTCCGCAGTGTTCCAGATTGGCAAACGTAAACCGTACAGAAAATTTAACGGAGGAATATGGGGGAACGGCTAGCATGCTTTCAACCATTGAACAACATGGAAAAGGCAGGTAAATGGCCGTTTTGGTTAATTTAATCTTTTTGTGTGTCCGTTTTCGTTGAAACTGGCTGATCTATAGTCTGCGATTCCTCGTTTTCGGGCTGATTGCTGCTTGAGAATTCGCCGTCAATGATTGTCACTTCTGAGCGCATGTTGGCCGAGTGAGCCCGAGCCCGTACCACCCGTTGGGCAAGACCAGCCCGGCCAAGCATCAGCCTGACAAATGGCAGCAGAAGCAGGGCTCCAAGAAAGTCAGTTACAAAACCCGGGATAAGCAGAAATATGCCTGCAATGAGCAAGAAAAATCCATGGATCAGGTTTTCGCCTATGGCTTCCCCCGTTTGTGCTGCTTTTTTCATATTTTCGAAAACGCGAATCCCTTGCATACGTACCAGTGACAGGCCAACAGCAGCTGACAAAAAACACAGGGCAACGGTTGATAAAGCACCGATTTCGCCGCCAACGTCGATCAACACAGAAAGCTCTAGTACAGGCAAACCGACAAATAACAGTAATATGATCCACGCCATTTCTTGTTCTTTCCTTTAAATACCCCTACTCTATAAGGGCATATAGCAACAATGTTCCAACAACCAACCTATCATATAGGTCGGTAACCCAGAAATGAGTTAAATTAAGACCATGTCTTTAGATATAATATTGGTGGCCTTTGTCGCAGTCTTCATTTTTTTAAGGCTGCGCTCTGAACTCGGTAAAAAAACCGGTAATGAACCACAGCCCCCGCTTGCCGGGCAGCATAGTCGGCATAAGCTCCACGACGATTTGCAAGCAGAAGCCGAAGACCGTACATCGCAAGCGGACATCATTGATATGGAGGAAGACCCGGTTTTGCGCGGCACCTATGCCGACATACGAAAACTGGATCGCTCATTTAATGTAGCGCAATTTATTGATGGCGCCAAATCGGCTTACGGTATGATTTTGGAAGCTTTTTGGGCAGGGGATAAAGACACTCTCGCTAACTTTCTTGATGATGCAGTGATTGCAAAATTTGGGGCGGCGATTGCGGCGCGCGAGGCTGGTGAGCTTACAATCGAAAATCAGTTGCTTGACGTTACCGATGCTAGTGTTATCAGCGCTGAGCTTGTTAGCGGACGGGCAGAAATTACGGTACATTTTACATCCGAAGTTGTTGCAGTTACGCGCAACAAGGATGGTAAAATTGTTGAAGGAAATGCTAGCGACGCGGTTGACATGAACGACAAATGGACATTTTCCCGCGATGTTAAATCCCGTGATCCAAGCTGGACGCTTATCGCAACGAGTGCGGGTTAAAAAAAGTGCGGCATTCCGGCTGGATAACATTTGCCTTTGTAGCCGCCTTTTTGCTGCCCTTGTGGGCCGCCATCGTAATGCTGAATCGGAGCGCGGTTGGACTACAATTTACGCTGGTTGGTTTTGCTGATCTACCTGGTTGGTCGGAAGGCCCTGACGGGACAAAAGAAAATACCTTCGGTGCCTACCCTGCACTCTTGAAAAGCTGCAAGAAATTATTGGATTTGCCTGCGGGCCAAGCGCTGCCGGGGGCTAAAATTGGGGGCCTTGCGGATGATTGGCAACCTGCGTGTCGGGCTGTTGCTGCTGCAACATCAGCTGTAGAATTTGAAGCCGCTTTGAGGGAGAACTTTCTACCACTTGAAGTTTCAGTTGAAGGCGTCACCAGTGGTATTTTTACGGGATATTATGAAGCGCTTTTACGCGGAAGCTCTAGCCCTAGTGAGCAGTATAATGTGCCACTTTACGCCCGCCCGCCCGAGCTGGTGATGGTAGATTTGGGACGGTTTCGCCCTGATCTGGCTGGGCAACGTATTGCGGGTTCGGTCAAAAACGGGCGGCTAGACCCCTATCCTACCCGTTCTGAAATTGAAGCCGGCGCGCTGGCTGGCCGCGCACTAGAGGTTCTATGGGTAGACAGCGCTGTTGACGCATATTTCTTGCAGGTGCAGGGGTCCGGTCGCGTTCAAATGCCTGATGGCAGTTTTGTGGGTGTGGGGTATGCGGCCCAAAACGGCCAGGTCAATCACCTGATCGGGCGGCATCTGATCGAAACCGGGGCAATCCCTGCCAAAAAAATGTCGGGTCAAGCGATTCGCGACTGGTTGGCAAACAACCCGGATCAAATTCGGAAGGTCTTAAATACAGACCCTTCTTTTGTATTTTTTAGGCCTATGGAGAATGGGGATGGTCCCTTTGGGTCGGCCAATGTGGCGCTAACACCTGGTCGCTCGCTGGCTGTCGACCGACGGTATTTGCCGATGCATGCACCTGTATGGCTCTCGGCTAGCCATCCGGACCCAAATAATCCAGCGGTCGCCGAGGTGGCCTTCAACCGCTTAATGGTGGCACAAGATACCGGCGGGGCCATTAATGGTGAAATTCGCGGGGACGTATTTTGGGGCTTTGGCAATGAAGCCGAAGAAATTGCCGGGAGAATGGCCAACAGCGGCCGTTACTGGCTTTTATTGCCCAAAGCGCTTGCCCGAGCAGCTGTAGGGCAGGATTGTGGCTAGAACCCCTGACAAGAAACCCAGCAAGCAGCCGTTGAGTGCGCAGGACGAAAGTCTGTGGAAAAACTTAACACAGTCTGTGACACCGCTGGAGGGCCGCCCAGCAGCACCCGAGGTGAAAGCGCGCCGCATGGTGCGGGACCGCATTGAAGGCAGGCCACTGTCTACCGACTGGCATATTGGCACCAGCCCCGACCCTACTCCATCGCTCGACAGGAAAACTCGTCGCAAAATCACCAAAGGACGACAAGATGTGGACCGGTCGGTTGACCTTCATGGCCTCACTCAGGATCAGGCTTTTAGTCGGCTCTGCTCGGTGGTGGAGGGAGGGATCAAGCGCGGAGACAAAACGTTACTGGTGGTCACCGGCAAAGGCGGTGCGCGGTTTTTGCAAACTGGCGCGGAGGCACAGTCCCAGTTTCGCACTCGCGCGGATTTTGAACAGTTTGGCGGTATATTGAAACGCATGTTACCGACCTGGCTTGAAGGGCCCGAATTGAAACCTTTTATCGAATCCTACGGCGAGGCGGCAAAAGAACATGGTGGTGAGGGCGCCTTTTATGTCTTGCTGCGCAAGCGTATGCCGGGCAGCCGCAAAAAACCAGGCATGCTGCCGTGACCCCGTTTGGCGAAAAGTTACGTGCTCTCAGAAAAACAAAGGGCGTCAACCAAGTGAAAATGGCAGCGGCGCTTAATGTTTCGGCTGCTTATTTGTCTGCGCTGGAGCACGGTAACAGAGGGGCACCTTCGTGGGCGTTTACGCAGAAAATTATCCAATATTTTGGCCTGATTTGGGACGATGCTGAAGAGCTTAAAGACTTGGCTCGCCTATCAAAACCCAAGGTCAGCATTGATACATCGGGCCTTGACGTGCGCGCGACGCGCGCTGCGAACTTGCTTGCCGCAAAAATTGGCAGGCTCGACAGCGAAGCATTGGACGGCCTACTGAAACTGCTGGAAGGAGATGGCGAGCTTTAAAGGGCCGCCTCGACCGCGCCTATGATCCAGATAAGTAGCGCGGATAATAACGGTAAGCGGCTTTTTATAGCGAAAGAAAACAAGCAAAACACTGTCGGTCTAGCCTCAGCGAATATAGGCTATCCTTTTGTTTGCTCGGATCATCGGGGGCGGGTGGTAAGAGGTACGCCGGTATAAAGGGGGAAATATTCTTTGGCTTTTTCAAGTGCAATGTCGTTTTTAAACGCTATGAACCACATATCCAAATTGCTGGCTCGTTGCTGCCCATAAATTTGCTCAAAACCAGCAGCTTCCAGGTTTTTCAGCAGCAAGCGCGGACTAAAGCCTGTTTTGTGAGCCATAAAATCATAGCCATTTGCGATTGAATCTATATGGCCGTACATGATGTCCAGGGGTGTGATCGGGCCCGAGGGCGAATCATAGAGTGGGTCCGTTAGGCTGCCCCTTTTTACTACCTGTTTGCATACCATTTCAATATCGGGGCACGTGATAATACAAAAGCCTTCGTCTGTTAAGGATCGTCTAAATTCCTTCAGCACAGGAACAACTTCGTGGGCAAAAACATGCTCGATATTGTGTGATGAATATAGGGCATCCATTGAACCGGTATCTACAGCACTCATGTCTTGCATGCTGCCTAGAATGTCGGGATTTGCCAGTTCCGCAATATCGTAGCGGATTTCCTGCCAAGTGCCGTCATTAAAACCTTTTGGCATATTCTTTATTGTGGCAGTTCCGCAGCCGACATGAAGAACTTTTTTTGACATGAGTTACACTCTTTTCCTGAATATTTTAACGTCGCGACAGCTGCGGTGTGTAAAGCCATAAAAATGGTTTTGTACGCTGTTTGGACCACTGCTTTTTGTGTATAAATTGCTTTCTCCAATATAGCCAAGACAAAATCTTGCTCTGTGAAATGTGTTCATGTTTTGTTCATATTTCAGATAATATATGTTATGGATGGATAACCGTGTGTTTATGCATGTTGCATGAGCGGCAAACCAACAGGGGGGTAATCGTGGTCGCTAGCATACAAACAGTAGCATTTGACGGTATTAAGGCCTGCCCAATTGAGGTTCAGGTCCAAGTGGCTAGTGGACTGCCAACCTTCACTATCGTCGGACTGCCTGACAAAGCCGTAAACGAGGCGCGTGAGCGTGTTCGTGCCGCGCTCTGTGCCATTGGCATGGCACTGCCAGCGGAGCGCATCACTGTTAATTTGTCCCCCGCCGACAGACCCAAAGAGGGCTCGCACTATGATTTACCCATAGTTGTTGGGTTGTTGACCGCGATGGGGGTTTTGGATTCGGATGCTACGGGTGAAGCGATTGTGATGGGTGAGCTGGGTTTGGATGCCAGCATACGGGCTGTACCCGGTATCTTGCCCGCAGCATTTTTTGCCAGCGGGTCTGATGCGCCCTTCATTTGCCCGGCCGCCTGTGGTCCCGAGGCCGCGTGGGCTGGCGGCAACGATATCATTGCAGCACCGCATTTGCTGGCACTGATCAACCATCTTCGCGGCACGCAGATATTGGCAGCGCCGGAAGTGCAAGACGTGGAAATTAATGAGACACTGTTGGATCTAGCCGACATTAAGGGCCAAGAGGGTGCAAAACGTGCGCTGGAAATAGCGGCAGCGGGTGGCCACACGCTTTTGATGATGGGTCCTCCGGGATCGGGGAAAACCATGTTGGCGGCGCGGTTGCCTTCAATCCTGCCACCATTAACACCCACGGAAGCGCTGGAAGTTAGCATGGTAAGCTCAATCGCGGGTAAGTTGGCCGACGGCACGATAAGTAGACACCGGCCATTCCGAGCGCCCCATCATTCTGCCAGCCAACCAGCCCTAATTGGCGGCGGCGCCAAAGCGTTGCCAGGCGAGGTTTCGCTGGCGCACGGCGGCGTATTATTTTTGGATGAATTAGGCGAGTTTTCGCGGCCGACTTTGGAAGCCCTTCGTCAACCCATTGAAAGCGGCGAGGCGGTTATTGCCAGAGCGCAGGCCCATGTAACATACCCTGCTCGTTTTCAGCTTATTGCCGCAATGAATCCTTGCCGGTGTGGCTATTTGGATGACGCTGCGCTTGCTTGCAACCGTGCACCGCGCTGTGCCCAGGATTATCAGGCGAAGATATCAGGGCCCTTGTATGACCGAATGGATTTATTCGTCGATGTGCCTGCCGTTGCTGCTACTGATTTGTCGCTGCCAGCGCCGAGCGAAAATTCAGCGATAGTCGCTGCCCGCGTAGCTGCCGCCCGGGATATTCAAACAGCCCGTTATGCTGCAAAAAATGCACCGTCTGTGCGGACCAATGCATACGCAGACGGACGCCTGCTGGATGAGATTGCAACGCCTGACGCACGCGGTCTGGCTTTGCTTGAAAAAGCAGTGGACCGCTTCCGGTTATCGGCGCGAGGATACCACAGGGTGCTGCGCGTGGCGCGTACGATCGCTGATCTTGCGGGACAAACAGATATTTCCTCAAGCCACATCGCCGAAGCGCTCAGTTATCGCCGAAACAGCATTACGATGGTAAGAAATGCGGCGGAATAGCTCGATAGAAATATGATGGAAAATTGATTGACACCGTTTAAGGTTGGCACGTGTTTGACGAAATTTGCATTATTTCAAATACACAAAGGCACTCAATAAAGCCATTCTTAAGTGTTTCATTGATCAGTTTGTATAAGGCAGGGGTTAGAATTGATGGCGAGAGACATCTCAAAAAGAGAGTTGCTGCGGTATACGGCACTGCTTGGGGCCGCCGGTATATCATGGCCTTGCGGGGCCAGTTTTTTTGACAGTATTCGTTCGGATTCCGGATATTCGACACCCGAAAACCTGTTATCGCTCATTCGAGACTATGACGAGATGGGATGGCATCGCACCGGGTCTGAAGGAGACGTAAAAACACACGTCTGGTTAAAGAAAAAAATCCATAATTTGGGGTTTGAACCAGAAGAAAACACCTTTTCCTTTCGCCGGGTGACGGGGTTTACCGCCGCACTGGACATCGCCGGGGAAACTATCCAGGGCCTTCCCTTGTTTGATACGCTGGGCGCACCTTCTGGAACTCAGACCGGCAGCCTGGGCCTGATGAATAGCGGCCAGGACTTTATCGTTTTGAAGGCACCGCCCTACTATGGCTTGCCCGGCGGCCAGGCCCTTCTTGATCTCCGCGCTGAAAACGCCTGCAAAGGGATCATTGCCATCACCGACGCTGCCGGACTTGGGCTGAAGCCTGGTCTTACGCCGGTTAATGCGGACGCATATAAAAAACCGTTTGGCCCGCCGGTAATTCTGGTATCTTCAGAACAGGCCGCGAATTTACTCAAGGCTGCCGCCGAGCAGCAACCGGTTGCCTTTAAACATGATATCAAGCGCCAGCCGGGAAAATCATCAAACATCATCGCTGAAGTGCCGGGCAGGGATCCCGGATTAAAACCGTTTGTGGTGATGACCCCCATGACAGGCTGGTGGCACTGCGCCAGTGAACGCGGAAGCGGCCTTGCCTTGTGGCTGCGCCTTTTGGCGGCTGTTGCCAAAACCAGACCCGACCGAACTTTTCTTTTTGCCGCGACCGCCGGGCATGAGCTGGGGCATATGGGTCTTGCCCATTTGTTGCAAACCCGTATCGCCCAGCCCGACAGTGTGTACGCCTGGCTTCATCTGGGGGCATGTTTTTGCGGGAAAAATACTTTTACCCAGCTTCAGGCATCCAGCCCGGAATTGGCGGAAACAGCAGCAAGCATCATGCAGTCCGAAGGTTTGATACCAAACAAAAGCACCACCTCGCCCCACGATGTCGTCGGCGAAGTGAAGGATGTTATCCCCCGTGGAGGCAAGTATCTTTCGATATCCGGATTTGATCCCTGGTTTCACAATCAGCGGGACAGAATAGATCAAAGCATTGATGTGCCCCGTGTGGCGGCGATGTCGAGGGTGGTCGAGGCGTGGCTTTCTGCGCTGCTTGCATAGATGGGCTAGTTTAGTTTCACCGAGAGTATCGACCTTAAGTGCTTTTAGATTGAGGTACCACCGGAACAGGGTAACGCCTTGGGAACCATATAACAGTCTTCAGAAACGCTGTGAAACAACCCTCGTTTAAAATACCACCGTGTAGTAGGGAAAGCGGTATTGGGTTAGTTTCTCACCAAGATAGAAGTTTCGCTTTCAAAACGGCTGACAG
>Ga0316205_10004288_pt1 | contig 12627 bp, 10 predicted proteins | sample 3monthpyrite_MG_FD_204941 | JGI IMG/M metagenome (GOLD analysis project Ga0316205, IMG submission 204941) | Microbial mat bacterial communities from mineral coupon in-situ incubated in ocean water Damariscotta River, Maine, United States -... | ecosystem: Environmental > Aquatic > Marine >... | reverse complement strand
TGGAAGATGCGCTCAAACACTTTGAGAAGGGCATTTCGCTGGCGGCTGACTGCCAGCAGGCACTGAGTAAAGCAGAGCAGAAAGTGACCCAACTGATTGAAAAAAATGGTGAACTGCTGGAAAAACCATTCGAGATTGATGAATAACGAATGTCTGACAATCCCCAGTTTAAAGCCTCGCTGAAGAATTATTGCGAGCGCGTAGATCATCACCTTAATCTCTGGCTACCTGAACCCGCCGGCCCCGAGGCCAGGCTACAGAAAGCAATGCGCTACTCGGTAATAGGGGGCGGTGGCAAACGGGTTCGCCCGGTGCTGGTTTATGCCGCGGGGCAGGCACTCAATGTTGAGCTCAAACAACTGGATGCCTGTGCCTGTGCGGTTGAAATTATTCATGCCTATTCCCTGATACATGATGATCTGCCCGCCATGGACGATGACGATTTACGTCGTGGCCGCCCCACCTGCCATAAAGCCTATGATGATGCCACCGCTATTCTGGCAGGGGATGCGCTACAGGCTTTTGCCTTTGAAGTTCTGGCCGCCGATGAAGCCATGCAAATCAGTGCCGGCAATCGAATTGAGATGATACAACTACTGGCTCGGGCCAGTGGGTCAGTTGGCATGGCCGGCGGGCAAGCCATTGATCTTGAAGCAGTGGGAAAATCACTGAATTTAGAACAGCTGGAAAACATGCATCTGCTGAAAACCGGTGCATTAATTCGTGCTAGTGTGTTACTCGGCGCCATGTGCAGCCCGAATATTCAGGCCGCCAAACTCGAGGCACTGGATACCTATGCACGCTGCGTGGGTCTGGCATTTCAAATTCACGATGATGTTCTGGACGTCACCGCCGACACGCAAACCCTGGGCAAGCCCCAGGGCTCTGATGAGGAACAGAACAAACCTACCTATCCCGCCTTGCTGGGGCTGGATGGGGCAACTCAAAGAGCACTGGAACTGCATCAGCGTGCACTTGAAGCACTGGAAATTTTTGATGAATCGGCGGATGTATTACGCCAGCTTTCCGCCTATATCATTGAACGCGAGCACTAACATGACTTTATGGATAAAATTTTCACACGAATATAATGGCTGATTTAAAACCTCAATTTCCACTGCTCGAAACCATATCGTCCCCGGATGATGTACGCGCCCTTGCGCAATACCGCTTAAACCAGCTGGCGGATGAACTGCGTCAGTTTGTCATTCAGTCGGTGGCGCAAACCGGCGGACACTTATCTGCCGGGCTGGGCACGGTTGAACTCACCCTTGCGCTGCACTATGTTTACAACACACCACAAGATAAGCTGGTGTGGGATGTGGGCCATCAGTCCTATCCCCATAAGATCATTACCGGGCGGCGCGAACAAATGAGCACCATTCGCCAGCACAACGGCCTTGCGGGCTTCCCAAAACGCAGCGAAAGCCCCTACGACACCTTTGGTGTAGGCCACTCCAGTACCTCCATTAGCGCAGCCCTTGGCATGAGTATGGCGGCAAAAATGCGCGGTAGCGAACAGAAAACCGTCGCCATTATTGGCGATGGCGCGATGTCAGCAGGCATGGCCTTTGAAGCACTCAACCACGGCGGCGACACGGACACTGATCTTCTGGTGATTTTAAATGACAATGAAATGTCGATTTCACCAAATGTGGGTGCATTATCAAAACACCTGTCGAAGATTATGTCGGGCAAAATGTACTCAAGCATGCGCAGCGGATCGAAACGTGTACTGGAAAAAATATCCATGTGGGATTTAGCCCAGCGCACTGAAGAGCACGTTAAGGGCATGATGATGCCCGGCACCCTGTTTGAAGAGCTGGGCTTTAATTACTATGGCCCAGTGGATGGCCACGACATTCCCACCCTGGTGACAATGTTGCAGAATCTGCGCGTCCAGCCCGGCCCCAAGTTATTGCATGTGATTACCCAAAAAGGCAAGGGCTATAAACCCGCTGAAGATAACCCCTGCCTGTACCATGGCCTTGGCAGCTTCGATCCGGAAACCGGCGATAAACTCGACACCACTTCAGGCAAACCCACCTACACCCAGGTATTTTCCGACTGGCTATGCGACATGGCCGAAAAAGATAACCGGCTGGTGGCCATTACCCCGGCAATGCGCGAAGGCTCGGGACTGGTGGAATTTTCAGAAAAATTTGCGGATCGTTATCACGATGTGGGCATTGCCGAACAACATGCGGTTACCCTGGCAGCGGGCATGGCCTGCGAAATGGCCAAACCGGTGGTGGCCATTTACTCTACCTTTTTACAACGCGCCTACGACCAGTTAGTGCATGATGTGGCGATTCAGGATCTACCCGTTTTATTCGCCATCGACCGGGCGGGTTTAGTGGGTGCAGATGGCCCCACCCATGCGGGCAATTTAGATTTAAGTTATTTACGCTGTGTGCCAAATATGCTGATTATGACGCCCTCCGATGAAAATGAATGCCGCCAGATGCTCACCACTGGCTACCAGCACAATGGCCCAGCGGCGGTGCGCTACCCTCGTGGACAGGGCCCCGGCACGGAAATTGACAGGAAATTTAAAGTACTGGAAATTGGCAAAGCCGAGATTCGCCGCCAAAGACAGAATAGTCAGGGTCAAAATGACCAGGGCAGGGGCATCGCCATACTAGCCTTTGGCAGTATGCTATCCGAAGCACTGATTGCTGGGCAGGAACTGGATGCCACGGTGGTGAATATGCGATTTGTTAAACCACTGGATACGGCTATGCTGCACAGCATAGCCAGCGCCCATGCGCTTATTGTTACCATAGAAGAAAATGTAATTGCCGGTGGTGCGGGCAGTGGTGTGAATGAATGGCTGCTGGCGAATGATCACAATAATCAGGTGATCAATCTGGGGCTGCCGGATCGTTTTGTCGAGCACGGCTCCACTCATCAGCTGCTAGCTGAGTGCGGCCTGGATGCGGCCGGGATTATAAAATCCATAAAAAAATGAACTCCATACGCTGCTACCAGGCACACACGGGGAAAGTTTGCGTTTTTTGCATTCGCATTGCCAACTATGTGCTTTTGATTAGCAATTGCTAATAAGCGGTAAAACCGATAAAATTCTGCGGTTTTTAGCAATCCTTTTTCCTATATAATCCCAAATCAGATATGCAGACCAGATATGCCAGCCAATTATACCCTTAAAATCGTCACCGACTTTGCATCGGCACACACGCTCCGCGATTACCCCGGCGCCTGCAGCCGTATGCACGGGCATAACTGGAAGGTTGAACTGGAGCTGGAATCCACCCAACTTGATAATGTGGGCATGGCCGTTGATTTTAAGACCATGAAAAAAGCCACCAATGAAGTATGCGACCGCCTGGACCACCGTTATTTAAATGAGATTGAGCCCTTCACAGAAATTAATCCCACCGCGGAAAATATGGCTGCCTGGATATTTCAGGAAATTGGTAAAAAACTTAACACTGACACTTTGCGCGTTAGCTCCCTCACCCTGTGGGAAACCGAACGCGCCTGTGTAACCTATAGCGAATAGCAAAAGAGAATATAATGACTGACGCCAAGACAATGCCCGATGTACAGAACAGCCAGGACAAACGTCATATAGCCATTAACAAAGTCGGCATTAAGGATATTCGCCATCCGGTACAGGTAAAAGATCGCTCCGGACATGTACAACACACCGTGGCCAACTTTAATATGTATGTGGATTTACCGCATAATTTTAAAGGCACACACATGTCGCGCTTTGTGGAAATTTTAAATAGCCACAATCACGAAATCACCGTTAAGACGCTACGCACCATGTTGTCTGAAATGACCGAAAAACTGGATGCGGAAAACGGCCACATTGAAATGAGTTTTACCTATTTCGTGAATAAAAAAGCCCCGGCTTCCGGTGTGGAAAGCTTACTGGATTACGAAGTCACTTTTTATGGTGACAGAATCAATGGTAAAAATCATGTTGCCGTAAAAGTCGTGGTACCGGTTACCAGCCTGTGCCCCTGCTCCAAGAAAATTTCAGATTACGGCGCACACAATCAACGCTCACATGTGACGGTCAATGTTAAAGCCGATGATTTTATCTGGATAGAAGATTTAATTGATATCGTAGAACAGGAAGCTTCCTGTGAACTCTATGGTTTATTAAAACGTCCGGATGAAAAAATTGTAACTGAGCGCGCTTATGATAACCCTAAATTTGTGGAAGACATGGTGCGTGATGTGGCAGCGCGCTTAAATGCTGATAATAGAATTCGTTCATATATATTAGAGTCTGAAAATTTTGAGTCCATTCATAATCATTCAGCTTATGCGCTGATTGAACATGATAAAGATGCTTAAAACACCTTCGCGCCTCTTTAAAGATAGAACAAAAAGGCTTGATGTAAAACTTACATTAACCCCTAAATCCCCCTCAGTCCCCCTTTTACTAAGGGGGAAGTTTTTACTCCCTTCTTAGTAAAAGGGGGAACGCATATCAACGTAAGATCTATCAGCCTTAATTTAATTATTAGATTAAGTGACGGGAAGATTTGGCTTTTACTCCCCTCTTAGAAAAAGAGAGGCTGGGGAAGATTTAGCTTTTACTCCCCTCTTAGAAAAAGAGAGGCTGGGGAAGATTTACTCAAACTCAGCCTTCTCAACTTCCAGCTTGGCTAAACTAATATGTTTACCCAGTTCATCCTCAAAACCTGACCAGTCCTTAAATTGACTCAGTGCCGCTTCGATTTTGGGTTTCATTTCAAAATCTTCCAGGCCTTCTTCATTATATTTTTCAACCAGAGAATATAAAGTATTAAAGTATTCACGTTGCAGTTTTGGTAATTTCACACCCCCTGAAGGACCGTGACCAGGAACATAAAACTGTTTTTTCAAACTGATCGCCCGGTCTAGCGCTTTAATTACATCTCTAAAACTGCCATCACTCATGCGTAAAATTCTCAGGTAGCCCACATTATCACCGGTGAAAAATGTTGAGCCTTCAACATATTCAATCATAATATCGCTATCACTGTGGGCAATACCTACCGAATGAATATTAAATGTTAAACCGGCAATTTTTAGTTGCTTGCCATCTTTTACACCACTATCCGGATAAGCTATTTTAGTGCCTTTCGTTGCACCTTCTGTCATGCTCATCATGGTATCTATCCATGATTGTGCAGCACCGGCTTTTGCCTTTTTTATCATACGCGGATCAGCAATAATTTCGACCTTCGGATAGCCTTGCTTAATGGCATCATTGGCTAACCAGTGATCACCATGCACATGCGTATTAAACACATGAGACACGGGTTTGTCGGTCACTTTTTTAATTTCACGCAACACCATTTCACCGGTTTGCTGGCTGGAGCCTGGGTCAACAATCACCACACTTTTATCACCAATAATAAAAGCCGGGTTATTCATAAAACCACGGTTTGCCTGATTAGGCATTTCTCGTGGGCCATGAATTACATAAACTGACGGATTAATTTTTTGCGCTTTAAAGCCGTCAAAAAAAGTATCCGCCATCAGGGTATGGGCGCTAAATAGTAGAGCAAACAGGAAAAGTATTTTTTTCATACGATATCTCTTTTGTAAAAACATAATAAACAATTATATTATTAAAAGTGTACGCTAAATTTTCGGCTAATCCGGCCTAAACAACAAATTTCAAGATCAAGCGTCAAGAACAGCAGTGATTTATTATAATTATTTAAGCTGCATTAATAGAGCATCCCGAAACTGCCAGACAAGTTTGCCTTTTAAAGCACTGCCATCTTCATTGCTCATTTTAATTTTACTGGAACTTTTACCAGCAATTTGCTTTAACTGCAAAGCAATGCGGTCTTCAGGCGCAACTTTAGACACCTGCCGATTTTCCACTGGGGAATTGTCTTCATATTCTTCGTTTTCGTCAACGATCACTTCTTTTCCACTAAATAAACCACCAAACCAGCCACTGCTATCTTCCGGTGGTTTTTCGTCTACATTCAAATTACCCACCAGTACACTCAGGGTTGCAGAGGATTTATCGCGCTTAACGACATCCACACCCAATCGGTCCAGGGCAATTTGCAGGCGCATCCAGATGGTATCCGCATCCCCCTTTACTTCAAACTCATCTGAGGTATCTGTAATTCGATCAACCCGGGGCTGATAACGATGGTAAGCGGACAGCAGCTCGGTTGCACCGGTTTTACTAATGCCACTGAACAGCACAAAACGATAGAGTATTTCACGTTCTAAAAATGGCTCGCTGTCACGCTGTATCCAGGCCGAGGCATCGCTGCCGACATTTATCTGCAAGCCACGATGACTGACAAACATACGCGTCTTATGGGTTCCTGGCAGCGTATCCAGACGAATTCTGAAACGATCTTTATAGTCCGGTGAAAAACCACTAAACCAGCTACTGGATGACCCTTCGGTATTGTAAGTGACCTTATATTCATTCATCCAGGTGGTATCAATAAAGCCTAATAACTTCTCTACCCGGTCAACTGTTATGCCTTCCGACGCCAGAAAATCAGGTAGCCTGGCCCACACATCCGCAACCGGCATATCAATTTCCAGCCAGTAAAGCCGTGAATCATGTTTCAACTCCAGGCCTTTAAATACCGGCGCAATGGAACTAACCTGCATCGCTTTTGATGATTTGGCTTTTTGCGATGGCTCCGGCAAACGCAGGGCGCCCTGTGTATCGGGTATACTCAGTTTAGGCGGAATTTCCAGACCTTTAACTGTGGCGGCATCCAGGTACTCTGGACGTTTATCGCCATCTGAGCTACAGCCTGCTAAAGCGCCCAGCAGTAAAATCGGTAACACGAGTGTTGTTGATAAACGTTCAGATAAGAATTCTTTTGCTACTAATTTCATACACATAATTTTACAGTACACCCGCCTGACGCATCGCCACGCGCAGTGTTTCATGATATTGCTCGGATAATTGAGTGAGGGGCAAACGAATGCCCGCGGGCATTTTGCCCATTTCGGTTAGCGCCCATTTCACCGGAATGGGGTTGGCCTCTACAAACAGGTCGTTATGCAGACCGGTTAATGGCTGATTAAGTTCCTCGGCTTTTTTACGGTCACCCGCAAGGGCCGCAGCACACATATCAGACATGGCTTTTGGGGCTACATTATTTGTGACGGAAATAACCCCGTCCCCGCCCTGCAGCATAAACTCGGTACCGGTGGCATCATCACCGGAGAAAATATCAAAATTCTCGCCGCATAACTTACGAATGTCAGTGAGACGCGATAAATCACCGGTGGCTTCCTTAATACCAATTATATTGGAGACCTTAGCCAGACGCGCCACCGTTTCCGGCAGCATGTCACAGGCGGTGCGCCCGGGTACATTATAAAGAATTTGTGGCACCGGCACAGTTTCCGCAATCAACTTATGATGCAGATACAGGCCTTCCTGTGTGGGCTTATTGTAATAAGGCGTCACCAGCAAACAGGCATCCGCACCCGCCTGCATGGCACATTTGGTCAGGGTAATGGCTTCAGTTGTGGAGTTAGCCCCGGTACCCGCAATAATAGGAATGCGCTCATTCGCCATTTCCACGGTTCGCCGAATCACTTCACAGTGCTCTTTTTCGTCCAGCGTCGCGGACTCACCGGTGGTGCCCATGGACACAATCGCACTGGTGCCATTTTCAATGTGAAATTCAACCAGCTGACTCAAGCTATCAAAGTCGACGGATCCATCAGGGTGCATGGGTGTTACCAGCGCCACCATACTGCCACGAAACATGTTTGTTGCCTTTATGAAATTAGAGTAGAAAGCCACCTATAAAACGGGGTTACAGACCAGCCAAATCAAGCCGGAAATAGTACTTTGTAGGGGCCTTATTTACAAGACAAACAGCGTATTAAACCGACACAGGCGAGTTTAAATATAGAAAATTCAAAAAAAAGAAAAAGAAAATGCAAATCAACGTAAATAGACGCGAAAAAATGCTAGTTTAAAAATTGTCTACTGCACACTCCATGCACATCAATCAGATACTTTAAGCATGCTAACTGATAATAATCTCTCGTTGATATGTTAAACCCCCTCCTACTCTCCCACCTGGAAAAGAAGGGATTCTTTATTTACTGGTTCGACTTGTTTGCTGGGTCTTCTAGTTTACTGGCTCTTCCTTAATTTACGGGTTCTTCTTGGGCGGAAAGTTCTCAAATATCGAAAAAACCTGCTGTCCGATTCTTTTCTCGGACTCTTCTGGGCTCGCATCCCTGCCCGATACAGGCTTAGTGGTCGTTGAACGCCAGACCAGGTTATTGCTACCGGCCGCTACCATATCAATCATCAGAGTTCCCTCGGTAGTCTCACGTATCTGGTTACCACCACTAATGCTTACATTACCCCGGTTATAGCGCCCAACACTCATGCCCACACCACCGGAAATATTACTGCTGCTGAGTTTTTTCTCAAAATTCACCTGATAACTGATTTTAATATCCGCCGCTTCAGCCTCTGTCAGCCCTTTTCTTCTAAGATTATCTTCAATGGCCTTCACAATCCGTTTTGCAACTAAAGGATTTGCGCTATTAAAAGCCGCTGATGGCTGTCTATCCCACTGATAGGTTTTCAACGTTGCAAAATCAACAGCGCTGTCATAATCATATGAGCTTTTTACATTGCTACATGAAAATAAAAACAACGTAGAAAACAATACAAATAATATTTTTGCTAATTTAGTTAACATTTGAAAAACCTGTTGTAAGTTAAGGATCCATAAGGCAAAGCTTTTTATTGATTAAAGCAATAACGACTGGGTTTTAATGATAAATTTAATCAACGGCAAAGTCCACCTGCTTATATTTTGAGGTATACTGGGCAACGAATCACAGCTTACAAATAAGCTATTTTTATTAACCCATTTGCAAGTATCACAGGCTAAACAGGAATGAAACGTTTTTTTATTAGAACATTACACTACCCTATCCTTTATCTGTTCTTATTATCTTTTTCAGGCCTGGCGTACAGTGCTGACATTATGTCATTGAGTGATAGAAAAGACCGCTGGGAAATCACATTTCAGTCTAATTATCTCGAATCAAAGCATATTAATTTTGATGGTGGAGCTGATGCAACGATTAATGAAGAATATAATTTCGGATTCGGTATCGGCTACAACTTCAGTGAACACTGGGCCATGGATTTTGATCTTAATTGGGGTGATGTTGGATTTTCGGGCAACCGCATACTTGAAGACGGAAGTTCAGAACCAATATCCGGCAACCTGTTTACAAACAGTATGTTGTTTACTGGCATTTATAACTTTTCAGCCAAACGTTTTACGCCATTCGTTGGCGCAACCCTCGGCTGGACTTTTCTAGACAGTAATATTCCTAACGGCCCCCCACAGAATGTTTGCTGGTGGGATCCGTGGTGGGGTTATATTTGTGGTCCGTACCAACCCACTCACACAACAACCGAATTAACCTACGGTGCAAGCGCGGGCTTTCGTTTTGATGTAAAAGATAACCTTTTTCTCAGGTTTAGCGCCGCTAAAAAATGGATAGACTATAGTCGGGCCAGCAACTCAACCGGCTTTACTACATTTCGCTTTGATGTTGGCTTAATGTTTTAATTTATCACCTTGCACTGAGTTCATAAAACATATTCTGAACTCAGTGTTTTTACCCACTTTTTAAGGTTCTATAAATGTTACATAACCTGTTTGCCTCACTCGTTTTATTTGGGATAGCGCTTTTAACAAGCACACACTTACAGGCCGATGAAACCAGTCAGTGGCCCCAGGAAATTAAAACCAGCAAAGGCGTGGTAATCATTTACCAGCCACAACCGGAAACCTTAAAAGACGACCAGCTTAGTGCTCGCGCTGCAGTGTCTATTGAGCGCAATAACTCTGACAAACTAATATTCGGTGCTATCTGGTTTAACGCCCGTTTGCAGATCGACAGATCAGAACGTTCTGCAACCATTGCCGATGTAAAAATCACCAATGTGCGTATTCCGGAAGCCGGTGACAAAAAACTCACTGAATTTAAATCTTTATTAGAAACAGAAATCCCCAAATGGAATTTGCACATTTCCATGGAACAACTATTAGCCAGCATAAAACTAGAAGACCAGCGCATAAATGCATCTCAAAAAATAAACACTGCCCCACCTGAAATTATTTTTATGCAAGAACCCGCCATTCTAATCACTATCGATGGTGAACCTGCAATGCAGGATATTCCCCAACGCAGTTTAAAGCGTATTGTGAATACACCGTATACGATAATATTTAGCCCGACTGAAAAATTATATTATTTAAATGCGGACAAAAATGTCTGGTATACCGCCAGCGATTTAAGCGCCGACTGGGCAGTTGCTAAAGAAGTATCCCGCGCCATTTCCGATTTAGAACCGGAGCAACCCAAAAACAAAGCGAATGAAACAACAACCGCCGAAGAAAATAAAAAGCCCGGACCTGCCCCAAAAATTATTATTCGTACAAAACCCGCCGAGCTAATTTCAGCCACCGGCAAAGCCGAATTTAAACCGCTGGATGGTGTAAAAGATTTGCTTTACATGAGCAACACCGAAAGCGATGTGCTGTTAGATATTAATAAACAAAAATATTATGTATTACTCGCCGGACGTTGGTATATCAGCAGCAAGATGCAGGGGCCATGGACATATGTAGCGGGTGAATCACTACCGAAATATTTTACAACGATTCCCGAAGATTCAAATATGGGCACCGTACTGTATGCGGTGCCCGGCACTGACATTGCAAAAGAAGCGGTGCTCGATGCACAAATCCCACAAACCGCTGCCATCAATCGCAGCCTCGCCAACTTAGAAGTGGAGTACGACGGTGAGCCTGTTTTTAAGCCCATACTGAGCACCGCATTAAGTTACGCCGTAAATACCGCAACCCCAGTAATTAAAGTGTCCGGCAGTTTATATTACGCGGTGGATAATGCGGTGTGGTTCGCCGCTACCTCACCAAAGGGTAAATGGACTATTGCCACCTCAGTGCCCGACGAGATTTACACCATTCCCGCCGACTCCCCTATGTACAACATTACCTTTGTAAAAATTTACAAAGCCGAACCAGAAGTCGTTTATGTGGGTTACACCCCGGGTTATACCTACACCTATATTTATGGTTCAAGCATTGTTTATGGCACGGGTTATTATTATCCTGGCTGGTATCATCACGGGTACTACCCGCGCCCGGCCACCTGGGGTTATTATGCCCGCTGGAATCCATATATGGGCTGGGGCTACGGGATGAGCTATAGCAGTGGACCGTTTACCTTTAGCATTGGTTTGGGTGGCTGGTATCACGGTGGCTGGTGGGGACCCCATCATTATTATGCGTATCGCCATGCATATCGTCATGCATATTATCAAGGATATCGCCGCGGGATACATTCGGGTTATCGTCCTGGTAACAGACCTACAACCCTGCCCGTCAATGCCAAACAAACTCGCCCAAGTACTCGCCCAAGCACTCGTAATTTATATAAAAACCCGCGTAATGTAGCGCGTGTCAACCCCGTAACCAAACAGGCAAAAGCGCGCCCGGCAACCGACCGTGCAAATAATATTTACACTGACAGACAGGGTAATCTGCACCGTAAAACCAACGATGGCTGGCAGAACAGAAGCAATAATAGCTGGCAAAAAAACCAGCCGGCACAGCGCCTCACCAGCAATCCCCGCGATGGATATAATACGCAACAGTTACAGCGCAGCTACCAATCGCGCCAGCAAGGCGCACAACGTAATCAGCAATTTAACCGGGCACGTTCCGGCGCTGGTGGCGGCAGGCGACGTTAATATCCCTTATGCGTTTTTGCTCCCTGGCTAATACGAGCTGGCTAATACGAGCTGACTAATACGAGCTGACTAATGCGAGTCGGCCCTAATAAACAATTTATTGTGCATTCATTTAGTCTCACTTTATTAGTTCAGTATAAATTGTGAGACACCGAAAAAACACTTCGCCTTACATGGGAAGGCCGTTATGACTATTTTAAATATTTATAATTATACTTAAGTTTAATGGCGCATCACTTCGTGAAAAATAGGAACATTTTTATCTCAGCCTAATTCTAACCAGACTTAATCAGAGGTTCCCTAACAAACTTCTTTTGATCTTTTGACCGATTTATATATGATATAAACAGAACTTAATATTAATCAGCGAGATAAAAAATGAATCAGTCACTAGTCATTACCGCCATCGGCGAAGACCGCCCGGGCATTGTTAATGAACTCACCGAAGTTTTACTGAATGCCAGTTTAAATGTTGAAGATAGTCGCATGAGTGTGCTCGGCGGAGAATTTGTAGTTATGCTGCTGGTTACTGGAAGTGAAGCTTCAATTGATGCTATTAAACAGCAGAAAGACACGTTGGCTAATTCCCTCAATTTAAACCTGCTGATTAAGCCTACCATCCGTCGCCATTCAAATGACAATCATCAAAGCTACAGCATTAACGTAGAAGGCATGGATAACCCGGGCATTGTGCACAAACTCGCGCGCCATCTTTCCCAGCACAGTATTAATATTGTCAATATGCAAACCACAAGCGGTCATGCCCCCCACACCGGCACACCCATGTTCAGCGTTAATATGCAGGTGGATATTCCCGTAGAGCTTAACCCTGAACA
>Ga0316205_10004287_pt1 | contig 12633 bp, 7 predicted proteins | sample 3monthpyrite_MG_FD_204941 | JGI IMG/M metagenome (GOLD analysis project Ga0316205, IMG submission 204941) | Microbial mat bacterial communities from mineral coupon in-situ incubated in ocean water Damariscotta River, Maine, United States -... | ecosystem: Environmental > Aquatic > Marine >... | reverse complement strand
GACCATTTGCGCCATCTCGTCCCATTCCTGTTAACAAAACACCAATTAATTTATTTGGCCAGTGACTAAGGGCACTCTCAAAAAATGTGTCAACTGATGGTCGGTAGGGGTAGTCGACAGGTTCTACGGTATATTCAAAACGACCTGCTTTATTAATAATAAGATGATCATTGGTACCAGCCATATATACATGGCCAATTTTTGGTATCTGGTTGTCTTTGGCTATTTCAATGCTTATATCAGTTTGTTCATTCAGCCACTGAGCCATGCCATGGCTAAATTCATTATCCATATGTTGAATTATTACCCAGATAGCATTAGTTGTATCGGACAAGTCTTTTAGAATAGTTAATAAAGCAGCAGGTCCGCCAGTTGATGAGCCGATGGCAACTAAAGGAGCTTTTTTTATTGATGAAATACGTTTTTTTCTTTGGGTTTTATTCACGCTATCGTGGAGTTTTTTGATATTAGATATTTTGTTTTTGAGTTCATGAAAAGACTCAGCTTGTTCGGTTGATGGTTCTGAGAACGCATCTAATGCGCCAGCAGACATAGCTTCGAAGATATCGCCAGGTTTGTTTTTGATTGAGTCACTAATGGCAATAACAGTCGTAGGAGTGGAGTTCATTATTTTTAAGATTAACTCACTTCCCTTCATGTCAGATAAGTTGAGTTGAACAAGCAATAGATCTGGAAGATCTTTAGTGCAAAGTTTTAATGCCTCTGTAGCGCTAGAGCATGTCCAGCAAACTGAAAATCCAAGATCGGTGATTAAATATGAAAATAACCGAATAATATCACCGTTATTATGGACTATGGCAATTCGCATATTTAAAATAATCCCAATTAACTTTTAGCTTCGCCAATTAAATCAATAACAGCATCGATCAGTGTGTCATCATGAAAACTACCTTTAGTCAGGTAGTAGTCAGCACCTGCTTCAAGACCTTTCTGTTTATCTTCGGGTCTGTCTTTATATGAAACCATCATTACAGGTATGCTGCGTAGAGCGGCATCATTTTTAATCATAGTGATAAACTCGATTCCATTCATTCGAGGCATGTCAATATCAGATATAACAAGATCATAATCTCTGCTACGAACAGTATTCCAGCCGTCGACACCATCTACAGCGATATCAACAATATAATCACGAGACTCAAGTAATTTCTTTTCAATTTCACGAACGGTAAGTGAGTCATCTACAACGAGTACTCGCTTACGTGATATTGTTTCCTGCATATTGTTCGAACTAATTTTATATAAATTTTTTCCAGTGATAATGTCATGTATGCTTTGTTGCAGGTCATCAATATCGAATACAAGTACAGGTTCACCATTATCCGTAATTGCTGCGGAACTGATGTCTTTTATCTTGCCTAGTTTTTTATTTAATGTTCTTAATGCAAGGCCTCTTTCACCAATTAATTCGTCGACTACAAGGCCGTAGCTCATATTCCAGTCACCAATGATGATTACGGGGATTTCTTTTTTTTCTGTGGATGCGTTGTCTATACCTAGCACTTGAGCGCAGTGTATTAAGCCAATATGTTTGTCATTTATAGAGATATATTGTTTGTCTTCAAAAACGGAAATATCTTTTTTCTGAATGGTAACCAGGCTCTGAATTTTTGCCAGGGGAAACGCGTAAAGTTCATTATTAATACTGACCATTAAACTTCTGATAACAGAAAGTGTCAATGGAAGCTCCATGTTTATTTCCATGCCATTGTCTATTTCAGTATCGGCATGTAATTTTCCACGAACTTCCTGTAATGCGCTGTGAACAACATCCAGACCAACACCTCTTCCTGATAATTCGGTTACTTCACTACGTGTAGAAAAGGAAGGAAGAAAGAGAAAATCAAGCAGTTCTGATTTAGAGAGACTCTCGGCCATATTAGTATTAACGAGGTTTTTGTTTAATACTTTATTCCGCAGGTCCTCAATGTCAACACCGCGGCCATCGTCTTTAACTTGCACTCGTAATCTGCCAGATTGATGGCTTGCGGTGACTTTAATAGTTCCTGTCTCAGATTTGCCTTTTAGTAGTCGCTCTTCTGGTGGCTCTATTCCATGATCTATAGCATTTCTAATCATATGGTTTAGTGGGGCATCGAGTTTTTCAAGTATATCTCTGTCAACTGGTGTTTCCTCGCCCTGTATAACAAGCTTTACTTTTTTATTAAGAGAATTAGAAATATCTCGCACCATACGTTTATAGCCTTGAGTGCTATCACTAAAGGGGCGCATTCGGCTACTGATTATTTCATGATTAATTTGTGAATTGATGCTTGATGAACGGCGATCAAAATTATCCAGACTTATTAATCGTGTAGTAATTTCATCACGATAATCTTCGGCTTTATGTTGAATATTAGTAATTAGCTTGTTTTCAAGCTCAGAATGCTGTGAATCATCAATGATGTTTCTCAAGCGATCAATTTGATCAAGAATGTCATTGTGTTTGCGTTTTAGGTCAAGCATAGAGTCGGTGTACTGGCGTATCCAGTGTGAGGAAACTGTTAATTCACCGGCTAGTCCCACTAGTTTATTTATACGGCTAGTGCTAACCCTAACCATATTGTCGGTAGTTGAGCTGGTCTCAGTATCTGAAGAGGCTGGTTTTGTATCGTTTTTATGCGTGCTAACTCTGTCCACATCTAATTTAACAGGCGTGATGGTCTGGCCATTATGTATTTTATTTAATAACTCTATAAAATGGTTTAAGTTTTCAGTATTGTTCTGTGTCCAGTTTGATATTTCGTCTGGATTGAGAAATTCAATTTGTTGCAAAAGATCATTGCAGGTGAAAAGTTGATCAATACTTTCTTTGAATAGCTTAATCTTTTTGTCTTGTGCGGCAACGAATACATCTTCCATTACATGTGATAGCTTTACTACTCCTTCTATGCCAATCATTTTTGCTGCACCTTTAATTGAATGTGCTGCACGCATCATGGATTCTAACAAGCTGCCATCGAAGTTTTCACTGTCTATTTCAAGTAAGTTGTTGTTTATAAGATTTAAACTGTTTTGTAGTTCGGTACAAAACAGTTTAAACATATCAGGGTCTATATTTTCAGCTGTTGAAAAAGTTTGCTTAGATTCTTTTGGTGTTATGTTTTCCGGTTCAATTTCTTTGGCTGTACTCTCAGGCTTGCTACTTAGTATTATGCTTAGGTTTTGTATATTTAGGTTGATATTTTGTGATAATTCATCTTTCGGCGAGTCCAGTTCTTTAGCAGATAAGGACGCACAATCAATTAAAAAATTTATGGTGTTGTTTACCGTGTCTTTATTTAATTTATTTAATGGCGAGTTCATGCTTTGAAAATGTGATAATACATTTTCAACCTGTTCAATGACAGGTATGATCATATCTACATGGACTAGCTTTGCTGCACCTTTTATAGCGCGCGTTGCATTAATCATGGATTCATATGAATTACTTAAGTCATCTGTTTTTTCTATTTCATTAATAGAGTCAATGATTTTTGTCGATTGTGTATCAACTTCAGACTTGAACAGGTCTAGCATTGATTCATTTATTTCTGTTTTATTTGTCATTCGTCGAGTATCTTATTTAAATGTTCTTCTGCAGTGCAGAAAAAACTAAATCACTGTTTAAAATTCCTACGTCAGTATCCTTGTGTTGTATTATTCCGTTAATAAAGCAGGATGTATCTTTTTTTATGGTGGAGGGGGTGGCCTGTATGTCTTCCATGTTATAATGAATTATTTCTCTAACTTCAGTTACAGGGAAGGCAAATAAGTCATTTTCATTGTTAATTACAATATATCTCTCATTTGTGTATTTGCTTTCAGTTTCACTCTTGTTTATTTTAAATAAATATCCAAGAGAGACATTAAGTAATAATTCGCCATTTACATTAACCAGCCCTCTAAGTACTTCGTTTTTTCTGTGAGGCAACGAATGATGCTTGTCACAGTGAGTTATTTCTTTAACAAATTTTGAGGCTAAAGCAAACCATTCATCACCCATGCGAAATACAAGGGCTGACTTTAGATTTAAATTTTTATCATTACGAGGTTGATTGAGATTGTTTTTCCATTCTGCAAGGTAACTTTCTTCTGCAGGACGATCTAATAACTGTGTGCCAGCCTGTGTGTAAATTTCACAATTATGGCAGTGAATTAATTTTTGTAATCGTTCGCAGCGTGGAGTTTTGTTACCCCAGATTCCAATGCTATTCCAGCAATCATTGATTTTAAATTTTTTCATGATTTATACTTTTTTTTCAATAGTGATCTATCAGCTCGTATTTTTAATAAGTCTGCATTTTTATTATCACCCATTTTCCTTAATAAAAGAGATAGGTGAATAAGTGATTCATAATGTTTTGGATCCAGGAATAATGCTTTTCTAAATAGTGATTCGGCCTGCTTATTTTTGTTCTGGCTGTTCATAATTAAGCCGAGTAAAAAAAATGTTTCAACCTCTTCGCCATTTTTTGTAATGTGCAGCTTGCATATGGTTTCTGCTTCATCGTAGTTACCGGAATCGGCGAGTTCTCTAATTTGTGTTAATGAGTTTGAATTAGCTGTATTGTTCAGTTCGATATTTGTGTTTTTTTCTTTTTGAATAAGGGATTCAAAGGCAATTTTTTGTTTGAAGGGTTGAGCTACTGGTTTCTGAGTTTTAGGCAAAGAGGGTGTAGCCTCAGGTGTCTCTGATGTTATTGTATTATTGTAATCAGGGTTATTGTGTTTGATTAGTGCGAATGCCTGTTCAAAACCTGTGTTTTTAAATAAATCATCGGGAACTGCGCCAAACTCGGAATGACCAATAAACAGATGTCCATTATCTTTTAAAAAATAATGTAAGCTCTTAAAGGCGGTGAGTTTTGTTGGGATGTCAAAATATATTAGCAAGTTTCGGCACAATATATAATCAAATTTTTGTTTTAAGGTTGGGTCACCCTGTAAAATGTTTAAACGATAGAATTTTACTTTACGATGAATGTTTGAGTGTATCCTGTAAAAATCGCCCTCTTTCTTAAAGTGTTTCCTCTGGTATGCTTTGTAGTGCTTTCCTCTAAATGAATTGTTTCCGTACAGCCCCTGCTCGGCGCACTGCAGGGCCTTTGTGCTTATGTCTACGGCGTCAATTGTGAATCTGGAAATATCTATACCTTTATCAACCAGGTACATTGCAAGTGAATAGGGCTCTTCACCGGTTGAGCTGGGGATACTTAATATTTTAAATGTGGAAGATCGGTTTTCTTCTAACTTTTGTTTTATTTTTTTGTATATAATTTCAAATGGTTTGATGTCTCTAAAAAACCAGGTTTCAGGTATTACTGTTACTTCTAACAGTTCGCTAAGTTCTTGCTGATCGCTTGTTACTAAAAAGTAATAATCTTCAAAATTATCTATATTGCACTGATGCATTCGTTGCTGAATTATTTTTTCAATAGTTGAGTCACCTATTGTGCTGCTATCTAGCCCAATTTTATCTTTAACGATTGATTTAATTTTATTAAGTGGCGAATGCATATGTGTTGCGCCCTTAACTGAGGTGACTACTTAATTGGCTGCTGATAGATTCTGGCAGCAAGTTGTAGGTATCAATTAGCTGAATCATGTCATTGTTGTGTTTGTAGACTAAACCAAGAAAATCATTTTGTTGAGACTGTATGCCTGAGTTTGATATTTCATCTACTTCACATTGCATAACATCGGTGACTTTTTCAGCTACCAGTCCAATCGGCCTGGAGGCCCCGGATAGCGCTTTGTATTCTATAATTACAATTCGTGTACTTAGGTTGTTGTTGCAATTGCGATTTTCAAATAATTTACACAGATCGATAACAGGTGTAGGTGTGCCTCGATAATTAAAGATGCCTTTAATGGAGTTCTCAGACAATGGTACTTTTTTAAGTTCAATAAGGGGAACAATTTCTATTACACGTACTGCTTCAACACCATATCGTTCATTACCTACATTGAGTCCTAGAATTAACATTAGCCTGTAACTTTAAAGGTTGATACCCCTTCCTGTAGGCCTCTTGCTGCATCTTTTAATTGCTCTACAGAATGACCTGATTGTCTTAATGTTTCAGCGGTTTGTTGAGCCATCTCGTTAAGCTGAATCATGCTTTCTTTTATTTGGTCTGCACCTTCGGCCTGTAATCGAGTTCCCTCATTTACAGTTTCGAATCGAGGTAATAGTGCCTGAACCTGTTCGATAATATGAGTAAGTTGTGCACCGACTGTGGCTACATCAGATACACCACGAGATACTTCTTCGCTAAATTTATCCATACTCATAACACCGGCAGATACGGCAGACAGCATTTCTTTGACCATTTGCTCTATATCCCAGGTTGCCACAGCTGTCTGGTCAGCAAGGCGTCGAATTTCAGTTGCAACCACAGAGAAACCACGACCATACTCACCCGCTTTTTCGGCTTCTATTGCGGCATTTAAAGATAACAGGTTAGTTTGGTCAGCAACTCTATTGATGGTCGTTACAACGGTATTAATGTTATCTGCCTTTTCACTCAATACGGCTAGTTTTGATGAGATAGTATCAGTAGCGGCTTGCATCTGGCTCATTGTATTTTCCATTGACACTAATGAGTTATGGCCATCCGTTGCTGAATCTGAAGTATTTTGCACAACTTTCTTAACTTCCTGCATGGTTTTTAAGAGTTCTTTACCCGTTGCAGAAATTTCTGTAATAGTGGACATAATCTGGTTTGTGCTAGCCGCTTGTTCTGCAACAGTAGCTTCATGTTCTTTGGCATTTGCTGATATTTGAGTTGCAGATGAGGTAACTTGAATACCTGATATTTGTACCTGTTTTACCAGGTTGTTTAAATTCTCAAGCATGGTTTTTACACCTGCTGCTACCTGGGAAATTGAATCATCCGAAGAGAAGACCATCATATCTGTTGTTAAATCGCCCTGCGCGGCTATTGATACTACGTCCAGGACAAACTCTGCTTTGCCTTCTAAATCTGAGTTTACTTCCTTTTCGCGTTCGACAATATCGTCCATTTCTGACGACAATTTAAAAAAGCTGTGTATAGTTTGAGTAATTTCAGACTCTTCGGGTTTGAATTTTAAATCCGCGCTCTCTCCTCGATCTACCATGAAGTCATCCATAGTAGACGAAATTGCTTGAAGCCCACCTTCAATCGCATTTCGCATGGGTTGAATAATGCTAAGTAATACAATGTAGTAGAGGGATAGTAATAGACCCATAACAATTAAAATAATAATCCCGCTAAGCTCCAGCGTTCGATGTTCTTCTAAAAGGTATAAAAATGTAATGCCAAGAAATATTTGCGGCAAGGTAAATAGAATAATCAGGCGTTTTTTGATTGAGTAAGCATTGAATGCTTTTATAAACTTGTTCATGGTTATTTCGCTGTAATCCCTAAAAAAAACTTCAATAAGTTAATGTAACTATATGATTCTACTATATGTATATAGCAGTTTTTTTTAGGAAAGCAAAAAAGAAAGTCGTCAGTCTTAAGTTATAAGTCGTCAGTCAGAAGCAATAAAAAAGCGACTTCCCAAAGGGAGGCCGCTTTTGACTTAAGACTGCGGACTTAAGGCTATGTTTTAGCCCGTATTACGCATACCGGCTGCCACTGCACTTATTGTTCTTAACAGCGGGTTTATCCAGGTGTCCTGCTCGTTTTCTGTTGCCTGCTCGTCTCTATAACGCTTTAACATCAGAATCTGAATATGACTTAACGGGTCAAGATAAGGGTCACGACGCTTTAAAGATAGGGCTAGACCAGGTGTGTCAGACAGTAATTGCTCATTACAGGTAATGGCCAGAATATTTTCAACGGTGCGTTTGTGCTCGTCGAAAATTTTCTTTGATACCCGTTGCTCTACGTCTTTGTCTTCGCATAATTCTGAGTACTCTTTCGCGGTCGACATATCGGCTTTTAACAATGCCATTTGAGTGTTGTTGATCATGGCCTTGAAATAAGGCCAGTTGGCATTCATGTCCTGTAATAGTTTCAGGTTCTCTTCTTTACCATCAATAAAGTTGTTCAATGCAGTGCCAATACCGTACCAGGCAGGCAGCGTTGTGCGTGACTGAGCCCAGCCAAATACCCATGGAATAGCACGGATAGAAGCTTTTGAGCGATTGGCTTTACGGTGTGATGGGCGAGAGCCAATATTCATCAGACCTATTTCAGTTACTGGCGTTGTTTCATAGAAATAATCCAGAAAGCCTTCGGTACGGTCTGTTAAATCACGATATGTGTCTTCACCATCTTTAGTTAAGGCCTGCATGGTTTGCAGGAACTCACTTTTAGCCGGTTTAGCCTTCTCAGTAACCACTGATTTACTGGCTTTCATCAGGCCAGATACACCCATGGTTAGCTCATAAATAGCGGTCTCCTGATTGCTGTATTTATATGATAGTACTTCACCCTGCTCAGTGAATTTAATTTGTCCATGAACCGTGCCTTCTGGTTGAGACAAAATTGAATCGTGAGTTGGCCCGCCGCCGCGACCAATGGTGCCGCCACGTCCATGAAATAAACGGCAGTCAATATCAAATGCATCGGTAAGCTTGATGACCTTTTGCTGGGCATCATATAAGCTCCATGAAGACGCCATAATGCCGCCATCTTTGCACGAATCAGAGTAACCCAGCATGACTTCCTGAAGGTTTCCAGAAACTTTGAGTAAGTCTTTGTATACCGGGTTTTCAAACAGAGCTTTTAATACTTCTTCTATATGTTCCAGATCTTCAATGGTTTCAAATAATGGAGAAATATTAATCTGACAAAAACGTTCGCCGGAGTCATCTTTTCCGGTTAAACCTGCAAGTGTCGCGAGGAACATGACTTCCAGTACATGGCTGGCGGCGTGGGTCATAGAGATTACATACTCACCAAACGCATTGGGTGAAATTTCACTGCGCATATTGGCTATGAGTTCAAAAACATTGAGTGTTTCCAGATTTAACTCATCTAGCTGCTTTTTATTTATATCTAAAGACGGTGGATTATCTATGAGATCAGAAAGTAGTTTTTGACGTTGTACTTCATCAAGCGAAGTGTAATCAGGTACATCGGGTATTTGCTTAAGAATATCTGCCACGGCATCTGAGTGACGAGTTGACTCCTGACGAATATCCAGTTTAAGCAGGAAGAAACCAAATGTTTCAGCTACGCGAATACAGTCTTTTAAGTCACCATTGGCAATGTTTTCATCGCCATGACTAATTAATGAACTTCGAATTAGTTGCAAATCAGTAATAAATTCTTTTTCAGAGGAGTAAGCCTGAGCAAACCCATCAGTGCTCTCACCGGCTAGACTTGCATTTATCTTTGCCAGATTTTGCTGTAATCGATAATGCATAAATGATAACTTGCGACGATAAGGCGCATTACTAAATGCATTAGGCGATGCTGCATAGACTTCAAAGCGAATATTCTCATCTGCTTCAAGGCTGTCTAAAAATGATTTTGTGGGTGTGCACAAATCAATAGAGTGGGTCAGTTGTTTATTTACTTCGACTACCCGGTAGATGTATTCTTGCAAAATTACCTGCGTTTGCATACGCAAAGCCATTGCCGTTGTATCGGGTTTTACAAATGGATTACCGTCTCTGTCACCACCAATCCAAGAACCAAAGCGTAAAAAACTAGGCACCGTGATGCTGTTATCAGGGTAATGTTTATTAATTTTGCGTTCTAAATTGCGATAAATATGCGGCACCGCGTTAAATAAACTGGTGCGGAAATAATACATACCGTTTTTAATTTCATCGCGCACCTGAGGTTTATGTTCACGTACTTCATTGGTACGCCATAACTGTTGAATTTCAGTTTCCAGATCTTCAGTTAATTCTTCACGCTGTAATTTACCCACGCGAGTGTCATTAAGTTTATCATTTAACAGAAAGATACGACGTAGTGCATTCATAATACTGCGGCGTTTAGACTCTGTCGGATGGGCTGTAAATACAGGTATGTAGGCAAGTTCGTCCAGTAAATCCTGTACCTGTGATGCATCTAAACCATCAAGACGAAACTGCTCTAATGTGTTATCAAACGATCCCTGCCACAATGATTTCCCATTAAATACCTGTTCGCGACGATGCAGGTGTTGGTAATCTTCTTCAGCAATATTAATGAGACTGAAATATATGCTAAATGCGCGAACGACCTGAGTTAGCGTGTCTGCATCCAGTGTTTCAATAAACGCCATTAACTGAGCGCGTTTTTTAGGGTTATCCGTTTTGCGTAAACTGATATAGCCTTTGCGTAGTTTCTCAACCGCATCATATACATGGGTGCCTGCTAGATTTTTAATTACATTACCCAGCAAATTACCAAAAAGCTTTACTCGTGCGCGTAGCTTTTTGTCATTAACAATAGTCGACTTTTTAGCAGTGCTAACCATATGTATTTTCTTATTGGAAGTTTAATCAAGGGGCGACATTATACATGAAAGCGTAAATAGGCGCTAAATTTGATTAAGGGATTGATAAAATCGATTAATAATCATACTCTTAGGGTTATTACAGGGTGAAAATTAAAGATTTAGGGCGAAAATGAGTAATTTAACTGATTCAGTGGAATGGAAAGCATTAAATAAACATTTTAAATCGATGTCTGATGTGCATATGCGTGATTTGTTTGATGAAAATGCCGATCGATTTAAACAATATTCAGTGGCACTAAATGATATTTTACTCGATTACTCGAAAAATCGTATTACTGACGAGACCTTTGGCCTTTTGATGGACCTGGCTCGTTTTGCGCAGATTGAAAAGTGTCGCGATAAGATGTTTAGTGGTGAGCATATTAACCTTACCGAGTTCAGGCCTGCGTTACATGTGGCCTTACGTAACCGTTCAAATAAACCGGTTATGGTCGGTGGCGAAGATGTCATGCCCAGGGTGAATGCGGTGCTGGCAAAGATGCGTGACTTTTCTGAAAGAGTCAGAAGCGGTCAGTTGAGGGGTTATAACGGTCGCAGAATAAGAAGCATTGTAAATATTGGAATTGGTGGATCTGATTTAGGCCCCCATGTAGTGTGTGAAGCGATGAAGCCTTTTGCGCAGCGTGACTTAAAGGTGCATTTTGTATCTAATGCTGATGCGACCCATCTGGTTGAAACCCTGAAATTGGTTGAGCCAGAAACAACATTATTTATTATTTCATCAAAATCGTTTTCAACTCAGGAGACCATGCTTAATGCACACAGTGCTAGAAAATGGTTTGTCGATACAGTTGGCAACGAAGCGGCGGTTGCAAAACATTTTGTAGCAGTAAGCACTAATTTAGAGGCAACCTCTAAATTTGGTATAGATAGCAAAAATGTATTTGAGTTCTGGGACTGGGTAGGGGGGCGTTATTCTCTTTGGTCAGCCATCGGCTTGCCTATAGCGCTATACATTGGTATGGATCATTTTGAAGCCATGCTTCAGGGTGCCCATGAGATGGATCAGCATTTTGAAAACGCACCCTTAGAAGAAAATATGCCGGTTATATTGGCGATGTTAGGTATCTGGTATAACAATTTTTTCGATGCGCAAAGTCATGCCATTATGCCATATAGCCAGTATCTGGAGCGTTTACCTGCCTATTTACAACAGCTTGATATGGAGAGTAACGGTAAAACAATTGACCGACAGAATCAGCGGGTTAACTATCTAACTGGGCCTATTATCTGGGGGCAATCCGGTACAAATGGCCAACATGCATTTTTCCAGCTTTTGCATCAGGGCACTAAACCTGTACCAGCCGATTTTTTAATCCCTGCGCTTAGTCAGAACCCGCTGGGGCTGCATCACCGAGTGCTCTTTTCTAATTGCCTGGCGCAAACTAAGGCATTGATGCTGGGTAAAAAATACACTGAAGCGCTGGAAGAAATGCAGGCGGCAGGTCGCTCTACTGAGGAGATAGATGAGGCCATTGAGCACAAGGTGTTTGAGGGCAATAAACCGACTAATACCATAATATTTGAACGATTAGACCCTAAAACACTGGGTTCGATTATGGCCATGTATGAGCATAAAGTATTTGTGCAGGGCATTGTCTGGAATATTAATTCATTCGATCAATGGGGTGTGGAATACGGCAAAGTGTTGGCTGGCGAAATACAACAGGATTTAGCTCAGCCAGGTGAAGTTAATAACCATGATTCATCGACAAATGGACTGATTAATTATCGTAAAGATGTTTATTTTGAAGATCTTAAGCTTAGAGGGCATGATTAGAGATAGTCTTAAGTCTTAAGTCTTAAGTCTTGAGTTTTAAGTTTTCTATCGCCCAGTCAATATGCTCTAGCACCATCTCATTAACCCCGGGCTTTCTCTTTTCCAGCGCTGAAATAATCTTGTCAGAATAGGGTGCATTTCCAAGTGCTACTGCAATATTTCTAAGCCATTGCATATAACCAATGCGTCGTATCGGTGAGCCTTCCATCTTTTTCAGGAATTCATTTTCTGACCAGGCGAATAAATCTAGCAGCTGTGGTGCGTCTAAGCCATGACGAACTTCAAAATCTTTTTCGTCGCTGGCTCTTGAAAAACGATTCCAGGGGCACACTAACTGGCAATCATCACAGCCATAAATGTGATTACCAATGGCTTTACGAAACTCGACTGGAATAGATTGT
>Ga0316205_10004285_pt1 | contig 12637 bp, 10 predicted proteins | sample 3monthpyrite_MG_FD_204941 | JGI IMG/M metagenome (GOLD analysis project Ga0316205, IMG submission 204941) | Microbial mat bacterial communities from mineral coupon in-situ incubated in ocean water Damariscotta River, Maine, United States -... | ecosystem: Environmental > Aquatic > Marine >... | reverse complement strand
CCAATCCAACAACAAACCCTATATTACTTATTCGGCTTTGCATATTGCATTAAAGGATCATCTCTCATCAAATAAGGATGCAATACCAGTAATTCTGTTAGATTCCATAGATTTTTCGGGTTACAATTACCCACAATTTCAAGGGTTAATGTCACTACCTTTAAATAAATGCATTCTTGTGGCAGATGATTCACACGGTATTGGGCAAATAGGCCCCGATAATAGTGGTGTTTTCCAAATTCTCTCGAATTTCAAACCAAAAGAGTTACTAATTTGCTGCTCTTTGGGTAAAGCCTTAGGCATAGATGCAGGAGCAATCTTTGGGAACAGTGAAAGGTTAAAACAAGTAATAAATACAGATTTTTATGCCGGAGCTTCGCCCCCATCCCCCGCAAGTATGGGCACATTAATTGAGGCTGAAGAAATATATAAATCTAAAAAAAGGATTTTGGATTATAATATGAATTTTTTCTTAAATCACATAAATGACATTGAAAAATTTAGCTTTATCCAAGGATTCCCGGTATTTGGTTATTCAGGTATTGAATTGACAAAATTTCTGTATACCAACGGAATTATTGTAACTGATTTCAATTATCCATCAGAAGAAGCCAGCTTAAAAAGCAGGATAGTATTATCGGCAGTACATACTAAGGAAGACATTACAAAACTGACTTCGCTTATTAATTCCTTTTATGATTAATAATTAAACTGGTAACCAGCTACTTACAATTCATAATTTATTCCTTTATATTCTGTTGGTTTCACAAAAAAATTGTAACTTTTAAGAACTATTTAAGAATCATATAAAATACACTAACATGAAGAAATTACTGGGATTGGTTTTATTGATGGTGATCCTGATAACTACTACTGCAATCACATCTTTGAAACCTAACACGATGCATACAATAGAAGGTACCTGGGAACTTCAAAGCTTCTATAATTACGATGGTGAAAATGTGATTGATACTGTACCTCTTGCTGAAGGTTACCGACAAATTAAAATGTATTACAATGGTAAGGTCATGTGGTCTCGCACCACTTCGAGCGATACTAAGGACATAGATGGTAACGACGTTGTTGGGAGGTTTGGCTATGGCACCTATAAAATAACTAATGACGAATTAATAGAAACTATAGAATATGGTGACAAAGGTATGATGAGAGATTTGGAAACTTTACGAAATTTTACTTTTGAACTAATACTAGGGGATGATACTTATAGTCAAATAAGCACGGATGCAGAAGGTAACAGGACTTTTTCTGAAAATTACAAAAAAATAGATTAGGATCTGGCGTCCCGGGAAAATGAAAAGACCGCTTTGTTAAAGCGGTCTTTTTTATTAAAATATATGGATTACCTGTTAAATCAGGATACTTCCTGAGGAGCTTCAATAGTAGCTAAATAACGTTCTGCATCCAAAGCTGCCATACAGCCGGTTCCTGCCGCCGTTACAGCTTGTCTGTATTCCTTGTCCTGAACATCACCACTTGCAAAAACTCCTGGTCTACTTGTTTTGGTTGATTTACCATGCGTTATAAGATAGCCTGTTTCATCCATTTCTAACTGGTCCTTGAAAATTTCCGTATTAGGTTTATGCCCAATGGCAACAAAGAATCCTGTAATAGGAATTTCTTCCTTTTCACCAGTTTTATTATTCACAATTCGTAAACCTTCAACAACCTGATCGCCTAGTACTTCATCCACTTCTGAATTATACCGCAAATCAATGTTTGGCAGACTGTTTACCCTGTGTTGCATGGCCTTCGAGGCTCTCATAAAGTCCTTTCGGACCAACATAGTAACTTTATTACAAATATTTGCGAGATATGATGCCTCCTCAGCTGCCGTATCACCTCCTCCTACTATTGCTACATCTTGCCCTTTGTAGAAAAATCCGTCGCATACTGCACAAGCCGAAACTCCTCCGCCGCGTAAACGTTGTTCACTGGGAATACCCAAATATTTTGCAGTTGCGCCTGTGGAAATAATTACGGTTTCCGCCTCTATTACTTTAGAATCATCTATGGTAACTTTGTGAATGCCTCCAACTTCCTTACTGAAGTCAACCGCAGTAGCCATACCTATGCGAACTTCTGTTCCAAAGCGTTCTGCCTGTTGCTGCAACTGGACCATCATCGTAGGTCCGTCTATACCTTCAGGGTAACCGGGAAAATTATCGACTTCCGTAGTGGTGGTTAATTGCCCTCCGGGCTCCATCCCGGTATACATAAGTGGTTTTAGATCTGCCCGGGCTGCGTAAATAGCAGCCGTATAACCAGCAGGACCTGAACCTAATATGAGTGTTTTTACACGTTCAATTTTTTCTGACATGATTAAATATTAAACTATAATTATTATGCCATAAAAGTAGGATTTTCAACATAAACCTTACTTTAAAAGTTATAAAAAGTTATTATAATTATATAAGTAGATCCATGCTATCTTTCTAAGGTAATTCCAATCCATTATTTAATAATGATCGAAGTATTTACTCCTTGTGATAGACCGGGAACTAACTTATAAGGATATCAGGCCCGAAAGAATTTAGTTAATCCTTAACACCAAATTTGGATAAGATATCCTCCATTAAACACCATTTTGTGAATGACGACTGTAAGAGGTTTAGTCCAACGAAGGCAGTAAACCATAACCAATTAATGTTTACGTAAATAGCTAGTATTAAGCTAATTAAAATAAAGATACCGGCTACAGCCCTAACAATTCTGTTTTTCATACTTGTTATATTTTAAATTGATCTTTCTATGGGAACTACAATTGCTTTTATGGGATTGTTGGTCACCAGATTTTTGTTAAACTCTTCAATCAGGCTAAAGAGAACATCTATTTTTGCATCTTCGGTAAAAGAGAAAAAAAGACTGGACTCTACCCCTCCTTTAACTACTGGAAACCATTTTGAGGTCATTAACAGGGATGCCTGTTGTTTATATCCATCTATCTCCGAACCGCTAAAACTTTCTATTTTAGCTTTTTTAAAAAGCCGCAGAATGTCTTCATCAAACTGATCTACAACGGTAACGATTAGTAATTTCATATTTTGTGATTTTTACGTTCTATCAAATAATATACAAGTGGCACAACCAGCAGTGTAAGTACTGTTGAAGCAATAGTTCCTCCCATTAATGAAATTGCCAGGCCCTGAAAAATAGGGTCAAAAAGAATGACAAAGGCACCAATTACCACGGTACCGGCGGTTAGGAGTATGGGAGTTGTACGAACTGCGCCTGCGTCAATTACAGCTTGTTTTAACGGAATACCTTCTGCCACACGAAGGTTTATAAAGTCTATAAGCAGCACGGAATTTCTTACCATTATTCCAGCCAATGCTATCATTCCAATAAAAGAAGTAGCCGTAAAAAATGCATCTAACAACCAATGGCCCAGAACAATTCCCACCAAAGAAAGTGGAATTGCCACCATCATCACTATGGGTGCCTTAAAATTTTGAAACCAGCCTACAATTAAAATATAGATAATGACAATAACCCCAAGAAATGCAATTCCCAAATCCCTGAACACCTCCAATGTAACTTGCCACTCTCCATCCCATTTTATAGTGTAATCATCTTCAAAATCTGGCTGTTTAATGTAAAGTTCTTCAAGCTTATATCCTTCCGGAATATCAATTTCCTTTAATTTATCACTCATGCCCAGGATAGCATAAACCGGGCTCTCCAATTCGCCAGCCATATCAGCAACAACATAAACCACCCGTTTTTGATTTTTTCTATAAATGCTTTTGGCAGTAAAGGTTTTATTAATATCCGTTAAATCTCCTATGGTATTCATAGTACCCATTTTTGATTTAACCTTGAGTTGAGAAATATCATCAATAGTAGATTTCTCTTTTTCGTCCAGGGCAAGTATCAAATCTACCTGATTGGATGCGTCTTCATCATATAAGTTCGTTATGGCTCTCTCAGAAAGAGCCAAATTTAATGTTTGGGTAATTTGCTGTGGTGTCACACCATAAAGCATTGTCTTTTGCTTATCTATGATGAATTCATACTCGGTTTGGTCTGCTTCTACCATCCAATCCACATCCACAACATCTTTGGTATTGTTTAACAGGCCCCGTACCTGATTAGCAACGGCAATCTGCTCGTCATAATCCGGTCCATAAATTTCTCCAACGATGGTTGATAACACCGGTGGTCCCGGGGGTACTTCCACCACTTTTACGTTTGCGTTATATTTTTTTCCGATTTTTCTAATTTCAGGACGCAGAAGACTGGCAATCTCATGACTTTGAGCACTTCTTTCGTGTTTATCAATTAAGTTTACCTGGATATCAGCAACATTGCTACCGCTCCTGAGATCATAGTGCCTTACTAGTCCATTAAAGGTTATGGGAGCTGAAGTTCCTACATAACTTTGATAATTAATAACCTCCGGACGAGTAGATAAATACTGTGAAATTTCTTTTGCAACAACAGCAGTCCTTTCAAGCGTTGTACCTTCAGGCATGTCTATGACCACCTGAAATTCATTTTTATTATCGAAAGGCAGCATTTTAACAGCAACCGTTTTAGTAAAGAACATGGCTACCGAAGCCAATAACAAAATGAAAGTTATTCCCAGAAATATCCAGCGTATTTTTTTATTCTCCAACAAAGGTTTTTCAAATCTCTCATAGATCCTATATATAAAAGTTTCCTCTAGTTGTTTTTCTTCTTTTTTCTTTCCCTTTTTTTCCTTTTCACGCAGAAAAATAAAACCGAGATAAGGAGTAATTGTAAGTGCAACAAACAAGGACAATATCATTGCTATAGATGCTCCAATTGGCATTGGGGACATATATGGACCCATTAACCCCGAAACAAAAGCCATTGGTAAAACCGATGCAATTACCGTAAAAGTTGCCAAAATAGTTGGATTCCCAACTTCATTTATAGCGTAAAGTGCAGCTTGTTTGAACGGCAAACGCTTCATTTTAAAATGACGGTGCATGTTCTCTGCAATAATTATGGAATCATCCACCACTATTCCTGTTACAAACACCAGGGCGAAAAGAGTTATTCTATTGAGTGTATAGTCCAGCATATAATAGCTGAGTAATGTAAGGGCAAATGTAATTGGGACTGATAAAAACACCACCAAACCACCTCGCCAACCCATGGCTAACATAACCACAAATGTGACCGCAATGATTGCGCCTATGAGGTGCATAAGTAATTCTGATACTTTTTGAGAAGCTGTTTCTCCATAATTACGGGTAACTTCCACATGCACATCTGTAGGAATCAGATTTTGTTTCAGATGATCTACCTTTTTCAGGATAACATCCGAAATCTTCATTGCATCTGCTCCTTTTCGTTTGGCTATGGAAATGGTAACAGCCGGATATTCAGAATTATACAGCTGGGCATTTTCGCTTGCCTGGCCAAAACCAAGAGAAACATAATTTTTGGGCAATTCAGCTCCATCATGTATTGCCGCAATTTGTTTAAGGTATATTGGTTGATTTTGTTGAACGCCTACTACTAAATTTTCAACATCCTCTGTAGTTTCCAAAAATCTTCCGGTGGTTACTGTGAACTCGGTATCATACTTATCAAAACTACCACTGTTTAACTGACTGTTATTGGCCTTTATCATTTGGGCAACGGAAAGAAAATCCAGGCCGCTTTCTGCCATCTTGTTTTTGTCGAGTACTACCCTTAATTGTCTGTTTCGGCCACCAATTTTTTGGATAGCTGAAACATCATTTATCTTTTCAATTTCGTCAGTAATTTCCTGTGCAATCTGCTTCAGTTGGTAATCATCGTAACTCTCACTCCACAAGGTTAGCCCCAGCATTGGCACATCATCAATAGCCCTGGTTTTTACCAAAGGAAAAGTCACGCCCTGTGGCATGATATCCATATGCTTATTAATCTCATTATAGAGTTTAACAAAAGACCGCTCAATATCCTCACCCACGTAAAACTGTACAATAACCATGGCCTGTTCATTCATGGAAGTAGAATAAACATATTCAACCCCTTTGATATTGGAGATAAGTTTTTCCAGAGGCTTTACAACCCTTGACTCAACTTCGGTAGGGCTGGCTCCCGGGTATCCCACAAAAATATCAGCAATGGGAACATCAATCTGAGGTTCTTCCTCCCTTGGAATTAAAAAGGAGCTGTATACCCCAATGATCATAAAAACAATCATTAGGAGCACTGTTAGCTTTGATCCTATAAACAACTTTGCAATTTTCCCTGCTAATCCTTCTTTCATATTTTTATTATTGCTTTATGAACTTCTTTTCTTGGTGGGTGGTAAATAAACCTAACCCGGATCTATTGTATAGATATTTTAGCCCCGTTATATAATTTTCCATTTGATGAAATAATAAAACTTTCATCTGCTGCCAAGCCAGATAAAACCTCAACCTTATCACCATAGGTCCGTCCTAAACGAAGCCATCTGAGAAGGGCGGTGTTACTTTCACTTACGGTATATACTCCGGATAGTTGACCTTTTTGAACAACTGCCTCAAGTGGTATTAAAGTTGCTCTTGATTGATTATCGCCTGCTATAGGAAATTTGACTGTGGCATACATCCCGGATAGAATGGGCACGTTTGTTTCCGATAAGGACACTTTAACATGATACTGGCCGCCTGTATTTTTAGATGAGCTACTTACCTCAATAACTTCACCCGGGACATTCTCATTCAAGGAGTTTAAACTCACCTGCACCTCCATGCCCTGTTTGATTTTTGTTATTTCAGATTCGGGTACTAAAGTCAGTACCTGATATTTCCCAGGAGCTTCTACTTCAAGAAGAGGCATTCCAGGATTTGCCATATCTCCGGGGTTTATGAACTTATTGGTTACAACTCCGCTAAAAGGAGCACGAATATCTGCATAAGAAAATTGTGCATTTACTTCATTTTTCATTTGCCTTGCGCCCTCCAGTCTCGCTTTGGCCATATTGAAATTAGCAGTTATATCATCCAGTTCCTTCTGGGAAGCGCTATTTTCATCAAACAATGCAGTAAATCTTTTCAGGTCTTTTTCTGAATTGTTATAGGCTGCTGTGGCTTCAGCAATTCCGGCATTTACCTGAGCAAGCTTCGCAGACAGTTCTGTGTTGTTGATGCTCAATAGAAGTTGTCCTTTAGTAACCTTATCCCCCATCCTGACATGAATCTTGTCTACACGTCCCATGATTCGGGTGCTTAAGTTGGCACTTTTAACGGCTTCTATCTTTCCACTGGTGGAAATCATATTCGGGCCATCAATCTCTCCAACCATCCTTACTGTTACCGGAATAACAAGCTCATTTGCCTGTGGCACTTTTGTCTCCTTATCGCCACAACTCCAGATAATTAGTATCAGAAGTACTCCATATAATTTTTGCATATTTCGATTTTTATTCTTCATTATGTAATTATTCTTTTGTTAAAAATTCCATGTACGCCACAGCAGAATTGTGCTGAAAAATGGTAAAATAATATTCCAGTTGTTTCTGAGAATATTGCGTTTCTGCTAAGAGCAGATCCGTCGTTTTTTCCAAACCTTGTGCAAAACGATTGCTGCGAATTCTGAGTGCTTCTTCTGATTGATTTAAAGCAAGAGTCGTTAGCTCCAGATTATTTTTGGTATCCTGTAGCATCCGCCTCGCTTTGTTAAGTTCTAGCTGACTTTCTGATTTGTATTGCTCTAATTCTAATTTGGCTTTTTCAAACTCTGCTTTACTTTTATGGGCTTTACCAAATCGTTTAGTCCCGTTCAGGACGTCCCATCTTAATTCTGCCCCAAAAAGATAGCCACTGGCACTTCCGCGAAATACCTGTTCATCATGTAATTCGTAGGTGCCAAATGCATTCAATTTTGGTAAAAAACTCATTTTATCAGACCTATATGTTTGATAATAGGCCTCTTTTGCTGATTCCATTGCCAAAATATCTTTTCTGTTCTCCGATACATTTTCCAAAGAAAATTGGTTTGCAAAAACCTTAAGTGAATCGGCTGGGACCATTATCTGGTAGGTAGAGTCATTCATCATAACCGACAAGTAATTGGAGGCATTTTGAATATTACTTTTTGCATATTGCAGTTGATTATCAATTTCTGTTACCCGCACTTCCACCGCCAGTACGTCAGATCGTTGAAGGTATCCCTGCTTGAAGCTGTTGTCTGCCAGCCTTTTGTTTTCCACAGCAGCCACTTTTGTTTTTTCCAAAACTTCTACTGTCTTATATGCAAGCTGTAGCTGCATGTATGCTTTTTCAACTTCCAGCATCAGGTAATCCCTCGTGCGCCCGGATTGGTATTCCGAGGCTGTTAATTTGGCTTTTGCTGCTTTGCGTTGGTAGAAGCCATCAAAATTTAACAAGGGTTGTTGAATCTGAAACCGGGTTGCATAATCTTCAATTTGACTTGGATTATTCAGGCGATCTGGATTAAAATCGGCTTGTGTTACAATTTGCTGATTTAATTTAACCCCAAAAGCCATCAATGGATTGTTGGTAGCTATCCCGGTATGTGAAAGACTAATATTAGGTAATAGTACAGCATTGGTTTGCCTAAAATCACCTTCTGCAGCCATAATATTCTTTTCTGAGATTTTTAAGGTTGCATTGTACTCCATCACCCTGTTCATAACCTCCCCCTTTGTAATCATTACATCTTTTTGTGCATTTAGAATAAAAATGCTTAATAAGGCTAGTATTTGCGTTGTATACTTCATCAACTAATTATTTTAAAGCAAAATTAAGCTTAGAAGAAAGTGCAAACGGTAACCTATGTTACTGAAATCCGGTAACTAATGTTACAGAGCATGCAAGCAGGATTGCATATTATATGAAACAGCTCGAAATTATTTTTTTGAGATTTTAGTAAGTGAACCGATTATCCCGAAATACTTAAAAATAAACTAAAGTTTGGTCCCGTAAGCAAGATCCCCCGCATCGCCCAATCCGGGAATGATATATCCTTTGGCGGTTAATTCATCATCAATAGTAGCAATCCACAAGTGTGTATTATCAGGGAAAACGCTTTTTACATATTCTATCCCTGCGGTAGAAGCAATAACAGAAATAATATGTATCTGCTTGGGTTGACCATGGCTTTTTAAGGCATTTAATACATTCTCTAAAGTCTTCCCGGTTGCCAGCATAGGATCTGTTAATATGAGTGTTTTACCCCCCAATGCCGGAGCGGCAAAATATTTAACGATTACATCAAAATCGTTACCTCCGTCCGGATGATGCCTGTAAGCTGAAATAAAAGCGTTCTCGGCTTTGTCAAAATAATTCAAAAGTCCCCGATGTAAAGGCAATCCGGCCCTTAAAACAGAACACAAAACAAGGTTATTCATTGGCAATGCCATGGCTTTATGTCCAAATGGTGTTTGAACAGTACTTACCTTATAATTTAGAGTTTTACTTAATTCATAACACAAGATTTCACCAATCCGTTCAATATTCCTTCGAAAACGCATGGAATCCTTTTGAATATTTATATCCCTGAGCTCAGCAACAAATTGATTTAGCAAGGAGTTTTCAGCTGTGTAATTATGAATGATCATTCATTTTATGATTTACCCTAAAGATACATTTTTTAGGATTTAAACCAGTAACTTATCCCGGCGGACCAATAGAAAACCGGCTTAAGATCTTCTTCAACTATAGTATCTTCATTGATTATTGTTGCGCTGCTTTGAGGGAACGCCATCATAGGGTAAAATGAAAAGAAAAAATGCCTGTAACTGTAATGGAATGGAATTGCTAATTCTATATTGAGAACTTTAAATTTTTCAACTTCGTCAATATTAATCATGTTGGGTTCCGCTGCTCCGGAACCTGAATTACCCATACCATTTCCTTTTCTGTTTCCAAGGCGACTGCTATTATAGTACTGCTGATAAAAATGTTGTGTCCCCGCATACAAAGAAATACTGGGGTCAATCATTAGATTTTTATTAATGGCATAAAAAGTACGATCGAGCATCAAGCCCGTAATAATATCGGTGGAACTCCCATCATTGAAATAACCCGATAAAGAGAATGAAGCCTCCATTACTTCAAAATCATAGCTAACAATGCCGGTTAGATCGCCTAAAACAGAAGACATCACATTAAAACTTTCTTCATTAAAAAAGTAAGCCGTCCCCGAAATACCTCCGCTAAACTTGTTTAAATTAAAGATGTAACCCGTACTGAGCAGAAAAAGGTCAACTCTGTTAGCTTCCGATCCAGTCAGAAATGACAAGGACGCATCGGCAAAAAAACCTGATTTGTTGTAATACCCTATTGACGGAAACAGATAAGGCGCAGCAATGGAGTCGCGCCTTCCCATAAATACGTTATCACTGATATAACTGACATCTGCCAAAAAATAGGAAAAGTCTTCATTAACAATATCATTGGTCGTTTTAACAGGGTCTTGCCCCAAAAGAACTAATGGGATAGTCGAGAATAAAAAAATACTCAAAATAAGTCGAATCTCCATTTTGGATTGCTTTAAATAAAGGGCCCCGGAATTGAACAGGAGCCCTCTATAGTAGTTATTTTGCGCTTATTTTTTTCTTTTTCGCAGTAGGTTTATTTACACCTTTTTTTATCATCTTTTTATGAGGGACCATATTTTTTTGAATGATCATTTTTCGATACTGATACATATTACTAAAGGTTTGACCATCAGTATTCAGGCATTGACCATCGTGCAGTTGTAACCTTTTTTGATCTCTTGTTAAAAAACTTCCATCAGGGTTCACTACAACTCCATTTCCAAGGTCCAGACTTTCTTGTAAACGTTGCTGTGTCTGATTCCTTACCACATACATATCTCCGTCAACCAAAGTATATTGGACTCTATTTTGATTTCGTTCCCGAATTTGATCCTGGGTTAAACCTTTATTCTCCTGACTTACTTTATAGCGGTACTGGTATTCATTCCGATATTTGATACCATCACCATCTAAACACTCACCTTTCTTAAGTTTCAGGCGGTCACCATCTGTGGTTTGATATGTTCCGTCTGGAGACAGCACAGATCCGTCTGATAAGGTCTGTTTATCTTTAAGGCGCATTTCTGCCCGATCTCTTAATTCCAGCATTTCGCCATTAACCATAACCAATTTGGTACGGTCTTGATCCTGAATTCTATCCTGATCTCTTTCCTGGGCCGTGAGCGCAATAGATCCTAAAACTATAAGCGCCAATAAAACTAAATTTCTTTTCATGGTATTGAGATTTAATATTAATAAATAATGTTACAAACTTACAAGACTAAAACAACCAGGACAATGACCATAGTCATGCAACCTTAACAAATACGGGGGTTTTGTGCAACTTATGTTACATTCAGAAGAGATTTTCCAAAGAATCTAGGGAATAGCAAAATTCGAATATTTGCAGATTACATACATCTTATTTTAAAAAGGATCTAGTTCTTTATATGCATCAACCACGCACTGATTTTCCTCAGAAACCGCATGATTTCATAAATAAAATTTACTACTATTTGAAGTATAGTAACATTTGTTACACTCACTATATTAAATAAATTCTTAATTTAGAATCTTTAGAAAGAAACAGACTCAATGAAAAGACGAAACTTCGTTAAAAAGGCGACTATAGGCACCATGGCCTCCGTAATAGGTGCGGATATTGTTTTTGGTTCGGTTATGCCCGAAGGATACAAACCACTGGCCTTCCAGGACCCCGACCCCTTCAAAATGTTTGACAAGGATAAAGGGATGGTTGTGCTAAACGACAAACCCTGGAATATTGAAGCAAAGGCTCACCTTTTGGATGATAAAATAACGCCTAACAAGTTTATGTTCATTCGTAACAATGGATTAATCCCGGAAAACATAGATGCTAACAATTGGACCTTAACATTCGATGGAGAGTCGGTAAGGCAAGAGAAAACATATACCCTGGCAGAGTTAAAATCAAAATTTCCGCAGTATACCTACCAATTAACCCTGGAATGTGGCGGGAATGGCCGAAGTGAATTTGACCCGCCCGCAAAGGGAAATCAATGGACAATTGGAGCGGTTTCCTGTGCTACCTGGACCGGAATTAGGCTAAAAGACGTTTTGGAAGATGTTGGAATAAAAGATGACGCAGTTTACATTGGATATCACGCTGCGGATGTACATTTAAGCAGGGATCCTGGAAAAGAGCCAATTTCACGTGGTGCTCCTATGATAAAGGCACTGCAGGAGGAAACCTTACTTGCTTTTAAAATGAACAACAAGGACATTCCATTAGCTCATGGTTACCCTTTACGGCTGATTGCCGGGGGCTGGCCCGCTTCGGTTTCCGGGAAATGGATAAATAGAATCAGTATTCGAAACAAGGTACATGATGGTACTAAAATGACCGGCACGGCATATAGAGTCCCTTGTAATCCTGTGGCTCCAGGCGAGAAAGTTAAAGATGAGGATATGTGTATAATTGAATCTATGCCTGTAAAATCATTAATAACCTATCCAAAATCAGGGGCTATGATTAATAAAGGTAAAAAACTGGACATCCGGGGACATGCCTGGGCCGGAGAGCTTGAAGTAGCGCAAATGGAATATTCCATAGATTTTGGTTCCACCTGGCAGTCCTGTCCAATAGAAAAACCGGCAAACAGATTGGCATGGCAACATTTTAATGCT
>Ga0316205_10004282_pt1 | contig 12641 bp, 10 predicted proteins | sample 3monthpyrite_MG_FD_204941 | JGI IMG/M metagenome (GOLD analysis project Ga0316205, IMG submission 204941) | Microbial mat bacterial communities from mineral coupon in-situ incubated in ocean water Damariscotta River, Maine, United States -... | ecosystem: Environmental > Aquatic > Marine >... | reverse complement strand
GATTTTTAATATCATTGGCAAGGTGGTCAGCAAAAGCATCAATACTCATACTGCCAAGATCCTCACCACTACGAGAACGCACGGTCACACTTTCTGTTTCTAATTCACGGTCCCCAATTACCAACATATAGGGAACACGCGCTAAAGTATGCTCGCGGATTTTAAAGCCTACCTTCTCATTTCTCAAGTCCGACTTGACCTTAAATCCACGTTTATGCAAGATTTCTTCAACTTTTTGAGCAAATCCGGCCTGTTTGTCCGTAATATTTAAAATTACGGCATGTTGAGGGCTCAACCACAGTGGAAATTTACCCTCATAATGTTCAATCAAAATACCGATAAATCGCTCAACTGAACCCAAAATAGCTCGGTGCAACATAACTGGAACCTTACGATTTCCATCTTCTGCTACATATTGCGCATCTAATCGACCCGGCATTGAGAAATCAACCTGCATGGTTCCACACTGCCAGCCACGTTCCAGACAATCTTTCAGGGTGAACTCAATTTTTGGCCCATAAAAGGCACCTTCACCCGGCTGTAATTTGTACTCGATACCTTTTGCTTCTAAAGCATCATGTAGTGCTTTTTCGGCCTGATCCCATACTTCATCAGAACCAACCCTCTCTTCTGGGCGAGTAGATAACGCGATCTCAATATTATCAAAACCAAAGTCTTTATATACGTCATAGGTCAGATCAATAAAATCCGACACTTCAGCCTGCAACTGATCATCAGTACAGAAAATATGCGCATCATCCTGCACAAAGTTCCTAACCCGCATCAAACCATGCAAAGTACCTGAGGGTTCATTACGATGACATGAACCAAATTCAGCTAGACGCAGTGGCAAGTCACGGTATGATTTCAATCCCTGATTAAAGACCTGAATATGACAGGGGCAGTTCATTGGTTTAACCGCATAGTCTCTGTGCTCTGAATGGGTCGTAAACATCATGTCACTGAATTTATCCCAGTGGCCTGATTTTTCCCATAAGCTACGGTCAACCACCTGAGGCGTATTAATCTCCTGATAATCATGATCACGTAAACGGTTACGAATATAATCCTGAATTGTCAGGTTTAAATCCCAGCCATCTTTATGCCAGAAAACCATGCCCGGTGCTTCTTCCTGTGTATGGAATAAACCTAAGGCTTTACCAATTTTACGATGGTCACGTTTTTCAGCTTCTTCAATACGTTTTAAATAGGCCTTCAGCTGTTTCTTGTCAGGCCAGGCTGTGCCGTAAATACGTTGCAGCATTTTGTTATTTGAATCACCACGCCAGTAAGCGCCGGCTAATTTGGTTAATTTAAACGCTTTTATTTTGCCTGTGCTTGGCACATGTGGGCCGCGACATAGATCGGTAAACTCACCCTGTGTATACAACGACAGATCATCATCACCAGGCAAATCCTGAACAATTTCAGCTTTATATTCTTCACCCAGCCCACGAAAATATTTAACCGCCTCATTACGACTCATAGTTGAACGTGTGATAGTAAAGTTCTCTTTTGCCAGTTCACCCATTTTCTTTTCGATTTTAACCAGATCATCAGGGCCAAAATTTTCTTCATAATCGATATCGTAAAAGAAACCATCGTCTATGACCGGACCAATCGTAATTTGCGCGCTGGGGTAAAGCACTTTAACGGCCTGCGATAATAAATGAGCCGTAGAGTGGCGGATAATATCCAGACCTTCTTCGTTTTTATCGGTAATAATTGAAAGACTTGAGTCCTCCTGCATAACATATGCGGCATCAACCAATTCATCGTTAACCTTTCCGGCTAGTGTGGCTTTAGCTAAACCCGGACCAATTTCGGCGGCTACGTCATAAACAGATACAGGGGATGAAAAAGTACGCTGACTACCGTCAGGTAAAGTAATAACAGGCATTGAACGCTCCTGGTTTCAGAGGTGACCCATACGTAAGGCCACATGTTTTATTTAATCACCCATACTAGAGGCTGATTAAACAGGGTTAATAAGTAATTTGATGCGCAGATTCTAGCCAGACTGACTATGGATTACAATTGGTTTCTAACGTAACGCCTGAAATAGCCGAGATATGCATTCCCACGGAGGACCGTGGGAACGAGAAAAAAAGCCAGACTTGTTCTGGCTTTTTTTGTAGGAAAAAATAAAGCATTACTTGTTGCAAAGATACCCTGCTATGGCGCATCGCCCTCGGGGAAAGGTCGCGCCTTTTGCGCCCTGTCCCCTTAACCCATACCACTACACACTGACAACGTAATGATCTAACACCATAAAACCCTCAGCTTAGTAATTGCCACCCCAACTTTCTTTTTTCTTCCAGCGAACTCGAGTAAGCACAATACCAAAAACCAAACTGCCCATAGAAACAGCCGCGCCAATTAAAAACCATTGTTTGATATTCTGATCGCCAAGAATTATATTTTCCTGTGTCAGCTTTTCTGATTTCATTTCAGCACTTGCCAGTTGTTGTTTTAACTGCTCATTTTCATCCGCTATACGAATAGGGTCAGATGCATTTTTTCTTAAACTGGCCAGTGTATTCTTCAAACTCTTTATTTTTTGTTCTAACTCATTCTGAATCGTCTGTAATTTATTATTTTGACTTTTACTTTCAGCCAGTTCTTTTTTAATTTCACTTAGCTTTACTTTTACCGACTGATTTCTTTTCTTTTCAACCTCAAGCTGATCACGGGCACTTTTGTTTGTCATAAGCAAGTGAGTTTCAACCCAGCCCGTTTTTGAAGCATCATCTACCGGAACAACCAGTGAGTGTTTTTCATCATCAGTTGTTTCAACGACCTCAACTGCCACGCCACTATTTAGAAATTTTAAAATTTTATGCCCGGTGGTCGTGCCTGATCGCATGGGTATAGTGAGATCATCACTTACATACTGAATAGTTTTCGCCGATACGGGCGTAATAGATAAAGACAAAATGACAGTTAATAGAGAGAAAAGCAGCTGTTTTTTCATTTTTACAATATTCATATTTGCGGTTTTCATTTCACAGGTTTAATAATAAATTAGAGGCTAATTTACAGTAAACTGCAGCTAATTGAAAATATGAAGTCAGGTATTGGGGAATAAATCACAATTGATAGTCAGGTTTTATTCGTTGATATATCTAAATCTACAGAAGAACTGAAAAACACCAGATATTTATCAGCGTACAAAATGGTGCACCCTGTTGGACTTGAACCAACGACTTCTTCCATGTCATGGAAGCACTCTACCAACTGAGTTAAGGGTGCATTTTCTGCTAATCAAGAGAAAATTGATGCTTAAAGAGGCGTGAATATTACTGATTGTTACAGGGAATGCAAGTTCAGGGCTGATATTTTAACCCCGTTAATAACAATGCTGCACTTGCAGACCAGAAATTCACCCGCTCTTACTTAACCGGGTGGCCATGTCATCTGCCGTTTACCTAATACATGTAAATGAACATGGTGCACAGTTTGTCCGCCGTCATCATTACAGTTCATCACACAACGATAACCGGATTCATCAATCTGTTCCTGTTTCGCTATCTTTTTAGCCGCTAGAAACAGTTTGCCAATCAGCGCATCATCTGCAGACTGAAAATCATTAATAGTGGAAACATGCTTTTTGGGTATCACTAAAAAGTGAACAGGGGCCTGTGGGCTTAAATCTCTAAAAGCGAGCACATCGTCATCTTGATAAACAATGTCACCCGGTATCTCACCGTCAATAATTTTACAAAAAATGCAGTCGCTCATCATTTTTCCTTATTTATAAGTATCTAATGATTATATAGGAAAAACTAAACAGATTAATCAACCAACATCTAATCACTGGTATTTATAAATCTATATTGCTTTTAAGATATTAAATTTTGATGACGAAGATTAATGGTAATAATAATAGTATGTTAAACAAACTCATCAATAATGCCTGACACCTGACGTTGTTGATTTCCTGATGGCAGCAGATCCTCATTTTCCTGAAAAGTTTGTATTGCCTGTTGCGCACTGACCCGGCGATTATCTGGCTGCCCTGAAGGCTGTTGATTAGCTGAACCTGAAAAAAGGCCCTGATTAGTTTCCCGTGCATCAACCCGGCGTGTTTCTGAGGAAAGCACCTCACCATTAATAATTCGAGAATTTTCTGTACTGGGCGGTGTTCGCTGATTACTTTCCGCTCTGCTTTGGTTTTGTTGAGTCTGATTTTCCTGGGCACGATTACTCCCAGCAGCTGTCTGGCGCTGTGATTCCTGTTGCTGACGCTGTCTCGCTGCATCTACAGATGCAGTTGAGTCAAACCGTTGAGTGAAACTGGAGAGTGCGATTTCCATTTATGGGTCTTCATTTGGCAATCAACAGAGTATAGCAAGCAAATGCGGCGATTATTGGCCACAAGTCGGAATTTTTATGCCGTTACAGATTTAGCTTTTGCCGCCCACTAAAAGCATGAGCCAGTGTACCACCATCAATGTACTCAAGTTCACCGCCTAAGGGTATACCGTGTGCCAGACGGGTTGATTCTACCTGGTATTCAGCTGCCATTTCTGAAATGTAATGCGCTGTGGTTTCGCCTTCAACTGTTGGGTTAGTCGCTAAAATTAGCTCTTTAATGCCACCCTCTTTTAAGCGCTCTTCCAGTAAATTTAATCCCAGCTCGCCTGGACCAATGCCATCTAATGGTGATAAATGCCCCATTAATACGAAATACTTACCATTAAAATCAGCGGCCTGATTAATTGCCAGTACATCTGCAGGGGTCTCCACTATGCATAACAGCTCATCATTGCGGCGACTATCACTGCAGTATCCACAAATATCGGTTTCTGACAGAGTACGACACTGTGAACAGTGCCCAATATGATCAACCGCCTGTTGTAGTGCGTTTGACAAAATAGATGCACCTTTACGATCACGTTCTAGCAAGTGAAATGCCATACGTTGAGCTGATTTTGGGCCTACGCCAGGCAAACAGCGCAGCGCTTCGATTAATTGTAATAGTAAGGGAGATTGGCTCATTTGATTTTTTTGAGACTATAAAAACTGACCATAAGCTTTCAAGTAAAGCTAAAACCTTAACTCATTTTTCCATAAGGCTTTAGCTTTAGCTGATGGCTAAGTTAATGAATGGCCGTTTAGAACGGAAGTTTCATTCCACCAGGTAAGTTCATACCCGCAGTTACACCAGACATTTTTTCTGAAGATGTAGTCTCAATTTTACGCACTGCATCATTAACGGCTGCAGCTAATAGATCTTCAATCATATCTTTATCATCTTCCATCAAACTGTCATCCAGCTCAACTCGACGCACTTCATGGCGGCCATTCATTGTTACTTTAACCATACCGCCGCCAGATTGACCTTCTACTTCCATGTTAGCGATTTCTTCCTGCGCTTTTTGCATATCAGCCTGCATTTTCTGCGCCTGCTTCATCATATTGCCTAAGCCACCTTTCATCTTTATTCTCTCTTCTATTAATAACTATTCGTTTACGGGTTTCACCGAGTTTGGAACTACCTCGGCATTAAAATTTTCTTTTAGCGCCTGCACCATAGGGTCTTGCTGAATTGAGTCTTCGGCCATTTGTTGCCGCTCAGCTGTATTACGAGCTGTGGTTTTCGCAGGCGACTCAACCTGCTGATCGCCCAACTCAATATATAATTTTAATTTCTGCTGCAGGCTAGTGCAAAGCGCCTCTTCAAGTTTTTTCTGCATAGCAGGATTTAACAACTGCTCATTTTCCTTATTCAAAACGAGCTTCACTTCAGAAGAGGATTTCTCCTGCAAAGTACAGTTTACCGCCAGCTGCTTTACCATACCACGCAAGTTAAGCGCTTCAACCAGCCCTGCCCAGTTACCGTCAAACTGAAGAACAGTAGCAGGCGCTTGAACGGCTGCTGCAGCAACCTCTACTGCAACTTGAGGCGACGCAGCGGAGACAGGACTTGTGTTGCCAGCTTGCAGCGGTGTTGATACCGCTTGAGCTGGCGCAGAACGAGTTACAGCGGATGTGGGCGATTGCTGCGCCTGTTGTGAACCCGCAATAGAAGGTTTGTTTTCTCGTCCTTCCAGCGTCGGTTTAAAAGCCAGCATTCTAAGCAAAGCCATTTCCAGTCCTGCTCGAGGATCCGGTGCCAAAGGTAAATCCCTGCGACCGATTAAACCAATCTGGTAATAGAGTTGTATATCTTCAGAAGTAACCTGCCTTGCAAGTTGCTGTAAAGCCTCTCGATCAACCAGGTTTTCATCTACCGCCTCAGGCACTTTCTGAGCTAAAGCCATCTGGTGCAACATGGCTAATAGCTCAGCCAGCACGTTGGCATAATCAGGGCTCAAGTCAGATAAATCATCGATATGCTTCATGATTAAGGATGCGTCATTAGCAACCAGTGCTTTAAGAATATGCATCACACGATCACGTGAAACAGTACCCAACATGGCCTGCACTTCAGTTTGCTCAAGCTTTCCACCACCAAAGGCAATAGCCTGATCTAACAAGCTTAATGCATCACGCATTGAGCCATCAGCACCATGAGATAGAAGGCGAATAGATGGGTCATCAAACTCAACCTGCTCCTGCTGTAGTATGTGCTTAAGATGCCCCTCAATTAACGAGATAGGCATACGCTTAAGGTTAAACTGTAAACAGCGGGATAAAATAGTAACGGGTAATTTCTGCGGATCGGTCGTCGCCAGTAAAAACTTAACGTGCGGTGGTGGCTCTTCTAATGTTTTCAACAGGGCATTAAAACTATGCCCTGATAACATGTGTACCTCATCGATCAGGTAAACCTTGAAACGCCCATGTGTAGGCGCATATTGAACATTATCCAGAAGCTCACGGGTATCTTCAACTTTGGTACGTGAAGCCGCATCCACCTCAATCAAATCAATAAAACGACCATCAGTGATATCTTTGCAGGCGCCACACTCTCCACAGGGTTTAGAGGTAATGCCGGTTTCACAATTAAGCGATTTAGCAAAGATACGGGCTATCGTCGTTTTACCCACACCCCGCGTGCCTGTGAACAGATAGGCATGATGTAGGCGATCTTCATCCAGAGCATTAATCAGAGCACGAAGAATATGCTCCTGACCGACCATTTCAGTAAAATTGCCGGGACGCCATTTGCGTGCAAGTACCTGATAGCTCATGAATTATTATTGTTTCGGGTTATGAAAATCGAAGCTAAGTTTAACATGTTGGAAAGAAAAATTGTTAGGGAATATCGAATACAACTCTGCCAGCCTGACTGACATCACAACAAGGGCCGTAACCTTGTGAGACAGGGTTCGACTCCGAGCAAATGAAGCTATTTAGTCAATGGATCCCGGCCACAAGCATGCCGAGATGACGATGTTTATTTTAACGGTTTTATGTTTTTAGTCTTTTACAAATGTAAGCTGAGCGAAGCTAAAGCGGAAAGTACAACAAAATCTAAATGGAGTTTTTAATTTTCCAGTTTGCCCCTGTATTGTTAGGGAAAATGAAGAAGTAAATGAAATTACCGAGTCACTGCCCCAACCACAAGCATGCTGGAATGAAGATGTATGCTTTATAATTATGCTTTTAACCTAATACAAAAACGAGCTAAGCGAAGCGATAGCGAAAAGTACGACAAAACTTGAATGGAGCTTTTAATTTTCCAGTTTGTCTCTGTGAGGTTTCAGATCGAGGCGGAAAATGTAAGCTTACACACGTAAGTGCCCATTTTCTAACGAAGAGCTGGGGCCTCACAGATGTAAAATGGGAAATTAAAAAAGAAAAGTAACCTGCACCAGCCACACCCCGGCGCCCAATGTCACCACTACCGTTGCTTCCTTCCGGACCTGGCGGAGTTCGCAGCTAATCGTCGCGAGGGGACCAATGCAAGTTACCAGGCGGGATTATCCAGATTTTAACGCTTTCTTACAACTAAAATTTAAATTAAACCTGAAATGACTGGAAAAATTAAAAGGTAAAACCACTCCTCAGCTAATCAGAAAGAGTGTCAGCTTGTTACCACCTTATTTCGTCCGGACTCTTTAGCTTTATACAAAGCACCATCCGCTTTATCAAGCATATAAACAGAATCATGACTTTTATCGGGCTCTTCAGAATACACCCCCATACTTATCGTCACTACCTTATGCTCTGACTCTGGATGCTCGACGTTCATACCAGATACCGCATCACACATTGCCTGCGCCATTCTCAGAGCATCAACAATATTGGTATCGGGTAAGACAACAGCAAACTCTTCACCACCGTAACGTGCAACCAGATCTGAGGCACGCTTACATACACTCTGCAATGCCTTAGCAACATCTTTCAGGCAATCATCACCTTTAAGATGCCCAAAGCTGTCATTATATTTTTTAAAGTGGTCAACATCACATAATATTACGGCTAGTTGATGTTTGTTGCGTATGCTTCTGGAAATTTCAACACGAAGATATTTATCTAGATATCGACGATTAGCCAAACCGGTTAAACCATCTATATTCGCCTGCTTCTTAAGCTCAGAGTTTACAATTTCCAATTCATTAGACACATTAATTAGCCTGCGACGCATTTTTGCGATACGTTGCATAGAAATCATCTTAGCTTCTAATATACGGAAATCGACGGGCTTTGTGAGATAGTCATCCCCACCTGCATCTATGCCCGCAAAAATATCATCTGGCTCTACACGTCCGCTTAAAAATATAATAGGCACCCAGATGTTCTCATCGTGACGCATTTGACGCGCAGCCTCATGCCCATCCATCTCCGGCATAATAACGTCCATTAGTACAAGATCAGGCTTTTCATCGTGATATAAGTCAACCGCTAGCTTACCGTTTTCCGCTGTAACAACGTCATGTCCCATTTTTTCCAAGAATGATGAGATTATTAAACGTTCTGTTTTAGTATCATCTACGAGCAATACTTTCATAAATTAATCTTCTACCATAAGGGGTAAGTATTATTCTTCTATATTATATAGACCAATTATCACAAAATACCTGCCTGTCACATATCAAAATTATTGACCTTAATGTCGGTCTGAGCTAGTCTTGCGCACCTTCTAGAGAGGTGTCTGAGCGGTTGACAAGAATTGCCTGGAACTATTCTGAACATAATCGATTCTTCTTCGATTATGGCCGCGAAGCGGTGAGGTACACGATGTACCGAATAGAGAGCTCGCTGCGAGCTCTGATGTTTCAGCACTTCAAACATCTAAAAATAACAGCAGATATTTAAGTTTATAGAGAGGTGTCTGAGTGGTTGAAAGAGCTCGCCTGGAAAGCGTGTATACCTTACGGTATCGAGGGTTCGAATCCCTTCCTCTCTGCCAAATAATAAAGGCCCACCGTATAGGTGGGCCTTTTTTATTTGGCAGAGAGGAAGTCGTAGTGAGAAGCTGTTTCGAAAAAATGCAGGACAGCATATTTTAGACGCAACGCCTCTTCAACCACTTAATTAGGCACGAATTGACAATCAGTATGACAAAAATGACCATCCCACCAATCATCATTATTTTCCTGTTGAGTGTCACGCACTGGATCGCAGTTATCATTACTGTCACAGTCACATTGCTCATCCGGGTGATCGAGCACGCCATTCCCACAATGATTCGGGTAGTTAAGTGTAAGCGTGACAGTATCATGTGGCGGTGACATGCAAGCTGCATAAGCATCAGACATACTCAGGTTAGTATTACTCAACATACAACTCATGCCATTATCATGGTTGAAAGTTGAAAAATGAAGATTATTTACATTCACCCTTAACATAACCGTGGTAGAACCGGATTCGATAAATGGATTAAGAGTGGCCTGCAACTGATATACCGGTAACGTCTCAAGCCAGGTATCCTGCGGATAGTCAGTTGCAGTAGAACTGTTATACCGTACATAACCAATAGTTTTCCAGGCACCATCCACCCAGGCCTGAATTTGTTGCTGGTCTTTGACATGAGTATAAACAGAAAAATTAACATTCGGGTTAACAAAGACCTGTGAGTCATAGGGCTCTTCAACCAACAGGTGTGAACTTCGACAACCCGCCACATTCAACAAAGCGACAGCCATCAAAAACACAAACAGGTTACGCATCCTCATAATAAATCCTCCAAATTGATAACGGGTATACTAAGACCTCTTAAAGATAACCCCCATTAGGCATGTTTTTTATGATGTAAATCATGAAAAAGTTTTTCTCACAATCTATTCGTTTAGGGATTAATAAGTAAAATCAAATTTGACCCAATCATCTTTAAAGCTACAACCCTGCTTGTTATAGCTTCACCTTTTAATGACAGACAGCATTAAAGTGCAAAATTGCATAGAGTTTATTTTGTAAGCTCAAATCACACAATTTGCCTCAATTGAGACATGCATTCATCTTTTATTATTAACTGATTAAAAAACAAAGGAGAGTGAACTATCAGATTTTCCCTACAGAATAAACCCAAAAAAACTTATTCATTTTTTGTATTTACAGTTCATCATACGCAATATAAATAATTCACCTATTTGACATCAAACATAATGTTGTTAACAAAATGAAAGTTAGCGTCATCATACCAACATACAATCGTGCAAAGTTAGTCTGCGAGAGCATAGATAGCGTGCTTGCACAATCATTTCATGATTATGAAATAATTGTTGTCAATGACGGCTCTACCGATAATACTGCTCGTGAATTACAAAAATACGGTAATAAAATACGTTATTATGAACAAGCCAACGGCGGAGTAAATAAGGCACGTAATTTTGCCTTATCAAAAGCCAGAGGAGAATATATTGCGACATTAGACAATGATGATTTGTGGCAACACAACAAACTGGAACTTCAGGTTAAAATACTCGATAATTTACCTGAAATAGCTTTCACCTTTTCCAACTTTTCTATTTATAAAAGTCAGGATAATATTCAGCCTAATGGCATTCAGACCTGGTATTCCTCCCCTAAATCATGGAATAATTTTTATAAAAAATCTATAAAACTTAACGAATTTACAAATAAATATAATACTTCCAGCTTAGGAAACACCAATCTGTTCATTGGTGACATATACTATGCTTCATTACAGACTTACTACGTGTTGCCTAGTACCGCACTATTTCGTCGCAGTATGATTCCTGAAAACGTAAAATTCGTAGAACATGATCCAATCTGTGGTGATTGGGATTTTTTTGCCCGACTTTCGCGTGATAGCCAGGTCGCCTATCTGGATTACGATACAACATTTAATCGAAGCCATGAAGATGAAGTTAGAATAACTAGAACTAATTGGAAAAAACAACTTGAGTTACGAATTGATTTTATAGAAAGACTATATCTACGTGATAAAGTATTTTACGAAAATAACAAATTTATTACTGATATAACATACTTTAAAAGACTAAAAGCCTTATATCGCCAGCAACTATTAGATGGTGAAAGGCATTCTGCAAAAAGCACACTTAAAAAATATCACGAACACACACCTAAACCAGGTTTATCTTATATGTTCTTGTTAATATTATGTCATTTTCCTGCCATACAGTATCCGCTAATCGCTATTAGAAGCTCTCTTGAAAACATAGAGAGAATTGCTAAAAATATTTTACAAATTATAACAGTACGCACATAGCACTCAAAACCAAGCCCTAAACATGTAAAACATTTGTCGCAATGAAAATTTAAACCTGGCTGAATTTATAAACTTACCAACAAGTCAAATAATTATTGATAATTTATTAAAAGCATAAAACCCCGGCTGTTTCAGAGAGTTAGCCAAAAGGTATTATGAGATATTTTTAGGTTATATTATTAGATTGAGTCTAAATCCGTTTCAAAATGAGTATAATCAGGATTAAGCAGTATTCTTTACAAATCGCTAAAGAGTCACTACTTCTCACCAAAATACTTCAATCGGCGCTGAAAAGACTCCCTCTCAACAGGTGAAAGAATTTCATTAATTAAACTATTAACCGGCTTACCTGCCGACGCTCTTTTATCCGGTGCTTTCCAGGGTACTATATAAAGTGACTTGGGCAACTCGCTGTTGCCTACTATCGATATCCCTTCCATTTCCAGCTTATCTTCAGCGATAAGTTGTGGGGACATAAATAAAACCAATACAAATAAAAAATACTTTATTTTCATAACTGCTCTTTTAAATCTACTACCCAGTTTGTTACGGCTTCATCTTCACCTTTTAATTCTAAATAGGCATTAAAGTGCTGCATTGCACAGGGTTTATCCTGTAAGTATATGTCACATAATATACCCAGATTAAGATGTGCATTCATGTGATTTTCATTAACTAATAAAGCGGCTTCATATTGAGTGCGCGCACCGTCAAAATCCTTTTTTTCCCTTAATATAATACCCAGCTGATTTAAAGCAGTTACATTATCTGCATTACGAATTATCGCCTCTTTAAACTGATCTTCAGCTTTTACTTTATCATTTAGCTTTATATATATTAAACCCCGATTAACATAAGGACCGGACAAGCCATTATTTAAATCACTTATATCATTAAACATTTTCAAAGCTGCATCATGATTACCCGCACCCATTAGCTGAAGCGCATAAGCATACTTTTGTTTCACTTCAGTAGTCAATTCACCTTTTAAAGATTTAGCATCATCTAATTTTGCACCTGAAGTCTGACACGCTGTTATTGAAACAATCGCTAT
>Ga0316205_10004280_pt1 | contig 12653 bp, 15 predicted proteins | sample 3monthpyrite_MG_FD_204941 | JGI IMG/M metagenome (GOLD analysis project Ga0316205, IMG submission 204941) | Microbial mat bacterial communities from mineral coupon in-situ incubated in ocean water Damariscotta River, Maine, United States -... | ecosystem: Environmental > Aquatic > Marine >... | reverse complement strand
TTGAGGCGTCGATCACGCGAGTGGGTGCGTTTCCGATCAACTCAACCGCTTCGCGCGCCGCAGCATCGGGCAGGCACAGTATAGCGATGTCGCAATCATTGAGAGCTTCGCGCCGCGCGTCCGTGTCTTTGCGCAGTTCGTCGTCCAGCGTGACGAGCGAGAACTCGCTTCGTGCTGCCAAACGCTCACGAATTTCGAGGCCTGTCGTACCCTCGGCGCCGTCGATGAAAATGCTTGTGGTCACGCGTCTTGCGAGTTGTCTGGAGCCGCCAGCGCGCCCTTTGCAACATAGCCAGTTGGACCTTCTGGCCCGATGCAGCCCCAGTACCAGTCTCCGGCGAGATCGAGCACTTCAAAACGAGATCCTGCAGATAGTTCCGCGACGGTTTCGGATTCCTCGTCCGCAGCGCATCTCAGCGGTGTGTTGGTATCGCCGACGTGAAAGACATGCGGCACAACATAATGCGGAACCAGATAGCGCTGAGCGAGCGCGATATGCGCCAGATCGCCCCGGATCGGCAGCGTGCCGAGCTCAGGCCGCGAGACCGGACCTTTTAGGCCCAGACCGCTTTCCGGAATCGGATAATCTGCTGTTTCGCTCACGGCTGTTGTCTGCCCCCAATACGGCTCATCTTCAAGCCGAATGGCGCGCTTATACTCTGCAAAGCTTGCCCGCAAGTTTGGGCGCAAGTTTGGGCGCAAGTTTCGGCTCAGAATTCAGAATGGCGCTTCACTGGCCGCCGTAGCGTTTCTTCAACATATGGAATGACGCACGCAATCCATAGGCAGCACCGCCTTTCGGTCGTCCCGGCTTGGCGAAGGGCCGCCATGCGAAAGTGTCGAAATGCGCCCATTCAATGTCATCACCGACGAATCTGTCGAGGAACAATCCCGCCACACTCGCTCCGGCATAGGCGTTGCCATGCGCATTGTTCATGTCGGCAATATCCGAATTGAGCCAATCGGCGTATGCCGCCGGAAGCGGTAAGCGCCACGGCTCGTCATCATGCGCCTTGCCCGCTTCAATGAGCTCTGCGGCGGTTTCATCGCGGCGGGTCATCAATGCGGGAAGGTCGGGCCCAAGCGCCACGCGTGCAGCGCCTGTTAGGGTGGCAAAGTCGATGATCAATTCCGGATCATCTTCGCTCGCCCGGGTAAGTGCATCGCCAAGGATCAACCGTCCTTCGGCGTCGGTGTTGCCAATTTCAACCGTCAGCCCCTTGCGTGTTTGCAACACATCGCCAGGGCGAAAGGCGTTGCTCGAGATTGCATTCTCTACCGTCGGAATGAGCAAGTGGAGACGGACCTTCAGGCCTGCCTCCATTACCAGGCCAGCCAGGGCAATCGCATGTGCTGCACCGCCCATATCTTTCTTCATAAGCTTCATGCCAGCCGCGGATTTCACATCCAGCCCGCCGGAATCGAAACTCACACCTTTGCCGACAATGGCCAGGCGCGGGTGCTTCTGATCGCCCCATTCCATCTGGATGATCCGCGGGGCATGCTTACGCGACGCAGCGCGGCCGACGGCGTGAACCATTGGATAGTCTTTCTCCAGCGCGTCGCCCTTGGTCACTTTGATGTCTGCGCTGAACTTCTTGGCGATCTTTTCCGCTTCAGCTTCGATCGCTGCAGGGCCCATATCCTCTGCCGGAGTGTTGACCATGTCGCAGACGAGATTGACCGCTTGTGCCTCGGCGATTGCAGCATCGATATGCTTTGCCTGTTTGCTAAGCAGAATTCGCGGCTCGGGCGCATTGTCGTTCTTCTTGTATTTTTCGAAACTGTTTTGCGCCGTCATCCAGCCGTGCATCGCGGCGCCGGGATCACCCGATTTGAGCCGGTAAGTTCCCCCAGGTAGAGCTTCCGCCAGTTTTGCCAGACACCAGCTCGATAGTTCTTCCAGGTCGGCTAGGCCGCCGACTGCGAACCAATCGTCACCATTGGGAACGATGCCCACTTGAAAGCTGCCGCCATCAAACTTTTGCGCTTTCAGCGATGCGCGCTGGCCAGCAGAAAGCCCCTTGGCGAAATCGTCGAAGGCATCTTTGGTGACGAGGTTAATGGGGATCGCGTCTTGCCCACGATCTGCTTGAATAAGGTCGGGTGTTTTGCTCATATTCACCCAATAGCGCGCATTGTGCGTTTTTCACCTGCCAATTTCACAGGATATGCTGATGATCGCTTACTTCGCTCCGCTCGCCATGCTGGCTGCGCTAGTGGCTTGTTCCAGTCCGGAAGAAATGGAGCAAGCATTGCAGGTCGACGCCAAAGCAAGCGCATCGTCGGCCACCGGCAAAGGTTCAGCACGCGAGGTGAAAGTTGCGAATAATCAATATGAGTTTGAGTATTCCTATCCCCTTGCGGCTGGTTCAATTCGGGGATTGAAGGCCTATCTCGACGCGGATCTGGAGTATGCGCAGAATGATATCGCGGGGCAGGCGAAGGAGGCGATGGGCGACGCCGGCGAGTATAATTATCCCTATCATCCCTATTCGCTGATTATCGGCTGGGAAGTGGTCGCGGATGTGCCCGGTTGGCTCAGCCTGTCACGCGACCTATGGACCTACACCGGCGGGGCGCATGGCAATTCGGGAACCAGCGGTCTGCTGTGGGATAAGGCAGAAGATGAAGCGCTCGCGCCAATCGAACTGTTTACTTCGGGCGAAGCTTTGGAAGCAGCAATGCAAGACACCTATTGCACCGCCTTGAATGATTTGCGCGCCGAACGTCGCGGCGAACCTGTTGATGAAGGGATTTTTGGCGAATGTCCGAATCTTGGGGAGCTGACACTGCTTTTGGGCTCGTCGAACAATGCAGCATTTGATCAACTTGTTCTGATCGCCGACCCCTATGTGGCGGGGTCATTTGCAGAGGGGCCGTATGAAGTGACAGTGCCGGTGGACGAGGCAATTCTTGCTTCAGTGAAAGCCTCTCATCGCGGCGCATTTTCGCTCACGCCCTAGACCACTCGCAATTTCGCGCGTCCGTCGCTATGTGGGCCGCATGAACGAATACCAACATATCGAAGGCACCGAGACCGTCATTCGTGACGGTACGATCAAGCTCCACGGCCCGGCGGGTTTTGAAGGCATGCGCAAGGCAGGCCGATTGGCGGCAGATATTCTCGACGAAATCGCGCCGATGGTTCAGCCCGGCGTGACCACCGCAGCAATCGACGACAAGGTTCGCGAATTGATGCTGGCGGGCGGATCAGTTCCGGCAACGCTTGGCTATCGCGGTTACACGCACAGCTGCTGTATCTCGATCAATCATGTCGTGTGCCACGGGATTCCGAGCGAGAAAACGCTCAAGAATGGTGACATTGTCAACATTGACGTCACGCCGCTGCTTGATGGCTGGCATGGCGATACCAGCAGAATGTATTTCGTTGGAGATGTCCCGCTAAAGGCTCGGCGGTTGGTCGATGTGACATATGAGTGCCTTATGCTGGGGATCGAGCAAGCCAAGCCGGGCAATCACCTGGGCGATATTGGCGCAGCGATTATGGAGCATGCGCAGAAGCACCGGTACGGCGTGGTCCGCGAGTTTTGCGGGCACGGGTTGGGACGCCTGTTCCACGATGCGCCCGAAGTGGTTCATGCGGCTCAGGCGGGAACCGGGCCGGAACTCAAACCAGGCATGTTCTTCACCATCGAACCGATGATCAATATCGGCAAGCCATGGACCAAGATGCTCTCTGATGGCTGGACCGCGGTAACGCGCGATAAGTCGCTATCGGCTCAATTCGAACATTCGCTGGCGATTACCGAGACCGGAAACGAGATTTTCACGCTGAGTCCGAAAGGACTGCACCAGCCGCCTCACAGCTAAGTCTCGCGCGCTGCCCTGATAGCAGCGCCACCTGCAAAGGGTGCAATCGCGACCAGCAACAGGCTGATCGCTCCGCATAGTGCAATGCCGGTGATTTCACCGCGCGCTAGGCTGCCCGCTCCGAAAATCAGAATTGGCACTGCCAGCGGGATCAATAGCAGGCCCGAAAGTGCGGCGCCCCCGCGCAATCCAGCGGTTAGGGCTGCGATTATCACACCGATTGCGGCAAGGCCCGGCGTTCCTGCGAGCAGCCCCAGCAAGACCAGTTTGATCGTCTCATTGTCCAGAGCCAGCATCGCTGCGGCGGGTAATGTCGCCAATAGCAGCAAGGGCGCAAAGCTGAGCCAATGTGCCAATGTTCGCACCGCGACGATTGCTTCTTCAGAGATGCCGCGCAGCGCAAGCTGGTCGAACACACCCAGTTCAAGATCGGGTGCAATCAGGCGATCGAGCGGCAGGATGGCGGCAAGCAATGCTGCTACCCAAATCACGCCCCCACCGGTTCGCGCCAGCATCGGTGCGTCGGGGCCGACGGCAAAGGGATAAAGCATCGCCACTGCAAGGAAAAACAACAGCGGCAACATCGTCCCGCCGCGCCCGCCACCGCGGCTGCCCCCGGGCAAAAGCATGCCAAGATCACGCTTGAGAAGATGCCACATCATTGGGCGTGCTCCTCAAGGTCTAGCGGTGCAATATCGGGCAAATCGATTGCCAGATGCGAAGCAATCACACAGATCCCGCCAGCGCTGCGGTGCAGCTTGATAAGCGATGTGATCCGGTCGCGCGCATCGCGGTCAAGCCCGTTGAGCGGCTCGTCCAACAGCCAGATGCTTGCGTCCTGATTGAGCAGCCGGACGAATGCCGCGCGCTTGCGCTGACCGGTTGAGAGATAACGAAACGGAACGTCGAGCAACTCTTCGACCCCAAGCAGCAAAGCCTGCTCATGCGCGTCGCTGGATTGATCGACGCTTCCCCAGAAGCTCAGAGCATCAGCCAAAGAAGCATGCAGGTCGAGGGCTGGGCGCTCGTCGAGCAATCCGATGGCCCCTTCGCGCGAAACAGTACCGGCCACTGGCAGCAGCAACCCGGCCAAAATACGCATCAAGCTTGACTTGCCGATGCCATTCGCCGCTGTGATGTGGAGCGCATCGCCCGCCTGCAGCGATAAGTTGACGCCGTGAAACAGCACTCTGTCTCCGCGGCGGCAGGCAATATCGTTGGCGGAGAGGCTGCAGTCTTGCATGGAAGCGCGCGATAAGGGAAAGCGTCAAACGTAACAAGCTATTGAAAGTGATGGAGAGCGTAGCATGGCCGTAGCCGAACTGACCGAAGAAGAACGCGGTGCCGCTTTGGCAGAGTTGAGCGCGTGGTCACTCGCCCGTGAGGGCAAGGCGATCGAGCGGACATTTCAGTTCGATGATTTCGTCCGCGCTTTTGGCTTTATGTCTTCCGTCGCAATCCTGGCCGAGAAGCAGGATCACCATCCCGAGTGGTTCAATGTTTATAACCGCGTCGAAGTGACGCTGACGACGCATGATGCGAATGGCCTATCGCAGCGTGATGTTACGCTGGCGAAAGCCATCGATGCTCTGGTGTAACTAATCGGTTCTAGTCGCCCAATAGCTGCATCTGGCCGCGCATCTGCTTGCGAACCCGGCCCGGCATCCAGCGTGCCGCAAAAGCAATGCTCTTCGCGGTCTTGCCTACGGGCCAATGCAGTTTTTTCTCGTGAACCGCTCGCCATGCAGCCTCGGACACTTCCTCAACCGGCGTTATCTCCAATCCGGAAGCATGGACCCGGGCACGGACATGTTCATTGGTTTTGGCATTGGGGACCATGTCGAGCAGCGGCGTGTCGATGAAGCTCGGCATCAGCGAGCGGACGTTGATCCCGTCCACTGCCCATTCGCCGTCGAGCGATTCGGTGATGGCGCGAACGCCGAATTTGGTTGCGCAATAGACTGAGCCGCCTGCGCTGCCGTAAATTCCTGCTGCACTTGCAGTGTTGAGCAGGCACGAGTCTGGCGCGGTCTTTTTCAGATGCGGGTGAGCGGCCTGCGCGCCGAACAACACTCCCTTAAGATTTATGTCGAGGCAGCGGGTTATCTCGTCTTCGCTGTTTTCGATGATTGAGCCGCCAATCGGGATGCCGGCATTGTTGGCGAGGACGTCCATTCGCCCGCTGACCGCCACAAATGCGTCGAGCGCTTCGTCCCATGCTGCGCGATCGCGAACATCCAATAAGTGGCTGGATGTATGTTCGTTACCGATCAGATCGGCAGTTTCCTTCATGCCGCTTTCGCTGATGTCTCCGAGGCCGACGAACCAACCCTCTTTTGCAAATCTCAGCGCAATCGCGCGTCCGATGCCCGAACCGCCGCCGGTGATGAAGATTGCTTTCCGTTCGCTCACACATATTCTCCCAAATTTGTGGAGAATGCCTAGCGCCTACTTACATGTTTGTCAGCAGGCACAGGGCGATTGACGCTTCAGCGCAGCTTATAGGCCTTTCACATATTCTGCGCCTTCGATGATCTGCGCGGTTGAGCTTGGAACCGTGTCGCCAATCGCTTCGGATCTTCCGCCGAGGCACTCAGCCAGAAAATTCTCTGTAATCGCATTGAACGCAATGTTGTTTTCCGGCTTGTGGAAGCCGTGACCTTCGTCGGGAAAGAGGACGTAGGTAACCGGTATGCCTGCATCCTTCATGGCGCTAACAATCTGGTCGCTTTCGGCCTGATTGACACGCGGGTCATTGGCGCCTTGGCCGATCAGCAGCGGCTTCACGATATTGCCGGCAGAGTTCAGCGGGCTGCGCTCCTTGAGCATTGCCAAGCCGTCTGGCGTATTGGGATTGCCCATCCGCTCGTGGAATTGCGCGATCATTGGCTCCCAATAGGGCGGAATGGTGGCGAGCAATGTTTCCAGATTGGAGGGTCCGACAATATCGACGCCGCAAGCAAATTTGTCGGGCGTGAAAGTCAATCCGGCTAGCGTCGCATAGCCGCCATAGGAACCACCCATAATCGCGACTTTGTCTGGCTGTGCGATGCCTTGATCGATGGCCCAGTCGACCGCGTCGATCAGATCGTCATGCATCTTTTTGCCCCATTCGAGATCGGCGGCGGAGATGAAATTCTTGCCAAAACCTGTGGAGCCGCGGAAGTTTACGCTGAGCACCGCGTAGCCGCGATTGGCGAGCCATTGGTGGTATGAGTTGAAGCCATATGAGTCGCGCGCCCAAGGGCCGCCATGGACCAGCAGGACCATCGGTACAGGGCCATCCGAGCCGGCGGGAATCGTCAAATAGGAAGGAAGGGTGAGCCCGTCACGCGCCTGCAATTCCAGCGTCTGCATTGGCTGAAGCGGTGCGCCGACCAACTCGGGGCGCCCGGTGTAGAAATGTTCCAGAGTGTCCGCGTCGCGGTCATAGACGAAAGTCTGAGCCGGCGCTGTCAGCGGATCGTTCCAGACGATCCATTTGCTGTCGTCTTCTGTCCGGCTTGAAACGCCAAAATCGCCTGCAAGGCGTTCGCCTAACCAATCGAGCGAAGCCCCGATTGATTGATCCAATGCTGTCCATTCGGTTTTGAGATAGGTGAATGAGTAAGCTTGAATTTCGCCTGTTTTCGTATCGCCCATTGCCCCGCTGATATCGGCCAGGTCATTCTCAGCGATGACCCTCTTCTTTCCGCTGGCGACATCCTCCGCGATCAATGCAGCGGTGTTTCGGTCGCGGCTGTCGATCCAGTACATCGTTTTGCCATCGGTGGTGAAACCGGCTGGCTGCGTGGTGAGCGAATCGTCGAGATTGGTGCTCTCGCTAGGCTCGGTAGCAATTGTTCCGTCTACGACCTTAAAGAAGTCCATCCCGCCTGCCTCATTCGGACGTATAGCCATGCGGATGTCGAGATTGTCGTCGGCAATGAATCCAGCGTAGCCGTCATTCTGCAAGACAAGTGTCAGTTCGCCCGATTTGAGGTGCAGCATGTGAGCATCGTGAAAACGGGCATCGCGATTGTTCAATCCGATCAGGATGCGATCCTTTATCGTGTCCGATGATCCGATGATATCGACCCGCGTATTCTCGAGATCGGTCAGCGTGCGTTCTTCACCGGTTGCGAGATCGACGCCGTATAGCAGGTAGTTTTCGTCGCCACCCTTGTCCTGAATATATAAAACACTCTGCGAATCCGGCGCCCAGAAATACTGCTCTATTGGGCGATCTTTTGAATGCGTGAACACGCGCGCCGCTGACTGATCATCAACCGGTGCAATCCAAACGTTGAGCACGCCATTTTCCGGTGCAAGCCAGCTCATCCATTTGCCATCCGGGCTCAGCTTGCCGCCCGCTTTGGTCGGGTTGCCGAACAGGCTTTCGCGCTTGATCAAGCGAATGGCATCGATGGCATTGGTCATAGGATTTCTGTCTCTCAACTGCTGGAGCGCGGCTATAGTCGCCGCACCGATATTGGTGCTCGCGGCAATCTATCAACCGATGCATGTGTCCGATTAGAGGGCGGGGTTGGCGTAACAATGCCAGGAAAAAATCGCGAGCGCACCGCGATGCGGGCGATAGGGTTCGGCCAAAGCGCGTGCTTTCTTTTCACTTGGACGTTCGGGCAGGTCGAGCAGTTTGTGCATTGCTGCCTGCACCGCCAGGTCGCCTGCGGGCCATATGTCGGGGCGGCCTTCTGCAAACAGCAGATAAATTTCCGCTGACCAACGGCCAATACCCTTGATTCGGGTCAGTTCCTCGATTGCTTCCTCATCATCCTCGGGCAATCTATCGATGTCGAGTTCTTCACTGACTACCAGCTCGCACAAGGAACGGGCATAACCTTGTTTTTGACGCGACAAACCGCAGGCGCGCAGCGCGTCGAAATCGCGCGCCAGCAATTCATCGGGGGCAATGTCCTCGCCAAGTTCAATCTCTAGCTTGTTCCACACCGATGCCGCTGCAGCGACGCTCACTTGTTGGCCGACGATTGTTCTCAGCAAGGTGCGATAGCCTGTTGGCCGTATCCGTGGTTCGGGATAGCCGACTGCTTCGAGCCCGCGAACAAAAGCTGGTTCAATGCTCACCGCATAGTCGACTCCCTGTTTGATTTGCTCTTTCGTCAATCCCACCTGATGTTCCTCTCGCCTTGCAAAACTCGCGGCGCTCTTTTAGCAGCCGTCCGCAATTGGCCAATCGAACTCAATCACAGGCCTAAACTTATGGAGCTCGCTCATCATGCCCAAGCTGACTGTCGTCAACCGTGACGGTGAAGAATCAACCATCGACGTAGAAGATGGCCTGACCGTCATGGAAGCGATCCGTGACAACGGCTTTGACGAATTGCTCGCTCTGTGCGGTGGATGCTGTTCCTGCGCGACATGCCACGTGCATGTCGATCCGGCGCATACGGAAAAACTGCCGGCGATGTCCGAGGATGAGGATGATCTGCTTGAAAGTTCCGACCACCGCGTAGAAACCTCGCGTCTGGCATGTCAGATTCCGTTCTCCGCAGAATTGGACGGTCTGAAAGTCGCCATCGCGCCGGAAGATTGATTAGTCGGTCGGAAAGACCAACTGCATTGAACCACTGGCTGATACGGCCTAGTTCACCGTAATGATTGCATCGAACCTGCGTGACAACACGCTTGAACTCATCGGCAATACGCCGCTCGTACTGCTGCAAAGCGCGAGCGAAGCGGCTGGTTGCGAAATTTATGGCAAATGCGAGTTCGCCAACCCCGGCGCGTCGGTAAAGGACCGCGCCGCGCTCTATATCATCCGCGATGCAGAGGCTGGCGGCGAACTGAAGCCTGGCGGCGTCGTGGTTGAAGGAACGGCGGGCAACACCGGCATCGGAATCGCACTGGTCGCAAACGCACTTGGCTACAGAACCATTATCGTCATGCCGGACAATCAGTCGCCGGAAAAGATGGATACTTTGCGCGCATTGGGCGCTGAACTGGTTCTTGTGCCTCCCACGAAATTTTCTGATCCATGCCATTTCGTCCATACCTCGCGCCGCTTGGCAGAAGAAACCGAGGGTGCGATCTGGGCCAACCAATTTGACAATACGGCCAACCGCAAGGCGCATATCGAGAGTACCGCAGAGGAACTTTGGGAGCAGCTGGAAGGTCGGATTGACGGCTTCACTTGCGCCGCTGGCACTGGCGGGACAATCGCGGGCGTAGGAATGGGCCTTAAGGCGCATGATGAAAATGTGCAGATAGCGCTGACAGATCCGCATGGAGCTGCGCTGTATAGCTACTATGCCGATGGCGAGCTCAAAGCCGAGGGTAACTCGGTTGCAGAGGGCATTGGGCAGGGCCGCATAACTGCGAATCTCGAAGGCGCGCCAATCGATACCCAGTTCCGCATTTCCGATGAAGAAGGCCTCGAATGGGTCGCGAGATTGCTGCGCGAAGAGGGCCTATGCCTCGGCTTGTCATCCGGGATCAATGTTGCTGGCGCTGTTGCGCTGGGTAAGCAGCTGATTGCGGAAGGGCGCGAAAATCCGCGTGTAGCAACAATCCTTTGCGATACAGGGTTTCGATATTTGTCGACGCTCTACAATGCTGAATGGCTTGCTTCGAAAGACCTCCCGATTTTCGATTGGCTCACCGATTGACGCTATTTTACCTTTACTGATGCGCGCGCTCGTCTAGATTCGCATCATGGCAAATCGCTTTCTCGAACGTATCATGCACGGACCCGCTGATGACGGTACAACGGCGCTGGGTGGAACACGTTCGGAGGCCTTGCAGCGTCTTCAAGTAGGCATGTCGGGCATTTTCGCCATTATATTGCTCGTTGCTTTGGCCGATCTGGTGCGCGACCGGGCCGATCAATCGGATGCTGAAGCTGTTCCGGAGGCAGCCGCGACCATAGCGCCCGAGCCAACAAACACTGCGCCCAGCGACCCATTGGCAGGGGCAGGCGTTGTTCCTGACCTTCCGGCCGATCCGGAAGAAGCATCTGAGCAGACCGATCCCGTCATGCCGGAACAGGGTACAGGTCAACCAATCCCGGGGCAGGGCGGCGGTGACACGCAGTAAGCTGGCGCTTGGCGCGATTGTTGTCATCGCTGGCATCGTTGCATTAGCGTGGGTTCTAGCTGCTCGAAGCGGCCCGCAAGAAAAGCAGCAAATTGGTTTGATGACCTCGCTGCCAATTTATTGGAGCGACGAGTTGGCGTTTGAAGCCACACTTTCGCAAAAGCTTCCGCAGCATTGGGCGAGAATACATCTGGAACGACGCTACAGACTCGTCCCGCTCGATACGCTTGCAGCGCCGGATACCGCCGAGCCCTCAGTGATATTTAGCGAATTGGAATTGCTTGTTCTGGCGCAGCCGCGCCCGCTTGCACCTGCTGACTTCGCGGCCCTCGACTCTTGGGTGCGCGGCGGTGGGCGTGGATTGATATTCGCCGACCCGATGCTCACGGAACATTCCGAACTCGGTATTGGCGACCCAAGGCGGCCCCAGAACAGTGCGTTGATGTCGCCGATATTTGCGCGTTGGGGTTTGCGTCAGACCTTCGATGAAGTTCAAACCGAAGAGGTCAGCCAAGTATCCCTGGAAGGTAATTCCATTCCGGTTCATTTGTTCGGCCGTTTCGACTTGATCGAAAGCGGGGAGGCGGATTGCCGCATAATCGCAGAAGGATTGATTGCCGATTGTGCGATCGGGTCGGGCCGAGCCTTTGTTGTTGGAGATGCGGCTCTGATTGACGGGCATAGCGAGGGAACTGACCAAAAGACTGCCCTGAAGCTGCTGCTAGACCGCGCATTTTTTACGCAATGAGTTGCTAGCGCGGGCCAAAGCGACTCCAATCTGGGGATGGCACGGGAAATCGGGCGCAGATATGGAGTCGGCACGGGAAATTGCGGGATTCTGTGGGTTATGGAGGGGTTTTACGGGCTAGCCGAGATGGTTTTCCAGTGGAGATTAACGATATAAACACTTATATATCAACATATTACTGCTAAATCCCCATTAATTCCCTAATTTCCCCTTTCATCCCTGCTTTTCGCGGGTTAATACCATCTTCCATCAGACAGTTCGTCTTGTGCTGCGCACCCGTTTCGGGATGCGAGCCGCCCTCGCTCATGCGCGGGCGGAAGCGGAGAAGTTGTGTCTGCAACGATGGTTCGATGAGGGTTTTAGCAAAGGGATTGGGGCGAAGTGGCGGGAGCACTTCCTATCAGGTACAGCGGACAGGCCCTCACCAGCGCCGGTGACAAGGGTCGTTTCGTCCTGCCGCCTGACTTCCGCAATCTGGTCAAAGAATCCTCCGACGGTCGCACGCTCTGCCTCGCATCGCACGACCGTTTCGATTGTCTCGTAGGTTTTGGCCTTTCTCGCCAGCTGGAACTCGACAAACAACTGGACCGTGAAGAGGACATGGCCGCGCGCCATGGTCGTGAGTTTGACCGAGAAATCCGCGAAAACCAGCTGTTCGGATTCAAGCGCATTCCATTTGACGAAAGCGGGCGGTTCACGATGCCCGATTTTCTCCAGTCGCTGGGGAATGTCGACAGCTATCTCTATTTTCAGGGTGCTGGACCGTCCTTTACGATCTGGAATCCCGCGGTCCTTGCCGAGCAAGGCAAGGACTGGGCAGGCGCAAAGGCTGCTTGCCGAGATCTGCTGGCGGAAGCCGAAGCGAAAGCGAAGCGCAATTGACCGCCGCCGCTTCCTCCGCGCCGCATGTTCCGGTCCTGCTCGATGAAGTGATCGCCGCGCTCGCGCCGCAGACGGGCGATGTAGTGGTCGACGCGACATTTGGCGCTGGCGGTTATACCCGTGCATTGCTCAATGC
>Ga0316205_10004279_pt1 | contig 12653 bp, 7 predicted proteins | sample 3monthpyrite_MG_FD_204941 | JGI IMG/M metagenome (GOLD analysis project Ga0316205, IMG submission 204941) | Microbial mat bacterial communities from mineral coupon in-situ incubated in ocean water Damariscotta River, Maine, United States -... | ecosystem: Environmental > Aquatic > Marine >... | reverse complement strand
ATCCGGTAAACTTACTGCAGGGTTGGTCGCCATTACCCATAAGGCTTTAATTCTTCCATCGTGGATTGTATCGAACAAGTCGACCGCTTTTAAACCTTCTTTATCGGCAATACAGGGCGATTGCCAGAAAGACTGTACAACCTCACGATGACTTTCATTTTCCAGATCCATATGTGCAGCCAACTGGTTAGCCAGCCCTCCTACTTCACGTCCACCCATGGCATTAGGTTGCCCGGTAAAGGAAAATGGCCCCATACCAGGTCGACCTATGCGTCCTGTAATCAAATGGCAATTAATCAAGCTATTGATTTTATCAGTACCATACGACCATTGATTCATGCCTTGTGAAAATACACTAACCACACGCTCTGTTCTTGAGAAAAGACGATAAAATTCTTCAACCTGTTCAGTCGTCAAATTACATTTATCAGCTATGGTTTTTATGTTCGATGCGTTCTCCCGGGCTGCATCAAGCGCTTCTTCCAGACATTCGGTGTGGTGGGTTACGAATAAACTGTTTTTTTCATCATGTGTATGGAGGTATAATAATAACCCGTTAAACAGAATATGATCCGCTCCAGGTTTAATTGCTAAATGGACATCAGCTACATCACAGGTGGCAGTCTGACGTGGATCAATAACAACGATCATCAAATCGGGATTGCTTTTTTTAGCCGCAACTATCCGTTGATACAGTACGGGATGACACCAGGCCGTATTCGAACCTACCAGAACAATAAGCTTGGCCCGTTCTAGATCTTCATAGCAACATGGTACCGTATCCGAACCAAAGGCTCGCTTATGCGCAGCGACTGCGGACGACATACATAGGCGTGAATTCGTGTCGATATTGGCTGTACCAATATATCCTTTCATCAATTTATTCGCGACGTAGTAGTCTTCTGTTAATAATTGTCCAGAGACATAAAATGCAACTGATTCCTTTCCGTATTCACTGATAATCTGATTGAAACGATCTGCGGTATACTTCAGCACATTATTCCAACTGTGCGCCGTTCCTTCGATTTCCGGATATAGCAGGCGGCCTTCCAAACCAATGGTATCAGCAAGCGCGGCACCTTTGGAACATAGACGTCCGTAATTGGAAGGATGAGCAGGGTCACCTTTGACAGAAACATTACCAGCTTCGTCAATTGCCGCAATGATGCCACAACCTACACCACAATACGGACATGTTGTTTGGACTTCAAGGCTCATAACTTATTGTAAAAATAATTGTTTAATAAAACCATTTTCCAGGATAAAACCAGTTACATAACTTTTGTATTCGAGTCGTGCGCCTTTAAGATATATTATTATCCATATAAACAGACCTGGAAGTAGCACAAGAAAATACCATAAGTATTGCCACACATTCGGAAATAACAGTACCGCCAAAAAAACCACGTAGATTGGCCAAAGTATTATCAATCCCCGCAAAAGATATTTTAGTAACAGTACCAGCATGGCCGTTACCCGACGCACACGTTGTTGTCGTGACTGATACACTGCGAGAAAGACCGCACGACGAAACTCATCTTCTATGTCATCCAGTCTTTCTTGCGAGTTTTGATTAGCCACGGCTTACTCGCAATCAACACATTTAATGGGTTTCAGGTAAAACACCAACTTGATGCATTTCTGCCAGACCAGATTCACGAGCATGTTCCTGAAAACCACGATTTCGCCAGAAAAATGCACCCGGCATAGTGGTTGGAATCACAAGCACATAAAACAAGGCGCGCCCGATAACGGCCTGAGCATTTACCAATAGTAAAACACCAAGCCATAGTAGATAAGCCTGTAATCCCTCGGGTGAAACCAGTAATAGCGTAAAACTCATTACGATAGAAAGGGTCATTAATATATTTCTAAGTACATAGGTTTTACCAAAGCGTGTTCTTTGTTCGTAATGAGATGCTGCACCTTCTCCACCCTGGCGATGTAAATCACGAGCATGATGGTACAAACCCGTGGCTTCCATTATTAATCCAAGTAGCATGATGGAACCCAGTATAGAAATAAACTGAGCAATGGGTTGTTGAGCGTACAGCAGTACTGCGCCAAACACGACTATGAGGATCATACTACCAAGCGATAGCATGTTCCCATAAAATGAAGTCAACACTTGCCAGTGATTCCAGAAGGGCCTTGCCTTGATACGATAGATTTTGTGCATAAAATACAGTGCAATCGGACCCGCTACAACAGCAGCCCAACCGGTTAATCGGGTAATACTTTCAACCAGTAAATCGGATATTAACCAGGTTAATAATGGCGGGAATGTGGCCAGCAAGGAGTAAAGCGCCAGAAGGTTAAAGAATACGGCAATACCGGCAACTTCCCGACTGACCGGCGAATAGCGTAAATTATTAAATGCCCGATAAAAGCGGTGTGGCTTTCCTAAATGCATTGTTGATAATGCCAGCGCAAAAATTTCCAAGCCCAGCAATGTAAACAACACTAATGAATAGGTTTTTGGATAAGCCGTAATAGATAACGCAGAAAGTCCAATGGCTTCACCGAATATAGACCCAAGGAACATTAGTATAAAAGCACCAATGACTGTTTGCGATATCAAGGTAAAAATGACCAGGGGATCTTCACGGGATCGTAATTTCGAAAGATTCCATTCTATTGGTTTATCGAGTTCCCTGACTTTGGATTTGTAATTTCCTGTCCCCTGTTCGTCACGTTCATAACGTAACGGTATGGAGTCAGTACGTGTCATTTCTCGCGGTAAGGATCGTGTCTGTTGGAAACGTATATTTGGATGAGTAATTTCGGGTGTAGGAAAACCCGGAATCTGGGTTTCAAGCTGATCACGATTTTCAGGAATAGTTTCAATCACACCAAAATCCAGAGCGCCTGCCAAACAAGCAGATGCACAGGCTGGTTTCAAACCAACTTCAAGTCGATCCACACACATATTGCATTTATGAACATGACCTTTCTCAGTATCTAGTTGCGGGGCGTTATAAGGACACACCCAGGTACAGTAGCCACAACCAAAACAAATATCCGGGTCCTGTAATACCGCACCATACTCGGCGAACTTGGTATAAGCACGTGTGGGACACCCTTTTAGACAAACAGGATCATCACAATGGTTACACGCCATCGAAATATTCAAACGAGTGTAATTAGGATAGGTGCCGCCTTCTACATATCCCACTGCGCGATAGGCAAGATAGGAGGGTAAATCATTTTTTTCGCTACAGGCCGACTCGCAGGCATGACATGAAATACAGTTATCGGCATTAAAATAAAAGCCATGTTGTTTATATCGGTTTGGATTATCACTGACAAAATCCTCACCATTAATATTCAGACTTTTATTTGCAAGCGGATCATTTTTATCAACTAACTCAATCGACTTGCCGTATTGATTTTTTTCTGGGGCGTCAACCTTTGGAACAAAGGCATAGTCGGGTTCATTATCACGTACTTTAAACATGCGATGTTTTTCCGGTTTAATAGGTTCGAGCTGCTTTATTACGTACTGCAGCAACATCTTGATTACTTGCCGGCTCTACGCGTACCGCGGCCTGTTTGAATGCAGGTTGACGGGAATGGGGATCCAGTAATCCCAGGGTTAACCTGTTAACACACTCGTGGAAATGAAAAGGAACAAATACCATATTAGGTGCTATACGTTGTGTCAGTTGTACCATGACAATGGCATCACCTCTTTGCGAAATCAGACGCGCGTAGCTGCCATGCTCGATACCGAGTTCTTTGGCTGCGTCCGGATTCATTTCCATATACGGGGTCGGACTGAATTTATTTAAATTACCAATCTTGCCGGTACGTGTACGTGTATGAAAATGTTCTACGACACGACCACTGTTTAACCAGAAAGGATACTCTTCATCGGGTTTTTCATTATTATCCACAAAGGGAAGAGGTATCAGTTTAGCTTTACCATCAGCATGTTGAAATTTTCCATCAGTATACAAACGCGGTGTTCCTTCATCCTTTTCATCAGTACAGGGCCACTGTATACCACGTTGTTGTTCAATTTTCTCATGGGTCATGCCTGAGTAATCCAGCATGCGTCCCTTTGAAAGTTCACGCATTTCATTAAACACGCCTTTGGCATTTTCCGGGAATTTAATTTTTCGTCCCTGTTCAAAACGCGTTGCCATCTGGTTAAAGATCCATAAATCGGGTTTGGATTCGGCGAGTGGTTTTACTACATTACGAATCAGGTTGACGCGTCTTTCAGTATTGGTGAAACACCCTTCCTTTTCAGCCCAAATCGCTGCCGGTAGATACACATGACTGTACTCATTAGTTTCGACATCTTCGTAGGCATCCTGTACAACCAGGAAATCAAGTTTTTCCAGTGTTTTACGAATACGAGCCGTATTGGGCATTGAGGTCATCGGGTTGGTGGCAATTAACCACATCCCTTTAATTTGTCCTGTCTCGATCGCAGGAAAAATATCTGTTTGAAACAGGCCACGTTTTTTGGGGAAGAATTCAGAGTCTATACCCCAGTAATCTGCGATATCTTTTCTGTCTTGTTCATTTTCAAGTGCGCGGTAACCCGGTAAGCCTGAACAGGATGACCATTCACGTGTACCCATAGCATTGCATTGTCCGGTGATGGAGAGACTACTGCCGCCAGGTTTGCCGATATTTCCAGTGATGAGATTAAGATTGTTAATCCCTACCACACCATCAGATCCATGAGTACTCTGGTTAATACCCATGGTCCAGATTGTCATGGCTGCGCCAGCTTTGGCATATAAACGTGCCACATTACGAATGGTATCTTCATCGATACCGCAAATCGTTGATGCAGTATAAGGATCATATTGTTCAACGAGTTGCATAAAATCATCCTGTCCGGATGTGTGTGCATCGATGTAAGCTTGATCCTGCAAGCCTTCTTTTAAAATTACATGGGCCAGTGCATTTAACAGCACCACATCCGTTCCCGGTTTAATAGCCAAATGCATGTCTGCCATTTGTGCAAACATTGTTACGCGTGGATCAACCACGATGATTGGGAATTTACGTTTTTCCAGGGCCTGGCGTAATCGCCAGAAAATAATGGGATGTTGTTCGGGGAGATTAGAACCGATAGCCAGCAAACACTCTGTGTGTTCAAAGTCATCATAACAACCTGGTGGACCATCGGAACCAAATGAGCGTTTATAACCCGAAACGGCTGAAGCCATACATAAGGTTGTATTGCCATCGTAGTTATTGGTACCGATTACGCCCCGTGCCAGTTTACCCAGAGTGTAAAATTCTTCCGTCATGATCTGCCCGGTGGAAACAATAGCAAAGGCATCACGACCATGTTGTTGCTGTATTCGATTTATTTCCGATGAAACTTTATCTAAAGCATCATCCCATGAAGCTGGTTTGAATTCGTCATAACGCTTATCACGAACCAAAGGTACCTGACCACGACCGTCACTTCGAAATAACTCGTGTTCAAATATACCTTTCAGACATAATTTGCCTCGGTTAACATCAGCATTATCCACACCGCGTGAGGTAACCGCTTCACCCTTTTCGTTAAGCCCAACCTCAATCGAACAACCAGTAGAGCAGTAACCACAGGTGGTGTATTTCCATTCCTTAACACCATGATCGACCAGCTTAATCGGGTTTTTATTCTTACGTCCAAACAGCATATTGATAACTCTTTATGTTTGAAATACGTTATTCCCTATGGAAACAGCGCTTTGTTTAAATAGATAACCTTACCCCTGGTTACTGTTTATTCGGGCATCCTTCGTTAGGTGTTAAGGATAATAAAATCGCTTCACCTTGCATTTTTACTGGATAGCTCGCGGCACATCCTTCATCGGGTGCTACTGCATCACCAGAATCAAGCTGGATCTTCCAGTCATGTAATGGGCACGCAACACGCTTACCATGGACGATACCTTGAGATAAAGGCCCACCTTTATGCGGGCACTTGTCGCGTAAGGCAAATACCTCATCTGCATCAGTGCGAAAGATAGCAATATCCCCTTTATCCGTTCGTACTACACGCGCACCCTGTTTGGGAATGTCATTCAGGGAACCAACTTCTATCCAGTTATCACTCATAATTATCTACCAACTATTTCAACGTTTGAATTACTGTCATATCGATTAAACCATTAACCATTTACTTCTTTAAGCGGTTCGAATTCGTGCTTATCACCACCTTCGGCGCGTTCCTTCCAGGGATCGTCTTGCATGAATTTCTGTGAATAGAGGAAACGCTCGGCAAGTTCTTTACGCCCTTCATCATCTTCGACAATCTTTTCTTTTACAAAAGATAAACCAACACGTTCGATCCAGGGTGCTGTACGTTCCAGATAATGCGCGTTCTCACGATACAGTTGCATATACGCCGCGGCGTATTCCTTTACATCTTCTTCTGTTTTTACTGTACAAAGAAAGTCAGTGGCACGTACCTTGATGCCACCATTGCCACCCACATGGAGTTCATAACCTGAATCCACACACACGACACCAAAATCTTTAATCGTGGCTTCAGCACAATTTCGCGGACAACCGGAAGCTGCCATTTTGAATTTATGCGGTGTCCAGCTGCCCCAGGTCATTTTTTCTAGTTCGATACCGATATGGGTCGAGTCCTGTGTACCAAAGCGGCACCATTCTTTACCGACACAGGTTTTAACGGTACGCAGTGATTTACCATAGGCATGACCAGAGACCAAACCACGAGCGGAAAGATCTGACCAAACACCGGGTAATTCTTCTTTTTTAAGCCCGTATAAACCAATACGCTGTCCACCGGTAACGTGTACTGTTTTCACTTTGTACTTATCTGCAACGTCTGCAATAGCACGCAGTTCATCCGGTGTGGTATCACCACCCCAGATTCGCGGAATCACTGAGTAGGTACCGTCATTCTGGATATTGGCATGTGCGCGTTCGTTAATGAAACGGGATTGACCTGAGTCGGTATATTCACCGGGCCATGCACATAACAGATAGTAGTTAAGTGACGTTCGACACTTCGGGCAACCGTCTGGTGTATCCCAGTTTAATGTTTTCATCACATCAGGAATCGATTTCAAATCCTGCTTAACGATAGCTTCACGTACTGAATCGTGATTATGTTCGGTACACCCACATAATGGTTTCAGATGCGGTGCAATCGAATGGTCTCCACCAACCACATGACTGAGTAAAGATTCAACTAATCCTGTACAAGAACCACAGGAACTGGATGCTTTGGTATGCGCACGTACATCATCAAGGGTAAAAAGTTTCTTATCATTAATGGCTTTAACAATGTCGCCTTTGCATACACCATTACAACCACAGATTTCAGCATCATCTGATAATGCTGCAACTCGGTTTTCTTCACCATGGCCCGAGTCACCAAGATGTGACTGACCAAACAATACGTTTTCGCGGAAATCTGAAATATCCGTTTCGTCACGCATCAGGTCGAAGTACCAGGTACCATCGATGGTATCGCCATACATCACGGCACCCTTGATACGATTATTCTGTATCACCAGTTTGCGATAGACGCCACGTGACGCATCCTGGAAAACCAGTTCTTCAGTATTTTCATCACCGATGAAATCGCCGGCGGAGAACAGGTCGATACCGGTCACTTTCAATTTGGTTGAGGTCACAGTACCTTCGTAGCGACCGATACCATGTTTGGCAAGATGATTGGCGCAGACCTTTGCCATCTCGAACAAGGGTGCGACTAATCCATATGCTATACCCCGGTGTTGTACACATTCACCTACAGAATAAACACGCGGATCAAATGTCTGCATGGTGTCATTGACGACAATACCACGTTCGCAGTGAATGCCAGCTTTTTCTGCGAGAGCAAAGTTAGGGCGAATCCCCACAGCCATAACCACGAGATCAGCATAAATTTCCGAACCATCTTTGAAACGTATTCTTTCTGCGCGATCTTTACCGATAATAGATTCGGTCTGCGCTTCCATGAGGAAGTTCATGCCACGTTCTTCAAGGGATTGTTTGAGCATTTTCGCCGCTGGTTTATCCAGTTGGCGTTCCATTAGCTTATCCATAAGGTGCACCACGGTGACACTCATACCCTGTTGCATCAGACCATTAGCTGCTTCCAGACCAAGTAAACCGCCACCAATGACGACTGCGTGCTTATGCTCTTTCGAAGCTTCGAGCATTTTGTCCACATCGTAAATATCACGGAATGAAACTACGCCGTCGAGGTCATGCCCGGGAACTGGAATGATAAATGGATTGGAACCAGTCGCTATCAGCAAACGATCGTATTCTTCTTCGGTACCATCACTTGCTATGACTTTACGATTCTTACGATCGATATCAGTAACTTCCTTACCTTTGTGCAACTTGATGCCATTGTCGACGTACCATTGCTCGTCATTGAGCATAATTTCGTCAATGGTCTTTTCTCCCGCCAGCACAGGCGAGAGCATAATGCGGTTGTAATTACCGTAAGGTTCCGCACCAAATACGTTGATATCATAAGCTTCAGGGTCAATTTTTAGTAATTCTTCGACTGTACGGATCCCTGCCATACCATTTCCAATGACCACAAGTTTTTCTTTCATGTATTCGCTCCAAGTCGCGTTATTACGGCATATCTGGTGATGCCGCCAGACACATTGCCCATTAAGAGCAAACACCGTGCCATTAAATTAGAAAATACTAAAATAAGCTCTAACCTTTTGTTTTTATATGGAATAACAAACAAGAGAAGGCTATTTTTTAGCTTTCTGGCTTACTGGGCCATTCATTGATGCACTAATTCTGTGCGTTAAAAATTTTTATGCACTATTGTGAAAGATCTCTGTTGATATAGTGACCACTGCTATCTCAAGAGATAACTTTAAGAGGAAATAATGGAAAAACTATCATCCCCTTTGGATAGTCGTGATATATCCTTTGGGTTGTAGGAGGGAAATAGAAAAATGAAACAAAATATGAGAATTAGCCTTATCCTGGTTTTATATTTAGTTCTAATCGGACTTCCCCATGTGAGCTATAGTGATAGCGGGACACCATCTAATCCGCAACTGGAGTTGGCTAAAAATACATTTAATGCGGCCTTAAGTTGTAGTAAAGACTATAAACAGAGAAAGAAACAGTCCATTGAGTGTCTTCAGAGCTACGCGGCCATGCGGAGTAAAACTAAACAAAAGAAACTGGCTCACTGGTTATCGATAATGCAGCTGATTAGTATCAACCAGTGCAATTCCACCGAATTGCAATTGGTTAAAAGACGCTCCCAGCGTATACCTAACATCCCACACATATTCGTTTGTGCACATTATTATCAAAAACCTTTTCAAAAAACCGCAATGGTGACCATTGGCCAAACTGATAGTGAATTAAATTGGAAAATTATCGCGGTTATGGAACTCTAACCTATAGTTTTTCGAAAAATTTTTAGCTTAAACCTGGAGCAGTAACCCCGGTTTTGCATTAGTCGCTTATTAAAAGCAAATGATGCACCTAATTTGCCCCGCTCAAGACTGACAGTAGTGCAATTGCGCACAACTACTGTGCATTTTCATATGCCCCTAACTCCGAAATTAGAAATAGCTTATTAATTTCAATAGCTTATTTATTTGGCATAACTTTTGCTCTTAGTCTGCCAGACTATCTTTTGCCATTTGTAATGCTTAATACAGGAAATACTTCATGTCGGACGAAAACAAATTCACCCTGTTCTCATTTTCAGGTAAATACCGAATCTTACACCTGACCTGGTTCGCTTTTTTCATGACCTTCGTGGTCTGGTTAGGCTTGGGGCCAATCATGCCATTTATCAGGGAAGCACTACAACTAAGCGATCAACAGGCCAAGGTATTATTGATACTGAATGTAGCCATGACCATTCCATCACGTATTGTTGTGGGCATGATGGTAGACAAACTTGGTCCTCGTGTTATGTACACCAGTATCCTGGTCTTGGGTGGTCTGATTAGTATCGCTTTCGCTTGGGCGGGCAGTTACGAACAACTGGCAATTCTGCGTTTTCTATCTGGTTTCATTGGTGCTGGTTTTGTCGTGGGTATTCGTATGATCAGTGAATGGTTTCCTGCAAAACAGACTGGTCTGGCTCAGGGAATATATGGAGGCTGGGGTAACTTTGGTGCTGCCGGCGCTGCCATTTCCCTGCCATTCATCGCAGCCAATATCGGTGGCGATGATGGCTGGCGTATTGCTTTGACAACCGCAAGTATTATTGCAATTGCATATGGTGTGCTCTATTTCTTTAGTGTCAGCAACACACCTAAAGGTTCTACCTATTTCAAACCCAAGAAAAGTGGTGCCATGGAAATCACCAGTGGTGGTGATTTAATTCTCTACATGATCATGAATATACCTCTGTTCCTGGCCCTTGGAGTTCTCACCTGGAAACTCTCACCTGTTAACATGGGTCTAATCGAAACAACCACCAGTTATATTATTTACACGGTCCTGGCGGGAATTTATGGCATACAAGTGTGGAAAATCTGGCATATCAATGGCCACGTGCTAAAGAAACCTGTTCAGGAAATATACCGTTACAAATTTAAACAAGTAGCAATCCTTGACTGGGCCTACCTGGTGACATTTGGTACGGAACTCGCCGTTGTTTCCATGTTAGCGATGTTTTACGTCAACTGGTTTGAAGTACCAAAAATAACAGCCGCACTACTGGCAGGGATCTATCCATTTATCAATCTGGTAGCACGACCAGGTGGCGGATGGATTAGCGATAAAATAGGCCGTAAGTTGACACTGGGAATTGTGTTTACCGGGATAACCGCCAGTTTCCTGGTACTGGGCCTGGTAGAAAAATCATGGCCGGTTTGGATGGTTGTGGGGGTCACCATTATAGGCGGGATTTTTTCCAAAGCGGGTTCTGGTGCAGTCTACGCCATGGTTCCATTGGTACAACGTCGCATGACCGGACAAATCGCAGGTATGGTTGGAGCGTTCGGTAATGTTGGTGCAGTGATCTTCCTTACAGTCAATTCCCTGGTAAGTTACGATCAGTTCTTTACCTTCATCGGTATTGTTGCAGGCTTTGTTCTTATGTTGATCCTGATCTTCCTGGAAGAACCAAGAGGTCAAATGGCCGAGATCATGCCGGACGGAACCGTACAAATGATCGATGTGAAGTAAATAATTTCGATTCTGGTAAAAACAAAGGCAGTACCTTTATACTGGTACTGCTTTTTTTATAACTCGAAAAAATCTATGACCAAAAAACTTGCCATTCACTCTGCACAGTACAGTATTGCAGGCATAAAAGAACAGAACGAAGATGCTGTCGGTGTCATGGTTCCTGAAGAACCGTTACTCACAACCAAGGGCATCGTAGCTGTAATTGCCGATGGCATGAGTGGTAGTGATGCGGGTAAAGAAGCAAGCAACGCCTGCGTACAGGGTTTTCTCTCCGATTATTTCAGTACACCAGAATCATGGACGGTGAAAACTTCCGCTCAGAAAATTCTTACTGCATTGAATCACTGGTTACATGGACAGGGACAAAGGGAGTACGGCAGTCATAAGGGCATGGTAACTACAATTAGTGCCGCCGTATTCAAATCCAATACGGCGTACCTGTTTCATGTGGGTGATACCCGTATTTATCGCTTGCGTGACAACTACCTGGAGCAATTGACCAATGACCACCGTATCTCTGTAAGTAAAGACAAAACCTATTTATCCCGTGCCATGGGCATCGAATTACACCTGGATATCGATTACCGTACTGTGCCTCTCGAAGTTGGTGATACTTTTATATTCCTTACCGATGGTGTACATGAGTTTATTCCTGACAGTGTCATCCGTAAAATCATGCAGCAACAAAACGATGATTTTGATGTAGCTGTACAACAGATGGTACAACAAGCCTGTGACAACAATAGTGATGATAATCTGTCCGCTCTCATTTTACACATCGATGAATTGCCCGGTGAAAACGAAGATGAATTTTATCAGAAACTGACTGAACTTCCCTTTCCGCCACCATTAGAGCCCGGAATGACTCTCGATGGTTATAAAATTCTTAGGCATTTATTTTCTAATAAGCGCACTGAAGTTTATCTTGCTAAGGATACGAAATCTGAGGAGCAGGTCATTCTCAAAGCACCTTCTGTTAATTTTGAAGATGATCCGGATTACATTCATCAGTTCTTACATGAAGAATGGGTTGGACGTAGGATCAATAGTCCCCACGTGATGAAAGTGCTGGAACTAACGAGAAAACGTACTGCTCTCTACTATATTGCAGAGTACATAAAAGGCAGTACCTTACGTCAGTGGATGGATGATAATCCCCGTCCTTCGTTAACACAGGTGCGGGACTATGTGGAACAAATTGCACGGGGTATTCGAAGTTTCCATCGATTAGAAATGATTCACCAGGATCTGAAACCGGAAAACATTATTCTGGATGAACATGGAACACTCAAAATCATTGATTTTGGATCGACCAAGATTGCCGGCATTGAAGAAATCTACATCCCACTCGAGGCCAATAATCTTCTTGGCACCATCAATTACACCGCACCTGAGTATCATATCGGAAATGCAGGTGGTACCAACTCTGATATATTTTCCCTTGGTGTCATTACCTACGAATTACTCACTGGAAAACTACCCTACGGCAAAGAACTTACGGCCAAAAATATCGGACG
>Ga0316205_10004278_pt1 | contig 12653 bp, 15 predicted proteins | sample 3monthpyrite_MG_FD_204941 | JGI IMG/M metagenome (GOLD analysis project Ga0316205, IMG submission 204941) | Microbial mat bacterial communities from mineral coupon in-situ incubated in ocean water Damariscotta River, Maine, United States -... | ecosystem: Environmental > Aquatic > Marine >... | reverse complement strand
TATAGCAACAACTATAATCTTCATAAACTGCCATCTCCACATATATGTGGATACATTCTGGTACTATTCTATCTGTGGCTAAACTACTGTTTTTATAAAAAATATTAAATATCATGCAAAGCGATGAATCAATTATTCAACACACCCAGAATTGGGTTCGCGATGTTATCGTCGACTTAAATTTCTGCCCTTTCGCTGGAAGAGAAGTGGAACGCGATTCCATTCGCTATATAATTGATCATGCTAATACCACAGAAGACAGACTCCATCACGTAATTGATGAATGCCAGCATCTTGATAAGAATTCTACCACTGAAACAACTTTGCTATTGTTTCCAACCGGTCTGGATGAATTTGACGATTTTCTTGATTTTATCGAACTGGCAGAAACACTATTGGAACAACAAGGATATGAAGGTACTTATCAACTGGCACACTTCCATCCCTACTATCAGTTTGCAAATACGGCTATAGATGATGCGGCAAATTATACCAATCGCTCACCCTACCCCATGTTGCATCTGATCAGAGAAACAAGTATTGAAATGGCATTAAAACATTATCCTGAACCTGAAATGATCCCAGAACGTAATATTGAACATGTGAGGAAGAAAGGTAAACTACATATGCAGGCATTACTGGATGCCAGCAAAAAAGATAATTGAGGTTGAATGGGTATGCCTGAAATTATAGTCAGTGAACTTGCTATTTACCCGGTAAAATCCCTGGGTCAAATTACACTTACCACATCTACTTTGGAAACCTTTGGTTTGCAACATGACCGACGATGGATGGTGATTGACACCAATCAGCACATGCTGACACAACGCCAGCAATCCAGGATGTGTTTAATCCAGGTAACACTCGCTACAAATGGTATTTTATTGACGGCTCCAGGGATAACAGATCTTGAAGTACGGCAGCCTGATAGTATCGATAAGCGGCAAGTTACCGTTTGGAAAGATACCTGTACTGCATACGATGCCGGTGATGCGGCTGCATCATGGTTAAGTAAATTTCTTAATGTTCCTTGTCGACTTGTTTATTTTCCTGATGATGAATTCCGTGCAGTGGATCCCAATTATGCGAAAGCCGGTGATAAAACTGCCTTCAGTGATGGTTTTCCCATTTTACTAACCTCTATTGCTTCCCTGGACGATCTTAACAACAAAATAGGCGTTCCACTCAGTATGCAACGTTTTCGACCTAACATTGTAGTGAGTGGTAATACCGCCTATGCAGAGGATAACTGGAAGCGAATTAAAATTGGCGATATTACAATGCGCGTAGTTAAGCCGTGTAGTCGTTGTATAATACCAAGCATTGATCCCCAAACAGCTGATCGTGGTGAGCAACCTACCAGGGCGCTAGTTCAATACCGCAAAAAAGGTAACAAGGTTTTTTTTGGACAGAATGTCATCACTGATAAGGCCGGTATCATTTCCGTTGGTATGCCAATTGAAATTCTGGAATAAACACATTTAACGAAAAGCACATGAAAAGATGAAACAGCAACAACCTGTTAATATTCAATTTTGTGCAATTCTGGCACTTGTTTCTTCCCTGCTTAGTCTAATACTATTTTTTTATGTACAACACCAACTGGATCCTGGCTTCACACTTGCTATGTTACTGCAACATCCGCTTGCGCTGGCATTTGCCGGACTGAGTGCACGCATCGGGAATGACATTGCACTATTTGTTAAAAACCAAAAAATCCGTCAGGCTAATCCCGCTGAAAAATCCCAGTGTACCCGTGTTGCAACCTGGATGTTTTCGGTATTCATTATGCTAAGTATTCTGCAACTCATTGCCAATGGTGGTCATATGCAACCCTTGACAGATGTACCCGAAAAATCACCGGTTACGACTTTTCAGCAACAATAATTGCCCTGCGAGGAGCAGGATAACCTTCAACCGTTTTAGCTTTATCATTCGGACCCAGAAAATCAGCTAATGATTGAAATGTCATCCATTCGGTACTGCGTTGTTCTTCGGTAGACGTTTGATTGACATCGACAACACGTATATTTTTGAATTTACAACGCTCCAGCCATAGAGTTAGCATCGCGGTTGATGGTAGAAACCAGACGTTGCCCATACAGGCATATCGTCCCTGAGGAAATAAACACGCCTGCTCACCCCCCTCAATAACCAGGGTTTCCAAAACAAGTTCCCCTCCTGTTTGTAAACAACCACGTAATTGAAGTAAATGATCCAGTGGTGATCGCCGATGATATAGCACCCCCATGGAAAAGACGGTATCAAAAAAATTAAGGTTTTCAGGTACATCGTCAATACCCACAGGTAGTACATGTAATGGGGAATGAGGAGAATAACGCTTTAATGCTTCAAACTGCATTACAAATAATGGAGTCGGATCAATACCGATCACACGTGCTGCTTGTTCACCGAGCATTCGCCAACAGTGATAACCATTTCCGCAACCCACATCAAGGATATTACGATTTTTTAATGATTGTATATGCGGTAATAAACGATCCCACTTCCAGTCAGAACGCCATTCGGTATTAATATGTACTCCAAACAATTCAAATGGTCCCTTACGCCAGGGATGTAATTGTTTTAGTACGTCTGGCAACCGGTTTCGTGATGTTTCATCGAGATCCTCACGATTTCCAAAGCGTACCGCAGAAGTATTTATGCTATGGCTACTGGGTTGCACATTCGGTAATTGTTCAAGCGCAGCTTGCCATTTAGAAATATCACCAAAGCGTACAGGATCCAGACCATTTTTAATTTGATCAGAAAGCTTTTCAGCCCAGCGCTGCATACCAGATTTGATTAACCAGGACTGTAATTCATAATCAATCAATTTTAGTACTCGCCTGGATGTATATTACTTTGATCATATTTGCTTGTTAAATCACGAGGTACCACGAACAGACTGGGCGAGCAAAAATTACTATCTGGTTTCCATTAACCAGGCGCGTGCATCATCTTCGTTATTAAAAACAGAAATGGTAAATGATAATGGACTGGCTAAAGCTTTAAAAATATTCGCCAGCATTTTTTGCATACTTGAATCTGTAATTGCAGCAAGGCGATACCCAGTGCCTCTGGATTTACGTTTGAAACTAACATGTGAAACCAGTTGTTGAATGTTTTCAAAATGATTTTCTATTTTCATGTCACGTACATCCCACAAGACATTCATGCCAACTTCATATCCGTCTAATTGGATCGCATTATCAAACGCATCGATAAATTCTTTAACCGATAGCTTGCCTGTGCACCGATGCACAATCATAAAATTTTCAGTTTCAATATTTGACTTAATTGGCATATCAGTTCATCAGCTGAATATATAAAGCAGGGCGACGCCAAGTACCAATCGATAAAAAACAAAGGGTTTCATTCCCATTCGCTCCAGTAATTTTAAAAAAACATGGATACATAAATATGCCGTGACAGCGGAAAGTAATACACCAATTCCGAGTGCCATCCAGTCGACTGCTTGTTCGCTTTGAACCAATTGCAATGTTTTGTAACTTCCCGCCATAAGTATAGTCGGAATTGATAGTAGAAAGGAAAATCGCGCCGCGCCAGTACGAGACAATCCAAGAAATAATCCAGCCGTCATGGTAATACCCGAACGTGAAGTCCCCGGAATGAGTGCCAGCGCCTGTGATAAACCAATTATAATAATATCTTTCGCGCCTATCTGGTGTTCACTGCGTACATGCTTACCCATGACATCAGCAGCCCACAAAAGTAAACCAAACAGAATCGTCGCCCATGCTATAACAATAGGTGAGCGCAATACAGTGTCAATATAATCATTAAACAGTAATCCAGCAATCATCACCGGTACCGCACCCCAGATTACGGCCCATGCGAGATTACTTTCACCTATTTTTTTCCGTTGCTTTAGTGACTGAATCCAGTCACTCAGGATAGTAATAACTTCTTTTCTGAAATACCAAACAACGGCGGTTAACGTACCCACATGCACGGCCACATCAAATGCCAGGCCTTGATCGGGCCAGTCACTTATCACTGGGACAAGAATGAGGTGGGCCGAGCTTGAAATGGGCAAAAATTCTGTTAGCCCCTGCACCAGTGCAAGAACAATAATCTGAAATAAACTCATGTTAATTAAGTGACCTGCACGAGATAAAAGGGTAGTTTATTGTACCCAAGCTGATAAAAGATTAAAAACAACTATTTTTATAATAAGTCTCGCATATCACGAAACATAAAACCTGTCATGGCTACATCAATATTTTTACTAAAGGCCATAACTTTAAAGGATTCCCCCATCTCCTGGGGCAGGGTTAATTTTTTCACCTGGTTTGCAAAATCCAGTTGTATTTTAACATCATCCGTTTCCTGACTCATTTCAGTAATACCGCTACCTAGCAGAAAGTGTGCCTGGGTCGTAAAACCATTTACCGATAAACCTGCATCAAGAGCACAATCGGCTATTGCTGTGAAATCTATATGAGCCGTAATATCCTGTAAGCCAATAAAGGCAAAGGGATCGCCATGTGCCTGATGGCGATAATGACACATTAATGTTCCCTGATTACGTTGTGGATGATAATAATTGGATTGGGTTTGTCCATAATCGATTAGTAAGAACATACCCTGTTGCAGATGATCTGCCATGGTTTTCAACCAGTCTTCCGCCGCCAGATTAATTTCGGTTAGATACCCTTCCGTAAAAGTACCAAGCCGCTCTTCTAGATGATGTAAACGACTTAACAATCGCTCGTCACTTAATTCTCCAAGGCACCAGTCAAACTCGTTTTGTGTGTTTTTAGTTACATAAAGTTCATACCACTCACCTTGCAGATAAGCAACACGATGAACGGGCATAGCATCAAGTAATTCATTTGCAATAATGACTCGATGCATTTCGTGTGGTAATTCATTCCACCACTCAATACGATCACGCCATTGGGGGAGACGTTGTTCGATGGTTTGCTGCTGACGTTCTATCAGATCTGCACTGCGTTCCAGAATCACATAGTGTTCCAGGGGAGAAGATAAGCTTTCCAATTCAGCCAAAATATCACTTGCCATTACACCGCTACCGGCGCCAACCTCAAGAATGGCTGGTGATGGCATCATAGATAATACGGGGGTGATTGCCCGTGCGACACAACGAGAAAATAACGACGACACTTCTGGCGCTGTAATAAAGTCACCTGCTTTGCCCAACTTGACTGAGCCAGAACTATAATAACCAAGACCGGGTGTATACAAAGCCAATTCCATAAAAAGCGCAAAGGGAATCATGCCATCAGCCCGATCGATTTCCTGAAAAATCGATTGTTTTAATTGTTCGCTGTGTGCCTGAGCCTCAGCTGAAGGTGTGGGAAGCTGCGCTGCTTGCTCTCGAGCTTTTCGCAAACGGCTTAAAAATGGCGTATTCGTATCCACGGTGTTATTGTTCAATCTTCATAGGTTCTAATTAAATGCCTGAACTTTCAGGGCTTAATCAGCAACTCAATTTATTTTAAGGTAAAGTAAAGTCTTCAAATACAAGCTTCGAGGATACCACAAGCATGAGCTCAGAAAAGGTTGTCCTGATCACAGGTGCTGCTCACCGTATAGGTGCGACAACAACTCGTGTGTTACATCAGCATGGATACAACATCATTATGCATTACCGTCATTCTGCCTCTGCAGCCAATGCACTGGCTGATGAATTAAACTCTGTTAGAAATGACTCTGTCAAAACCCTTCAGGCTGACCTGCATCATACCTCTGGTTTTAATGAAATTATTCAACAGGCACTCAAATTTTGGGGTCGGCTTGATGCGTTAATTAATAATGCATCGAGTTTCTATGAGACACCTGTTGGCAGTATCAGCGAAGAACAGTGGGATGATCTGATTGGCTCAAATATGAAAGCCCCCCTGTTTCTTTCACAGGCAGCTGCACCCTACTTAAAACAACATAATGGCAATATTGTTAGTATTGTTGATATTCATGCAGAACGGCCTTTAAAAGGTTTTCCTGTATATTCAATGGCAAAAGCCGGTCTGGTGATGTTGACCAAGGCACTTGCCGGTGAGCTGGGACCGAACATTCGTGTTAATGCAGTTGCACCGGGCGCAATACTCTGGCCAGAGCATCTTGATGATGCGGGTAAGGAAAAAATTATTTCCCGCACGTTTCTAAAACGTAAGGGAGAACCGGAAGATATATCCAATACTATCTTGTATTTGATACGAGATGCGGAGTACATGACAGGCCAGATTCTTGCCGTCGATGGTGGACGAAGTCTGAACAGTTAAAAGAGAAACGGAATTTGCCAGATATTCTGTCGGGATTTGGGATATTCATCCCATAGTGCCTTTATTGTTTTCTTTGCCAGTGGGTGTGTAACGCCTGGTGCCAATTCTGCCAATGGCCAAAGTACAAAGGCATTTTCAACGATCTCGCCTCGTGGAATTTCCAGATGGTCTTCATTCAGAACCAGATCATCATATAGCAGTAAATCAAGATCCAGGGTTCGTTTTGAAAATCTCGGTCCCGTGCGGACCCGGTCATTCTTATCCTCGATCTCACGTAAGGTCCTGGCAACCTGATGGATATCATCCTCTGTATCCAGTGCAACGACCATATTCAAAAAATTATCGCCATCAAAGCCAACTGCTTCACTCTCATATACCGAGGAAAGTAATAACTCACCATACTCCTCTTGCAAGGCACTAACAGCAACGCGGATATTTTTTTCTGCTTCGATGTTACTCCCAACACTTATGTATATACGTGACATTATTACAACTATAAAAAAATCATGAGCGTTCACCACGTTCAATAATGACGCCGACATCACTGGCGCCGCGAATGGCCCCTTTCTTATTAACCCGCAACTTAACCCAGGGCACAGCAAACTCATTCATGATAATTTCACAAATTCGTTCGGCCATGGTTTCCACCAGCTGGAATTCACTTTCTTCTATAAAACTGATCAGCCTCTTTGCAACAGCTTTATAATTTAAGGTATCGTCAATATGATCCGTGGCCGCTGCCTTTCTAATATCGGTTGCCATTTCTATGTCGAGGCTCACTGTCTGTTTTGTATTCCGCTCCCAGTCGTAAATACCTATGATTGTTTCGACACAAAGATCGTTCAAGTAAATAATATCCATGGTGCGATAAGGTACAGGTTCAAAGTGCCGGGTGACAAGAGAAAATTTTCAATTTTTAATCTTGTTTATTAGTGCGAATATTTGTACCTTGTTGCGCCATGCCAGTTATTGAATACAGCCTCATTGCCAGCGCCTACTTTATGGGCTCCATTTCTTCCGCGATTATCGTGTGTAAACTCATGGGACTTGCCGATCCCCGCACAGAAGGATCGGGTAATCCCGGTGCAACCAACGTCATGCGCGTCGGTGGCAAAAAGGCCGCGGCCATCACGCTTTTTGGTGATTCGCTGAAAGGCTTTGCACCGGTATTTATCGCCAATATGATGGATATGAGCCCACTGGCGATTGGTTTAACCGGCGCAGCAGCATTCCTGGGTCATCTCTACCCAATCTTTTTCGGCTTTAAAGGTGGTAAGGGTGTCGCCACGATGATCGGTGTCTTATATGGGATGAACTTTTTTGTCGCTGCCGCCACATCTGCAACCTGGCTGCTGATTGCCAAGGGATTCAAACTGTCTTCACTTGCCGCATTAATTGCCTCATTTTTAACTCCTTTATATATGTGGCTGATTCTCGGGCCTCAATGGGACTTGATTATTATTATCTCATTAATGGTGCTGCTGTTATTCTGGCGGCATCGGTCGAATATTCAACGGATTATTAGTGGGGAAGAGGGATTAATTGGGAAGAATTAGGATTTCTTGCCGGTTTAACCGGTGATTTTTATTTCGTAGGTTCTCGCTCCTGATTGCGAATCTTTAGATTGTGTATACGCTGCGCGTAGCTGGGTTTTTAATGCCGGTGGTTGACCGGCGACAAGTGACTTTTCTTTGCATGCCCAAAGAAAAGTAACCAAAAGAAAGGGCACCCGATAATTTGCCGCTAGCGCGGTTCCCTCGATGCTCCCCTAAAGCAGCGCAACACGTAAACTCGCGAACAAAAAACGTTCGCTCAAACAACGTGTTGCTTCATCTGCTTTAGGCTGCGCGTCTCGGCTACATTAAACGGGATCCTGACGCTTCGATACCAGTACACAGTTGCTGGAGGATCATCCCCTTGAAACACCGCCGAGCCAGGTTCGGGAAATTCGGATGATCTGAGCCGTTGTCTGAGTGAACAACGTGAACGAGTTTACGGCGAAGACTGAATTTTTCGGAGCTGGGGAGGGAAGTCGAACAACGTGAGACCCAGTTGTGGGGAGCATTTCTTTGGTAACTTTCTTGTTGCCACAAGAAAGTTACTTGCCGCCGGTCAACCACCGGCTATAAAAATATAAGCATCGCGCCAGCGATACAAACTAAATTGCCTCCAATTCCTCCAGTGGCCACCTCGGTTTCCCTGAAAACGCCAACCCCTCATGTTTTCCAGCCATTAATCGCTGGCAACCGGCAAAGGCAATCATGGCGCCGTTATCGGTACAAAACTCCAGCCGGGGATAGTACAACTGGGCATGGGCTTTATCGGCAACCTTCTTGAGACGTTCACGTAATTTGAGGTTAGCGCTTACTCCCCCCGCAATAACCAGTCTGTTAAGGCCAGTTTCTTTTAATGCTCGCCGACACTTAATCGCCAGGGTATCGACCACTGCATCCTCAAAAGCACAGGCAATATCTGCTTTAGTTTGCTTACTACCATCGCTGTTTGTCATGGTGTTTAGTGTAAAGGTCTTAAGTCCACTGAAACTGAAATCGAGTCCCGGCCGATCGGTCATGGGTCGCGGAAATTTATAACGTGAGGAATCCCCTTGTTTAGCCAATTCAGCTACTCGGGGACCACCGGGGTAACCAAGTTCGAGCATTTTTGCCGTTTTATCAAACGCTTCACCGGCCGCATCGTCGAGTGACTCTCCCAGCATTTTATACTGGCCAATTCCCTCAACCTGAACCAGCATGGTGTGGCCACCGGAAACCAATAACGCAATAAATGGAAATTCTGGTGCTGGCTCTTCCAGCATTGGCGCAAGTAAATGGCCTTCCATATGATGCACCGCAATCGCAGGAATGTCCCAGCCGAAAGCCAGGCTGCGTCCGATTGATGCGCCCACCAGCAAGGCGCCCATCAGACCAGGCCCGGCGGTATACGCCACACCATCAATTTCACCCGGCTCAATCTGTGCTTTTTGCATGACTTGCCTGATAAGCGGCAGTGTTTTGCGAATATGATCTCGGGAAGCCAGCTCAGGAACTACGCCGCCATATTGCGCATGCAGTTTAACCTGGCTGTAAAGTAAATCGGCCAAAAGCCCTTTTTTACTATCGTACAGAGCGATTCCTGTTTCATCACAAGAGGTTTCGATACCAAGAACGAGCATAATCTATGAAATTCCTTAAATAATGGCTGATGATCTTTGCAATTGACCGTAGCAGGTATTAAACTTGCGCGCTCGTTGAAATTCAACCAAATTTACTTGAGGTGAGCATTTTATGCCTGCTGTACGTGTTAGAGAAAATGAACCTTTTGACGTTGCTTTACGTCGTTTCAAGCGTTCTTGTGAAAAAGCTGGTGTGTTATCGGAAGTTCGTCGTCGCGAATTCTATGAAAAACCGACATCTGTTCGCAAACGTAAAATGGCTGCTGCAGTGAAACGTCACGCGAAAAAAGTATCTCGCGAACGTGCTCGTACTCGCCGCCTTTACTAAGCAATTCCGGATCCCGTCTTTCCTGACGGGATTTGACCATTCCCTATGAGTAAACTTACCAGCCGCATCAATGATGACGTCAAAGTTGCCATGCGCAGCAAAGACAAGCCTCGCCTGGGTGTTTTGCGCCTGATTACCGCCGCGATTAAGCAACGTGAAGTGGATGAGCGTATTGAGCTAAATGATGAGCAGGTACTGGCCATACTCGAAAAAATGGTCAAGCAACGTAAAGATTCCGTTACCGCTTTTGAAAAAGCCGGACGGGACGAACTTGCCCAGCAGGAAACCTTTGAAATCGGAGTCATTCAAGAATACATGCCCGAACAACTATCCGAAGACGAAATAAGTGCTGCTATCACTGACGCCATTAGCAGTACTGGCGCAGATAGTATGAAAGACATGGGTAAAATCATGGGTGTACTCAAGGCCAAACTGGCCGGTCGAGCCGATATGGGCGCGGTTAGTCAGAAAATTAAGCAGCAATTATCCAGTTAGGATTTTTGCCCGGGATCTGGGTCGAGTACCGAATCAAATCCACAGTTAACCGGGTCCCAAACCTGTCAATTCATACATGCCTGGACTGCTGCCAAACTCAATTGAAACCATTAACTACTGATCAATTCCCCCAAGCCATATAGAATCAATTCTAGATGGCAGGAAAAATCACCCAAACCTTCATTGATGAACTTATGAATCGCATCGACATTGTCGAGGTGATCGACTCGCGTGTTCCACTAAAAAAAACGGGACGTGAATATACTGCCTGTTGCCCGTTTCATAACGAAAAAACACCCTCTTTTACTGTAAGCCCGAACAAGCAGTTTTATCACTGTTTTGGCTGCGGCGCCCATGGTACGGCGGTTGGGTTCCTGATGGAATACGAGCATATGAATTTTCCCGAAGCGGTTGAGGATCTGGCCCGTCATGTGGGAATCGAAGTTCAATATGAAACCAATAGTAGCTTTACACCGAAAACTCAAAAAAAAGATGATTCGCTTTATGAACTTTTGGCGAAATGCGACCAGTACTATCGTCAGCAACTAAGAAAACATCCACAGGCAAAACAGGCAGTTGAATACCTGAAACAGCGGGGCTTAAGTGGCGAAATCGCCGCAGAGTTCGGCTTCGGTTTTGCCCCACCTGGCTGGGACAACCTGCAATCACATTTTGCCAACTCTGCTGACAAAATAGAAAAACTCATCTCAGGCGGCATGTTGATTAAAAAGGATGAAAATAAGACTTACGACCGTTTTCGCAACCGCATCATGTTCCCCATCCGCGATCGCAGAGGTAGAACCATTGGTTTTGGTGGTCGGATCCTACCAGGCACCGAGGAAAAAGGCAGTAAACCCCCAGCAAAATACCTGAACTCACCCGAAACCCCCCTATTCCACAAAGGCCAGGAATTATATGGGCTTTATGAAGCGCGTCAGGCTTTACGCGATATTCCACGACTACTGGTGGTTGAAGGTTATATGGACGTGGTTGCACTGGCCCAATTTGGTATACGTAATGCTGTCGCAACCCTGGGAACGGCCACCACTGAAGAACACTTACACAAATTATTTCGCCTTACTAAAGAAGTGGTTTTTTGCTTCGATGGGGATCGTGCGGGACGGGACGCTGCATGGCGCGCCTTGAATAATGCCCTGACCGTCATGCGCGAGGGGCGGCAAATCCGTTTTATGTTCTTACCCGATGGTGAAGATCCCGACAGTTTTGTGCGTGCCCGGAAAAAACAAGGGTTTGAGGCCGAAATTGATAATGCCCTGACATTTTCTGACTTTTTCTTCTCCTGGCTGGGAAAACAGGCCGATACCAATAGTATTGATGGTCGGGCACAATTAGTTGCCCTGGCCAGCCCACTCATTACAAAACTGCCTCCTGGTGTTTTTAGTCACATGATGCGTAACCAGTTGGCACAGCTTGCGCGCATTGATTCCACGGAACTGGATCACTTACTGACACAAAATGCTGCAAAACCCTCAAGTAAGAGTGAAAACATACATGCGACTACAGGGATGCAGCCTGCTCAGGCTAAAAGGTCCTTTTTAAAGAAAAATTTCAATAAAAAACAACCGCTTACACCGGTACGTATCGCTTTGATGCGGGCTCTTTATCAACCTTCACTGGCAAAGGACGCTGGTAATCCCTCTCGATTTAATGACCTGGCCATTCCCGGTGTTGAACTATTAGTGAAAATCCTTGAAACCTTACAGGCTCATCCCCATCTAACTAGCAGTGCCATCCTAGAACGCTGGCGAGATTCCGAGCATGGCCCTCACCTGGAAAAGCTCGTAGCCTGGACACCAGAACTGGATAATAGCGAAGCAATTAAAATGGAATTTTTAGGCGCTCTGGCCCGTCTTGAATATCAACGTTCAGAGCAACGTTACGACTTTCTTTTAGCCCGTTCAAACCAGGGAGAATTAAGCCCTGAAGAAAAAATGGAATTAAAGGAACTTTTTGTTCATATTAACCGTGATAAATAGTGAGAATATGATCAATAAAAGTAAATAAATATCGGTTTTCTAAAGCATTTTTTTAAAATCCGTCTAAACTTAGCGGTGAACTAAAACTGGATAAAACCAGCTTATTTGGGTAGAATTCGTTGGTTTTCGCCCCCCTATTTGTGAGTCACTATTTGTATGAATGCACCTCGAGCAAAAGTAATGGATCAAGATCAGCAACAATCTCAGCTTAAAATGCTAATTGCCAAGGGGAAGGAGCAGGGCTTCCTCACCTATGCAGAAGTAAACGATCATCTGCCAAACAGTATCGTTGATCCAGAACAAATTGAAGACATTGTTGCCATGATTAATGACATGGGCATCACTGTTTATGAAACAGCTCCCGAAGCTGAAGTTATTAACGAAGCTAAAGA
>Ga0316205_10004277_pt1 | contig 12653 bp, 9 predicted proteins | sample 3monthpyrite_MG_FD_204941 | JGI IMG/M metagenome (GOLD analysis project Ga0316205, IMG submission 204941) | Microbial mat bacterial communities from mineral coupon in-situ incubated in ocean water Damariscotta River, Maine, United States -... | ecosystem: Environmental > Aquatic > Marine >... | reverse complement strand
AGATCACCGTACATTAAATACACAAGACTTATATTTTGAGCCAAGTTTAACAACCAGTGGAAATAATACCATCTTATCGATGAAGCTTAAGGTTTCACCTACTGAGTTTTTAGAATATAGATATGAGCTTAAGCCTAATGATTATATGTTAGGGTTTGCTGTACGCTCTCAAGGCTTAAATAATGTGATTAATAGCTCGCAAGAAGTTAAGCTAGATTGGAAACTAAAAGGTTACAGTCATGCTAAAAGTATTGCTTACGAAAATCGATATACACGTTTAACCTATCAACATGAAAATGGAGATAAGGTTAGTAAATTGGGGCAAGCTGGTGATGATGAGGAAATTGAAGAAGATGTAAATTGGTTATCTTATAGGCAACACTTTTTTAGCTCTATTTTATTATCAGACAAACCATTTAAAACAGCTAATTTAAAATCGACTACACTTGCTATAGACGAAGAGATTGACACTTTATATACTAAAAGTTATGCGGCTTCAATCCCATTAACTTTAAATGGTGGCGAAATAAACGAGTCATTGAGCATGTATTATGGTCCTACAGATGGGAAGACCCTAAAGCAATACGATAAAAATTTAGAAGAAAGTATTCCTTATGGTTGGGGTATTTTTGGATGGATTAATAAAACTTTATTTATTCCTTTATTTGGGTTTTTGAGTGGTTTCTTACCCTTTGGTATTGCCATTATTGTAATGACTATTTTAGTACGCTTGGTGTTATCTCCAGTATTGTACAAGTCTTATTTATCTCAGGCAAAAATGAAAATCTTAAAGCCAGAAATCACAGAGATTAGTGCTAAGTACAAGGATAACCCAATGAAAAAGCAAAAGGAAACTATGGCACTGTATAGTAAAGCTGGGGCAAGCCCAATGAGCGGTTGTTTGCCGGCATTGGTACAACTTCCGGTGTTTTACGCATTATTCATGTTTTTCCCAACAGCTTTTGAATTAAGGCAAAAAAGTTTCCTTTGGGCCGAAGATTTATCATCCTATGATACCATTGCAGAACTTCCGTTTAGAATTCCAATTTATGGAGATCACGTGAGTTTATTTCCAATATTAGCATCTATTGCCATCTTCTTTTATATGAAAATGACAACGGGACAACAAGCAGCATCACAACCTACACAAGAAGGGATGCCAGATATGGCAAAAATGATGAAGTATATGATTTACTTCTCGCCAATAATGATGTTATTCTTCTTTAATAACTATGCGAGTGGATTAAGTTTATACTACTTTATTTCTAACTTAATTACTATCGGAATTATGTTAGTGATTAAAAACTACATTCTTGATGAAGATAAGATTCATGCGCAAATTCAAGTAAATAAAAAGAAACCTAAAAAACAAGGGAAGTTCCAAAAGAAAATGGCAGATATGATGGAGAAGGCCGAGGAGCAAAAACAAGCGCAGAAAAACCGTAAGAAGTAAATAGATTACTGTTTAAAAAAATAAAATGCAACTAGATTGTCTCATTGAGCGCAGTCAAAATGTCTTGAATATAAGACCTTCATTTTCTCGACTGCGCTCGAAGTGACAGCTTAGGTTATTTTTTTAAACAGTTTTTGTTAGATACAATTTTGAAAGCACAGTAACGTTAATTTGATATGCAAACAAAAGCAACAATCCTTTTATTTTTTATTAGCCTATTAGCTTGGTCTCAAGAAATCAACCAATTTGATAGCAATGGCGAACGGCATGGCATTTGGAAAAAGAATTTTGAAAAGACCAAACAAGTACGTTATCAAGGCGAATTTAACCATGGTAAAGAGGTTGGAGAATTCAAGTTTTATAAGCTAATTAAAAAGAAGAGTGTACTAACGGCTACCAAGCAATTCAATAATGCTGATAATAGTGCTCAAGTTAAATTTTTATCGTCTAGAGGGAAGGTGATAAGTGAGGGCAAAATGCTTGGTAAATTGTATGTTGGTAAATGGACCTATTACCATAATAAAACTAAAGGCATAATGACTTTAGAGAATTATAATGCTAATGGTCTTTTAGATGGCAAGAAACTAGTATATTATAATGGTGGTGACGTTGCCGAAAGAGCAAATTATGTGAACGGAAAATTACATGGAGAGTCTAAATGGTTATCAGAAAAAGGTGTTGTGCTTAAGGCGTTTACATACGATAACGACGAGTTACATGGTTTAGCAAAGTATTATAATGGGAAGTCAGAATTGATTGTTGAAGGACATTATAAAAGAGGAAAGAAATCTGGCATATGGAAGTATTATGAGAATGGAGAACTGACGAAGGAAACCAATTTTTCAAAAGTTATAAAACGTAAAAAGAAGCAATAGCAAAACCTTATATTCAGTATAAGATTTAATAATGGTAGCCAATTTTGGTTACCTTTTTTTATTCGTAAATTTGCAGCATGAAAAGAGTAGTAGTGGGACTTTCGGGAGGAGTAGATTCAAGCGTTGCAGCATATATTTTAAAGGAGCAAGGCTACGAGGTTATTGGTCTGTTTATGAAGAACTGGCATGATGATTCGGTAACGATTTCTGATGAATGCCCATGGCTTGACGATAGTAATGACGCTATGTTGGTAGCAGATAAGTTAGGTATTCCTTTTCAAACTGTAGATTTAAGCGTAGAATACAAAGAGCGTATTGTTGACTATATGTTTAATGAATACGAACGTGGTCGTACACCAAATCCTGACGTACTTTGTAATAGAGAAATAAAATTTGACGTTTTTATGAAAATTGCTTTAGAACTTGGGGCAGATTTTGTGGCAACCGGACATTATTGTAGAAAAGGAACAATATCAAGAGACGGTAAAGAAATTTTTCAGTTACTAGCAGGGAAAGACGATAATAAAGATCAGTCCTATTTTTTATGCCAATTATCTCAAGAACAATTGGCTAAAACTTTGTTTCCTATAGGAGAGTTAACAAAGCCTGAGGTTCGAGAAATTGCTACTAAGCAAGATTTAATTACGGCTGATAAAAAAGATTCTCAAGGACTTTGTTTTATTGGTAAAGTGAAATTGCCAGACTTTTTGCAACAACAATTGCAACCTAAAGAAGGCGTTATTGTTGAAATCCCACAAGAAAAAGAAGCTTATACTCAAGAACCGCCAATATTTAAATCTGAAGAAGAAAGATTGAAATACTTATCTCGTAAAATAGATTATGCAATTACTGATGGTGAAGTGGTTGGTAAGCACCAAGGAGCACATTATTTTACAAAAGGACAGCGTAAAGGATTGGCTGTAGGAGGAAAAGCAGAACCTTTATTTGTAATAGATACTGATGTAGAAGAGAATGTTATTTATACAGGACAAGGGAAAGCACATCCAGGATTATACAAAAAAGCATTGTTTGTTAAAAATGACGAATTACATTGGATTCGTGAAGATTTAGAACTTCAAATTGATGAAACTTTGGCGGTAGATGCTAAGATTCGTTATAGGCAAGCTATGCAAAAAGCAACACTTCATAAAGTAGATAGCGGCATGTATGTGTCGTTTGAAAACGCACAGTCTGCAATAACCGAAGGGCAGTTCGTTGCCTGGTATTTAGGGGAGGAATTAGTAGGTTCTGGAGTAATTTCTTAACTTGCAATTACCAAATCTCTTATCATGAGAAAGAAAATACTTTTTTTAAGCATGCTTTGCATGCAGTTTTGCGTCTTTATTTTGACGACTTCTGTGTCTGCACAAGAAGAAGATGCATGGGTCTATCTAACAGATAAGATTGATGTACCAAATCGAATTGCAAATCCACTATTAATACTCACACAGAAAGCAATTGATAGAAAAGCAAAGCATAGCGTTGCTATTGATTCTAGGGATGTTCCCGTAAATGAAGCTTATATCACAACGCTTAAAGGAGAAACAGGAATTACTGTTTTGGCGAAGTCCAAATGGTTTAATGCAGTTCATGTACGTGGTACTGAAACTAATATTAATAATTTAACTGCTTTAGGTTTTGTGGATCATGTTGATTTTGCTGATAATAGTCTAGATGCAAAACGTATTTCTAATCCAAAAGATAAGTTTGAAATTGAAAATAGACGTGTTGTGTTTAATTATGGTAGTACACAAAACCAAGTAGAAATGATTAATGCAGATAATTTACATGTGGCCAATTATACGGGAACTGGAGTTACTGTTGCTGTTATTGATGCCGGATTTTCTAATGTAAATACAATGGCGCCTTTTAGTAGATTAAGAAACGCAGGAAATTTAATGGGAGGCTATGATTTTGTGGATAGAACAAGCAATATCTATGCATCTACATCTAGCGATCATGGTGTAAAAGTGTTAAGTTGTATGGCGGGATATGTGCAGAATCAGTTTGTGGGTACGGCACCAGATGCAACGTATTATTTATTTAGAACTGAGGATGCCGCAAGTGAAAATCCGGTGGAAGAAAGCTATTGGGTAGAGGCAGCTGAAAGAGCAGATAGTTTAGGAGTAGATATTATTAATACATCATTGGGATATAAAGGTTATGATAATTCTAATTATAGTCATGTTTCTGCGGATTTAAATGGTAATACCACGTATATAACCAAAGGAGCTAATATTGCTTTTGATAAAGGATTAATGTTGGTCAATTCTGCTGGAAATGCTGCTTTTAGTGGTGTTAATGCACCTGCTGATGCAGCAGGAGTGTTTACAATTGCTGCGGTAGATTCTAATGGTGATTATGCTTGGTTTAGCTCAGCTGGTAGTGTAATACAACCAACACCAAAGCCAGATGTTGCTGCCAGAGGGGAAAGTACTTTTGTTATTGGTTCAAATGGTGTAATTGTTCAAAATGACGGGACATCGTTCAGCTCTCCAGTTATGGCTGGAGGTATTGCCTGCTTGATGCAAGCGCGACCGTATATGACCAATGCAGAAATTATGCAATTGGTTCGCGATTCTGGCTCGCAGTCGGCTAGTCATGATTTTTTTATTGGTTATGGTATTCCAGATTTGCAGGCGGCAATAAATATGACCTTAAATATGCCAATGTCTATAGCATTAGAGTTTAAAATTTTTCCTAACCCAGTTAAGAATATCATGTATGTTAGTTTTCCTGATAATATAATCCGAGCTAGTATATCTATTTATGACGTCTTGGGAAAGCAAATAATGGAATCCATAATACGTGGAGAAAATAGAATCATCAACTTAGAGTTGTTGCCTAGAGGTGTTTACATAGCAAAATTGAAGACTGATAATCAAAAAACAAATACATTTAAGATAATTAAGGAGTAGTTTTGAAGATTGTTTTGGGTGGTTATCGTGGTTAAAATTTGTAATTTTGAGGCTACTTAATTTCACGATAAATGCATAATAGAATTACTGAACTTTTTAATATTAAATACCCCATAATTCAAGCAGGAATGATATGGGCAAGTGGTTGGAGATTAGCGTCTGCATCAAGTAATGCTGGAATCCTGGGCTTAATAGGTGCTGGGTCTATGTATCCTGATGTGTTGAGAGAACATATTCAAAAATGTAAAGTAGCTACAGATAAACCATTTGGTGTGAATGTTCCAATGTTATATCCCAACATTGAAGAAATCATGAATATTATTGTTGATGAGGGTGTCAAAATTGTATTCACCTCTGCAGGCAACCCTAAAACATGGACCAATTGGTTAAAAGACAAAGGAATAACTGTGGTACACGTGGTTAGCAGTGTGAAATTTGCTTTAAAAGCTGAAGAAGCAGGCGTAGATGCTATTGTTGCTGAAGGCTTTGAAGCAGGCGGGCATAATGGAAGAGATGAAACTACAACTTTGGCTTTAATACCGATGGTTAAAGAACAAGTTAATATTCCACTAATTGCGGCCGGAGGTATTGCAACAGGAAAAGGTATGTTGGCAACTATGGTTTTAGGTGCTGATGGTGTCCAAATAGGAAGTCGATTTGTGGCCAGCAATGAGGCATCATCACACGCTGATTTTAAACAAATGGTCATTGACGCTAAAGAGGGTGATACGCAATTAACACTTAAAGAACTGGCACCAGTAAGATTGATAAAAAATAAATTTTACAATGAAATACAAGACTTATATAAAACCGCACCAACACCAGAGCAACTTAAAGAACTTTTAGGAAGAGCAAGGGCAAAACGTGGGATGTTTGAAGGCGACTTAGAAGACGGAGAACTGGAAATTGGACAGATTGCAGGTTTGATTCATGAGATAATGCCAGTTTCAGATATAATTAATGAGATTGTTGCAGAGTTTGAAAAGGCTAAAGCTATGACTTCAAGCTTATAACTGCTTAATAAGTCTGTTTCAAGAGTATTGTCTTTATATTTTGAAAACTTTAACTTCGCTTATCGTTAGATATAATTTATTAAAACGAAACCATATCTTAACCATTAGCCTTCATTATGACTAACCGCTAACCAATGATAAAATTATTTAGAAAAATTCGCTATGACCTTATGGAAAAAAATAAAACTGGAAAGTATTTGAAATATGCCATTGGGGAAATTGTACTTGTAGTTATTGGTATTCTTATTGCTTTATCAATTAATAATTGGAATGAAGGAAGAAAAAATGATCTGAAAGAATCACTTTTAGTAAAGAATATAATAGAAGACCTAAGTTTAGATTCGGTTCACATAAGCCAATCTTTGAATGAATTGACTAATCAAATGCATGTCGTAGACGATTTGATTGCTAAGGCACTTGATAGTGAAAAAATATTGAAATATGATTCAATAGGGCTTGTGAGATACTCTTCGGATTTTCGGCCAATATCTCAACGAAACCATGCTGAATCTGTAAGCAACCTTGAAAATGAATTTACCCGAGAAATACTCCAAAACTATTTTTTAAAGGAAGATGGAGTAATGGACATTTTTATTGAGTATGTAGACATCATACATAACAAAATTAGACCTTTTTTAAGTGATGTGGGGATGCACAATCTTAATTCACTTTATGATGTACAACCTGACGAAACAATGCCATTATTTCTTCATCCTAAGATTCTTGAAGAACAATTAGGAAATGTTAAGTTTCAACAGATCCTCTTTGAACGGAGACTTAAAACGGATTCATTTAAAAGCCTTTTGAACGAACTAAAGATGGCCAACCAAGAGCTTATTAAAAGTATAAAGTTGAACAATAATTATTGATAAAATTTTTAATTATATGGCTACCATTATAACAAATCGACAAAATATTCTTATTGAAAAAAATAACCAAAGACAACAACATATATAATCAATTGCTAGTTCTGTGTGTACTCTGAAAATCCTAAGGATTTTCCACTGGTTCGTTTTCTTTTTGCTACTTAGTTTCAGCCAACGCAACTAACCATACACGAAGCCGATAAGCGCAACTCTTGTCCTGTCTTAAATCTTCTGTTAATAACAATTCCGATATCTCACGTTGTAAAAGTTTATTTTTGTTTTTAATAAATAGAATAAATGAACTCAAGACAAGATCAACTCAAAGCTTTTGATAGATTATTAACCATCATGGACGAGCTCCGTGAGCAATGTCCGTGGGATAAAAAGCAAACCCTACAAACGCTTCGTCATTTAACCATTGAAGAAACCTACGAACTTGGTGATGCGATTCTAGATAACGATTTGCAAGAGATTATGGGAGAGTTGGGAGATTTGTTGCTTCATATTGTATTTTATGCCAAAATTGGTAGTGAAACCAACGATTTTGATATGGCCGATGTTGCTAATGCCATTTGCGATAAACTCATACATAGACATCCACATATTTATAGCGATGTAAAAGTTAAAGATGAAGAAGAGGTTAAACAAAACTGGGAAAAGTTAAAACTAAAAGAGGGTAAAAAAAGTGTGCTTGAAGGTGTTCCTAAAAGTTTACCTGCGCTTGTTAAAGCAAATCGTATTCAAGATAAAGTGGCTGGAGTAGGATTTGATTGGGAAGAACCACATCAAGTTTGGGGAAAAGTAGAAGAGGAGCTTAAAGAGTTTCAAGACGAAGTTGCCAAGGGTAATCAAGAAGCCATGGAGAGCGAGTTTGGGGATGTATTATTCTCAATGATAAACTACGCACGATATTTAAATATTAATCCCGAAAATGCGCTAGAAAAGACTAATAAGAAATTTTCAAAACGATTCCAATACTTGGAGAACAAAGCAAAATTACTAAGCAAACCGCTTAGCGAAATGACTTTGGCTGAGATGGATGTATTTTGGGAAGAAGCTAAAAATTTATAAATTTTAAATAAAAAACATCCAAAACGATTTTGCACAACGTATATAAAATATCTACGTTATATATTATGTAGAAGAATAAAATTGTATAGATTAATAGCGCTTCTTATCCAATTTTAAAAATAAAGATAAAAGCAATTTTATTTAGTTTAGTTAGAAGTAAACACCCTACTTGTGTAAAAACGAGTAGGGTGTGCTTTTTTTAGTAGAATTGCTTAACTTTTTTAAGTTTAGCTTCCCAAGTGGTTAGCGTGTCTTTGTGTTTTTCAATATTTTTATGTACCTCTTTAACTAAAGGGTTATCGTCTTTTACATTTGAGAAAAATTGAAGATTATTTTCCAACTGGTTAATCTCTCCCTTAATTTCGCCTATTTTTTTACGTATAAAGTTGTGCTCGTTGTCTAATGCTCTATTATCCTCAGCAGCAGCCATGCTTGCTAATTTATTATCATATTTTAATAATTCAGACTCAGATTTACTAATATCCAATTTATTAAATAGTCCATCTATAGCTTTATTAAATTTACCATCTATAAAGCGTTTATTAAAAGGGACGCGTCCTATGGTTTTCCATTCGGCAATTTTTTCTTTAATTAAGGCTAAATTAGCTTTAATGTCATCAGGGAATTCAATAGTCTTAAGCTCTTCTAAGAATTTTGTTTTCTTATCTAAAGCGTCAACTTCTTCCTTGTTAGCTGCATTTTTATTCTCGTGAAATTTATCAAAATAGTGATTACAAGCAGCTTTAAACTGTTTCCAGATTTTATCGCTATCGCGTCTAGGGACATGGCCAACTTTTTTCCAATCACTTTGTATTTTCTTCATTAACGGCGTCGTGACATCAAAATCTTCGCTGTCTTTGTTGTCTTCCGCTAATTTAATAAGGGCTTGTTTCTTTTGTAGATTTTCGTATTGGTTCTTCTTTAAACTTTTATAAAATGTGTTTTTATTTCTGTTAAAAGTTCTAACTGCTTCTTTAAATTTTGCCCAAGTGGCTTCGTTCACTTTTATTGGTACTTTACCAGCATTAAAGAACTGATTACGTAAATCTTCAAGCACCTTAATTTTCTTTTGCCAAGCACTGTGCGCATTAGACTCGTCTTGAGAAAGTGTTTCAATTTGAGCAATAATCTCATGTTTGACTTCGAGATTTTTTTCGTAGGCTTTATCTAATCCTTCAAAATAAACCTGACGTTTTTCGTGAATTAACTTTGTTGCTGCACTAAAGCGCTCCCAAATATCCTCACGCTGTTCTCTACCAACAGGGCCAAGTTCTTCTTTCCAAATTTTATGTAATACTTGAAGTTCTCTAAAAGCTCTATTGCTATCTGTATCTTGAGCAAGCTCTTCGGCACGTGCGATAATTTTTATTTTTTGCTCTAAATTATGCTTAAAGTCTAAATCTCTTAAATCACGATTTAAGTGCAAGAAATCATAAAAAATTTCAACATGGTGATGGTAATTATTCCAGACATTATTGTATTTGTCTCTAGGAATTGGCCCCGCATTTCTCCAGCTTTCTTGTAGCTCTTTAAAATGCTTGTATGTTGTATTAATATTTTCTTCAACGTTTATCAGGCCTTTTATGTCTTCGATAATTTCTAAACGCTGTTCTAAATTTGTTTTTAAATTTTGCTCTAAATTTTTATAATAGGCCTGGCGCTTATCGCGATAGTCTCTGTAAATATCATTAAAGCGTGTTTTTACATCACTTTTAAAATGAAAATCTATAGTGTTACCACCAGCAGCAATAAATTCTTCTTTTTTCTCTTCAATAAATGTGCTAAATTTTGCATTAAATTCACTTTTAATAGTTTCAAAATGAGACTTAATAACTTGTATTTTTTCATTTTTTATAAGTCCTTCAAGCTCATCAACCAAAGCTTCCATAGACATGGCATGATAATCTTTTTCTACAATTTCATGGCGCTTACTATTACCTTCGTCTTCTGCATCTTCTGCATTTGAAGTTTCAATTTCTTCGATGTGATCTTTGGCATCTTTTGGAGCAGATACTTCAATGTTTTCTGAAGTATTCTCAAGAACATCTTCACCGTCTTTTGTAGTTGTATCTTCGGCTTCCGCAACTTCTGTGTTCTCTGTAGTTTCTACCTGATTAGTTACGGAAATTTCTTCAACCGTAACTTCGGCTTCCTCAATATTTTCGGTAGTTTCTACTTTGTCAGTTGCCGAAATTTCTTCTGATGTAGCTTCTTCGACGTTATCGGTAACGGTTTCTGGAGTTTCAACTTCAGTAGGTTTTGATTCTACATCTACAACAACTTCATCAATTTGTGGCGTGCTATTTTCTTTTGTTCCATCTGCTTCTTGCAGGTTATCTTTCTCAGACATTTCTTTCAATGTTTAGGTTCTTCAATTACTATTAACGGTTAAAGATACTATTAAGATGCAGAAATACAAAGTGAAGCTAGTAATTTAGAGCCTTTTTAAGCTTAACTCCAAATTTCCCAGGATCTTTCGGCCTGTAACTCCAACATGTTATGGCCATTACAAATTGTGGCACCTTTAATTTTGCCATTGGTTAAAAATTTGGTCTCTTCTGGATTGTAAATAAGGTCGTATAATAAATGTGCAGATGTAATGCTATTATATGGAATTTGTGGACAAGTATTAGTGTTTGGAGAAGTTCCTAAAGGGGTGCAATTAATTATAATTTGATGCTCAGCAATATCTTTAGCGGAGAGTGAGTCATAAGTAAAACCGACAACATCTGAAGCAGTTCTTGATACAAAATGATATGTGATGTTAAGGTGTTGTAAGGCATAAGCAATGGCTTTTGAAGCGCCACCTGTACCTAATATAAGTGCGTTTTTATGATGTGATTTTATAAATGGTGCAATAGATTTTTGAAATCCGTAGTAATCTGTATTAGAGCCGATGAGCTTTCCTTTTTTTGTGACTTTTATAGTGTTCACAGCACCAATAGCTTTAGCTTTTTTATCTAGTTTATCTAAAAATGGAATTACGGCTTCTTTATATGGAATGGTCACATTTAAACCTCTTAAATCTTCATTAGTTTTAATTATTTCAGGAAATTCATTAATTGTGTTAATATCAAAATTTTGGTAACTGTGTGGTAGCGCTTCATTTTCAAATTTTTTAGCAAAATATGTTTTTGAAAATGAATAATCAATATCCTTTCCTATGAGTCCAAACTTAGACATTTATTTTCCTTGTTTTTTTACCATACCATTCTAAGGCAAGAACGATTAAAATACCAATTACAATATACATAATTGCCAGATAGGTTTCTGAAGATAACTCTGGTAAAAAACGTTTGTAATTTTCTATAACTTTCTCTCCGGTAGAATCTAATAAATATGTCCCATCTTCAGCGGTTTTATAAAGCGTTTTTTTCCAAGGCCATACGACACCTAAAGAGCCAATAATAAAACCCATTAATATAGACAGCGTAACATTTTTATAATGTTTTAGCACATAATTTAGAATATGTGAAAATGTGACCAGTCCTGTAAATGAGCCTAATGTAAACACACCTAGTACTTTAAGTGTTCTAACTCTTACTGGGTTATTTGTGAAACTAAAGTCGCCCCTAAAAACATCAAATATTGTATCGTATAGGGCATTAACAGAATCTACTAATAGCAAAACATAATTGCCCAATAATATTAATATAAAAGAACCAGAAAAGCCTGGTAAAGTCATCCCCGATACGCTAATAATTCCGCAGAAAAAAACAAACCATAAATTATCGTTCTCTTTAGCTGGATCTAAAAAACTTATACCAATGCCTATAATTATACCAATTGCTAATCCTAAAATGGTTTTGGTATTCCATTCTTTAAAATCTTTATTGATATAATAAATAGATCCCATTATCATTCCAAAAAAGACGCTCCAAACATAAAGTTCGTAATGTGATATGAGAAAATCTAAAACCTTTGAAACGCTAAAATAGCTTACAATCATTCCAAAAAACAACAAGCTTAGAAAGCGCCCGTTGATATATCTAAAAAAACTTTTAAAACGCCCGTTGATTAATAATTTAAAGGCTTTAGAATTTATTTTTTGCAGTGAATAAATAAACTCTTCATAAAAACCAGCAACAAAAGCAACCACGCCACCAGACACACCAGGAACTTTATTTGCAGCACCCATGCCTAGCCCTTTAATGACCAAGAATAGTTTATCTGTAAGGGTTCTTGTGCTTTGCATTAATGGTTATATTTTTTGTTTTAGCTCCAAATTTTTCAAGTAATATTATGGTTAAAAAACCTAAGATCATTAGTAAAATAGCCATACCTAATTGATGCTCGCCATCAAAAGAGAATGGTGAAATACTTTCTTCTAAAAAGGGAATATCTTCGCCTTTAGAATTTGTGCGCCAGCTCAATACTTTTTTCCATGGCCAAACCTTATTAAGAGAACCCAAAATAAACCCAGTAAGTAATGCTAAAGTTACGTTGTGATAATGTTT
>Ga0316205_10004276_pt1 | contig 12656 bp, 9 predicted proteins | sample 3monthpyrite_MG_FD_204941 | JGI IMG/M metagenome (GOLD analysis project Ga0316205, IMG submission 204941) | Microbial mat bacterial communities from mineral coupon in-situ incubated in ocean water Damariscotta River, Maine, United States -... | ecosystem: Environmental > Aquatic > Marine >... | reverse complement strand
CATCCATATGTCCGAGATTAATAAATCCATTGACGGTGCAGTAGAAGACAAGCTTGAAAGCTTCTATCTGGAGATTTTAGCCCGGGCAGCTACTCGTAATAAAAATACGGACCAGGACTGATCACCTCTTTCCTTCCGGACTCTGTCATTATCAAATACGCCAGTCGACCAGATTAATAGTCGCTGGCGCATTGATCTTTATAAAACTAAGCCGCTTCTTTGGCTGCGTCTTTCATTACCGTTGATAAGATTACATAGGCAGCTACCCATGCATCTTTCACTTCTTCAGTAAAATCATCGCCAAGCCCCTGTCCCAGAGTCCAGATCAGAGCCTCAGCGACCGTGTCATACATTTCATCAGTTACACCATAACCTGCATGACGCACACCGGATGCCTGCGCTGCCGGCACAACAGCTTCCAGATTGTCCAGACTACCAACAACTGTATTTAACATGGTCATCAGTTTTGCACCCTGCTCTGTTAAATCACCTTTGAACAGCGGCTTTAATGCCGGATCCAGTTCAAATAATTTACCATAAAAAAGTTCTGCCGCTGTTTTGGAAATCGGCAGTACTTTGTCCCATGAAGTTCGAATCAAGCCTATTTGTCTTGGTGTCATTTACTTTCTCCTGACTTTAAATATTTATTAATGAATTTATCAAAAACCTAACCTTTAACCGGAATACGAATAACCACACCACCCATTACATCACCCAGTTTGAAATCTGTTCGTGGCGTGTCTTTATGATTGTTATGACAGGAAATACATGCACTCGCTACACCGATATCCGGGTAAATTGCAGTAAAATATTTCGTGTCTCCCAGTGTTTCCTCTGAATAGAAGTTCTGGCCCGGATTATCCGCAATAAATTTTAAACCTTCTTTTTCTACGTCGGTCTCTGGCTTGTTTTGTTTGTTAACAGGCCACAATGAAAGCAATGAGTAACTAAAGTCTGATCCTTTCTCTGCAACCCGTTCAGCGCCGTAACGAAACATTTGAGCCGGCAGTACTAATGCCTTCTCATCTTTCCAGTGCTCAGAGGCTTTTATTACTTTTTCTTTTTTGGCCAGACGACCAATAATCAGCTTAGTATAAACGGTTCTGTCTGCCTCCATTACGCTAAATAATGCATCTGTCATTGTTTTTGGTTCTATGCCTGATACCTTTGAATCACTACAACCGGTTAATACTGTCACTAAACCAGCTATACTTAACATTGCAATTTTCTTAAATTTCATTTTTTCTCTCCTGATGTTATTACAATTTATATTCTTTAATCATTTGGTTTAAAAATTTGTCATCAACCACCCTCCCCCGGCTTTTTCCTTTTTGATAGCCGGTCTTTCACCATGTCTATGCTCTCGACATGCACCGATGGCATTCCGTTAAAATTATTGTTAATCAGATTTTTATCTGCCAGTGAATCAATTGAAAAACCTAGTCCGTGACAATTCATACACACACCACGAATCATTTTTTCATTTGGCCTGAGATTAAGGTTTTGATTGTGCTCAGTTAACACCAGCTCATGTTCATCACTTTCTTTAACTACAGCCGGCATGTGACAAGTTGCACAGGACACACCTGACTCTTTTTTGGCCTGACCACTGATTTCTTTATGTAAGGTCACAAAGTGGGGTGATTTTTTATAGGCCTTGCTGTGAGCATCATCATGACAACCAAGACAAGCTTCAACTGCAGCCTGCTTAACATCAAACTTATGAGCACCATGACAACTGACACATGATAATTCTTTAGTATGTAAGTTTGCACGCATTGGCTGCTTTGCTTCTGCCGGTGTCATTGGCGACAACCCGGCCTTGATTCGCATGCCATGCTTGCCTTCAAGAAAACCTTTCACTGCTTCCGTATGGCAAGACTTACACGACTGTTCTGTGGGTTTTTCTAGCCAGACATTTTTACCGGATTCTGTTTTTTGCTGGTGGCAAGCAGTGCAGTTAACGCCAGACTGCGCATGTCCTGTCATTTCCCATTCATAAGTGACATTATTGTCATTATGAACATCAGCTTTACCGTCCATATCTGTCGCTGTCAGTTTTTTAACCGGATATTGTGTCACAGGATAACGACTTAATAGTGCGATGCTTTTTGTCTCTGATTTTGTTTTATTCACTGGTTCAGCCAGCAAATCACTTTCGCCGATATGTTTTTCCAGAAAATCCTCATAGAGCGAAGAATTATCGTGATAATTATGACAACCGGCACTGGCACAAGTCGTAAATTTCATACCTTTATGTGAAGGCCTGTTTTCTGCTACATCCTGATGGCATTTAAAACAAAAATCTTCCGGCAGCGTGACTCCCATTTCACCTGTTATTTCATTTTGATGCTCTGTGTGACAGCTTACACAAACACGCGCATCAAGCTCTTTTACCCGTGACGCATTACGAGGGTTAGTAAACTTGGATTTTGGGTGAGAATCATCAATTATTTTTAATTCTTCAGCATGGCAATTCACGCAGGATTTCTGCAATACTTCTCCGCCACCAAATTCATCTGTATGACATTGGTTACATGCCATTTCTATCTGATGATGACCATGAGTCATTTCTCCGGGCACAAATATTTTTTTGTCATCGCTTGTGATTCGATATCCAAAATATATTATTATTGCAACCGTCAATACTGACCAGAGAATCCAGGTTGTTTTTTTATTTTTCATTTAACAACCCTAAAAATAATAGCTTTTAAATACATGCACTGATAGCAGCGCAGGAAACGGCCAGAATGCTAAAATATGCAGCCAGATCATTTTGCTTTTTATTTTTCTTGCCAGTACCGCATCAAGCCTGTGCTCCAGTGAAATCATCACCGATGACACGCCACCGGCCGCAATCAGACTGACAAAACATAAAGCGAGTAAATAATTAAGACCACTACCAAAACTGTATCCACTGTGCACCACCAGGCCAAAGACCATTATAAAACCGACGACAACATGTACTAATCGCCAGACCGGATAAGCTAACAAAGAAAACTTTTTTATTCTTTTTCTAACCGACATCAACAAAACGATGACTGAAAGACCCAAAAGCGTAAAACCACTGATTTGTTTATATAAACTGTTTCGCCATAACTCATCCCACCGCCAGAAAACCTGAACCGTTTCAGAAAATGAAATTTCAGGAAGCACAGAAATCAGCAATGTAGAAAACATGCTGACAAGTCCAAAAATTAATAAGTAACTCGCCCACTTAACTTTTTCAGTTACGGGATTACTTTGTAACATTTGAAAAACAAGTGGTTTACAACTACCGCACACTGCTGATGCCCCGGTACATTCACTGATGCCCGTTACCGTGGTTACCCCTGATGCAATGACATTTGTAATTTGACCACGTGTAATACCATTACAATTGCAGATTACTGCGGTGGCTGGCCACTGATTTACATTATCGGAGTTTTCTTCCTGCCATAGTTTTCCGGCTTTTAAGAATCGCGTCTTATTCCAGAACCAGATTGTTCGTTTATTTAAAATCGCTTCCTGAACCCTGGACTGTTCACTCCATTCACCAACTGAAATAACACCAATAATTTTTCTATTCTTTACAATAATCCTTCTATAAACATTGTTTTCCTTATCGTTATACAGGTATTCCTTTTCAATACTGTTTATTGATACTTCATCATTCTCACCCATACTGAATACAAAAATACCAACAACTTTTAACTGTGTTGCCGCCAATGAACCGGTGTAATTTGAAATTTTTCCGGACAAATTATAGGCAGCCACTTTTGCCTGCTCATAGCCCGGTTTAACGACGCCATAAATTCTGCCTCTGTGTTCTGCACATTCACCTATCGCATATATGGCTTCATCTGAAGTACGCATATCATCATGCACACGTATTCCTTTGTTTATGCTGAGTTTTGCATGAAAGGCCAGATCAATATTCGGCTGAATACCGGTAGCCAGAATCACGGTATCGCACTCAATGGTTGTGCCGTCTTTTAAAACAACTGCCTCAACACTGTCGCTACCGACAAATTCACGTATTCCTGTGCCCAGATTTAAACTGATACCTTCACTGATTAAATGTGCATGCAAGATTTCCGATGAACCTTCATCAAGCTGATGACTCATTAATACTGGCAAATGATCAATCACTCTGACTTGCGTGTTTTCACGTGACATCGCTCTGGCCGCTTCAATGCCAAGCACGCCACCACCAACAATAACGGCACTCCTTGAACTCGCTCTTCGTGCAAAAAGATTTTCTACATCTGACATGTCCCTGAATGTATAAATATTTTTTAAGCCAATACCATCAATATTCGGAATAAAAGGACGTGATCCCGTTGCAAGAACCAGCGTCTGATAGGCATGCTCTCTGCCCATTTCATCTGTTATTGTTTTTTTACTGCGATTTATATCTGTAACCGCGCAGTTATGAATGACTTCTATCAGTTCAGAGTCCGGTAGCTTCTGGCTGGCGAGCAATTCATCAAACTGTAATTCGCCTGCAAAAAAGCTCGACAGCTTTACCCGGTTATATGGTTCCCACGGCTCATTACCAAACACTTTAATTTTTGTCTTCGGCATGATATCCAGCATGGTTTTTACAAACTGAATACCTACAGGTCCTGACCCGACAACAATTACGAGCACTTCCTCTTCACTTACTTCCGTATTTTTTTGTTCCGCTAACAAATTCATTTTCGTTTCTTCCAAAAAAAACGCCTGAATACTTCCAGCGCAAGCTGGTTGCATTCAGGCGTCTTTGCCTGTCTTAACTGTGAAAACCTGTCTTTAGATTTTCATGCCCGGCTCAGACATCATTAACTGAGCCGGGAAATTGGTCTGGTTGTTAAATTCTTCTGTTAAAATAACTCTGATAACTCAATGGTACTCCTGGCCACATCGACCAGTTTTTTGTTTTGTACCATCGCCAGTTTTCTTAATGACTGATATGCTACTTCCTCACTGATATCTTTTCGCTTCATTAGTATACCTTTGGCCTTTTCAACCACTTTACGTTCTTCCAGTCTGTTTTTAGTACTGACCAGCTCAGTCTGTAACGAACGCAATTCTTTAAATCTTTCAATTGCCAGTTCAATCACCGGTTTCATCTTTCTTGCAGTAAGCCCGTCGACAATAAAAGCCCCTACACCCGCTTTAACTGCTTTTTTAATAATGCCGGTTTCACCCCGTTCAGCAAAAAACACAACCGCGAGAGGAGACTGGTCATTGACCTCAGCCAGCTGATCAAAAATCAGTTCATCGGGCGACTCCATATCTATCACCATGACATCTGGCGTAAAAACCTGTACACCTGCGACCAGATCATCCCGGCAGTTAACTCTGCCGACAATATCGAAGCCTTCTTTAGTTAATGATTCCAGCAGCATCTCTGTCCTGCTATGGGCTTCATCAACCAATAATATCTTTAGTTTTTTCAACATATCGCTTTTGTTTATTCATTTGTTTAAATACTCGGAGCAAAAACAATGCCAACCAGAACAAAAGCGACTTTTCACTATGATTCATTAATATAGGTACCCACAACTCTAGCTCTTGATTATAATACTGCACTCTATTTGAACGCCGATGCACCATCACACATCAAACCAAATATAATTCATACAATATCGCACCATTAAAGTGCACCAATACATGCACTGCAATGGCGACACCCCTACACATTGTGTTTTATTCATATTTATCAATTAGTTAAACTTAGTGGCATACTGCTTGCTATATGCAAGTCACAAATTAAACAGACTTTTTACCGGGAGATATTAATGTCTGATGCAAGTAGCAAACTGAATCTGTTTTCTTTTTCAGGAAAGATGAAGATTCTTCACCTATCATGGTTCGCTTTCTTTTTAAGCTTTTTCGTCTGGTTCAATATGGCGCCTTTATTAGGCTTCATGCGTGAGACGCTTGGTCTGTCTGATCAGGAAATAAAAATGCTACTTATTCTTAATGTCGCACTGACCATACCTGCGCGCATTATTATCGGCATGCTGGTTGATCATTTTGGGCCTCGCCGCATGTATTCTTTATTACTGGCGACGAGCGCTTTCCTTTGCTTTGGCTTTGCCTGGGCTGAAACTTTTGAAACACTGGCGATCATGCGCTTCTTACTGGGTTTTGTTGGCGCTGGTTTTGTTATCGGTATTCGTATGGTCAGTGAGTGGTTTCCGGCGAAACAGGTCGGTGTGGCTGAAGGCATTTATGGTGGCTGGGGTAATTTCGGTTCTGCCGGTGCAGCAATGATTCTGCCTACCGTTGCGTTGATGTTTGGTGGCGATGATGGCTGGCGTTATGCGGTCACCATTACCGGTGTGTTTGCACTCGTTTATTCTGTTATTTACTTCTTCAGTGTTTCAGACACACCAAAGGGTTCGACCTACTTCAAGCCTAAAAAGTCAGGCGGTATGGAAGTCACCAGTAAGGGCGATTTCTTTTTATACCTGATCATGAATATCCCGATGTATGCTGCGCTAGCAGTGCTGTCATGGAAACTGGGGCCAGATAACTTGAAAATGCTGGGTGCGACTATCACTAATGTTATTTATCTGTCTCTGACCGGTCTTTATATTTTCCAGACAGTTCGAATTTATCAAATCAACAGTCACGTATTTCATAAAGAAGTACCGGAGATTGACCGTTATAAGTTTAAGCAGGTTGCCATTCTGAATGTTTCATATTTGGTCACTTTTGGGTCTGAACTGGCTGTGGTTTCAATGCTGCCATTGTTCTTTCTGGATACTTTCGATCTGACACCGGCTACGGCTGCTTTACTCGCATCCGGCTTTGCCTTTATGAATCTCGTTGCCCGTCCGGGCGGCGGATTATTGAGCGATAAGTTTGGCCGACGTAAAACGCTTATGATATTGATTGCCGGCCTATCGGTTGGTTACTTCATTCTGGGTAACATCACATCGAGCTGGCCAATCTGGTTAGCTGTTATCGCAACCATGGCATGCTCGTTCTTCGTGCAGGCTGGTGAAGGTGCGGTTTTTTCCATCGTACCTTTAGTTAAACGACGCCTGACCGGACAGGTTGCAGGCATGGCAGGCGCCTACGGCAATGTCGGTGCAGTCACATTTCTTACGGTACTGTCTTTCGTATCTCCTCAGGTTTTCTTTATGGTGATTGGTGCCGCTGCTCTGGTTGTACTGATTGCTGTTGCTTTCTTCCTTGAAGAACCTAAAGGGCATATGGCAGAAGTTATGCCGGATGGAACCGTGCAAATGATCGAAGTGGAATAACCCCCTTAAGTTCCGCTTTGTTATTAAGCAGTGTTGTTAACCCAGCACTGCTTTTTTTTGTTGATAGCTTTTAAAAAAACACGTACAACTGTATAAAAAACAGAGACCATTATGTCTGCATCTTTATCTATTACCTCCGGAGAATACAGCACTGCTGGCATAAAACCGCAAAATGAAGATAACTGCGGGGTGCATATTCCTGCCGAACCACTTCTCACAACAAAGGGTATTGCCGTTGCCATTGCCGATGGCATGAGCGGCAGCGATGCTGGTAAAGAAGCCAGTGAAGCCTGCGTCAGTGGTTTTTTAAGAGACTATTTCAGCACACCGGAAAGCTGGACCACGAAAACATCTGTACAAAAAGTACTGGGCTCGCTGAACACCTGGTTACACAGTCAGGGTCAGCGTGAATACGGCAGCCATAAAGGCATGGTCAGCACATTCAGTACCATCGTTTTCAAATCCAACACCGGGTATATTTTTCATGTTGGTGATACGCGTATTTACCGACTGAGAAAAAATGAACTGAAATGCCTGACTAAAGATCACCGTTATGAAATCAGTGAAGATAAAAGCTATCTGACCCGGGCAATGGGCATCGATGTGCATATCGATATTGATTTTAAATCCGTTGCTGTCGAGTCAGGTGATATTTATATGTTATCAACCGATGGTGTACATGAATTTATCACTGACAGCAACATTCAAAAAATTTTACTTGAAGGCAAGACGCTGAATGAATGCGCTAAAGATATTGTTGATATGGCAATCGCTAATCAAAGCGATGACAACCTCACTGTTCAGCTGATCAGAATTGATTCGCTGCCAACTGAAAATGAAAAAGAGTTTTATAAAAAACTGACCGAGCTACCATTTCCACCGCCACTTGATACCGGTATGGTTCTTGACGGCTATAAAATTATCCGCCCACTTTATTCCAACAAACGCACCGAAGTTTATGTAACTTATGACAAATCCTTAAACAAGCACGTGGTTCTTAAGGCTCCGTCAGTTAATTATTCTGACGACGCTGAATATATCAGCCGTTTTTTACACGAAGAATGGGCCGGCAGACGCATCAATAACAGTCATGTATTAAACGTACTCGAGCCCAACAGAAAACGCACCGCACTGTATTTTATAGCTGAATATATTGAAGGCCAGACATTAAGACAGTGGATGAATGATAACCCTCGCCCCGGCCTTAGCACTACCCGTAATTTTATTCGCCAGATTGCAAAGGGATTAAGAGCTTTTCACCGGCTCGAAATGATTCATCAGGATATTAAACCGGAAAATATTATTATTGATAAACACGGCACGTTAAAAATCATTGATTTCGGTTCAACTAAAATACCTGGCATTGAAGAAATCCATACACCAATTGAAACACATATTCTTCAGGGAACTGAAGATTATACCGCACCGGAATACCATATGGGTGAACGGGCAACCAATCGTGCCGACATTTATTCTCTGGGCGTTATTGCCTATGAGTTACTGACAGGTCATTTGCCTTACGGCAAAGCATTGAATAAAAAAAATTATCGAAAAGTCAGCTACATACCGATCAAACACTATTTACCGGAAATCCCTTACTGGGTTGATAAAGCCATTCAGAAGTCAGTCAGCATTAACTCTGATCAGCGGTTTGGCATACTTTCCGAATTTGAATACGCTATCAGTAATCCCGACTCTAAACTGATCACTCAGGAACACATACCCTTATTACAATCTAATCCGGTAAAAGTCTGGCAAATTATTTCCGCCATACTGCTTATCACAAATATCATCTGCCTGTATTTTCTGTTTCATTCGTAGATTTGTTACAGGGAGGCCTGTTAGGAATATCAAACCAGAAGCGCGCACCTCTTCCCATAATGCTTTCCGCTTGAATTTCACCACCCAGAGATTTGACCAGATTTTTTACCAGTGTCAGACCAATCCCTGTACCCGCCTCAGATGTATCTCTCCCGAGGCGCTCAAATTCGTTAAACATCAGGCTCTTTTGTTCATCTGTAAAACCAAAACCGGTATCCGTTACACTGAAGGTTGTTACATTGTTATCTCCTGATGTAACGTCGACATCTACCTGTCCATTTTCACGGTTATACTTAATTGCATTGACTCCGAGATTGGAAAGAATTTGCTTTAACACCATTTTATCTGTTTTTAATGAGCGCACATTGTTAGCAACAGAAATTTTCAGCGTTATATTGTATTCGTCTGCCAGTGGTTGCAACTGAAACATAGTATCTTCCAGCAATTCAGAAATTTCAACATTGCTATAACTTAAATAATATTTACCGGACTCAACTTTTGACAGATCCAGAAGATCACTGACTAAAAACAATAAGTAGTCACCGGCTTTTTTTATTTCATTTACCTGGTCCGTTGTTTTTTCATCTGCACGACAATTTTTATTCTGCATTAATAATTGAGAAAAACCTGTAATGGCATTTAATGGTGTGCGTAATTCATGACTCATCTTGGACATAAACTGAGATTTTGCCTTACTTGCAAGCTCTGCGCTTTCTTTGGCTTTTATCAGCTCCTTTGTTCTTTCAGCTACTCTTTTTTCAAGCTCAATATTAATATTATGCAACTCATTTTCTGCATGACGATTATCGAGATAGTGACTCAACCGGATACTGACCTCTTTAATTAAAACACTTATTTCTTTTACAAAATCAGCATCTACATCACCATCGATGCCGTTATAATATAACTCAACAACACCAACCAGAAATTTATTCTCACGAATTTCTGAACTCAGTTTATAATCACTGTATTTAAATGATTCAGACAAAAATTCCTGGTGCTTATATGCCAGCCTGAGAGCGACATCGGCACGCTTATGTAACACATCTTTCAATACAGTAATGACCTGATCAAAACACTCATCCGGACTTTCTTCTTTTTCCAGAATGCTGGAAACCCGATAGAGACAATTCAGTTCAATCATCTTTTCTTCTAGCTGTTGATTATATGATTCCTGCTTTAGTTTTTCTTTTTCCAGCGATCTGTTCAGACCAATTACATAAATACCAACACCGAGAAAAAACAGCATTAGTCCAATCACTAAAACTATCCAGTAAAGATAGTTTATCAGCAGCGTTCCGATCTCAATTTTACCGTAATCTTCGAAAGGTCCAATTTTAAGTTCTTTTAACAGTTCACGTACCGGCTGATAATCTTCGACCACCGTCCAGCCAATATATTTTCCTGCTTTTGCAGCCGGATGATTTTCTGGCATTGTTAATAATGCCAGCGACACTTTTTGCGCAAGATTACTTGAAGTGTTTTTTGATTTTGATAATGGCCACTCAGGATACAATTCGGTACTGTGAACAAAAGGGAAATTAGCAGTTACTTTTTCATTTAACACTTTAAAATCATTGAAATTGATTAGCCCGTCAGCTGCCATACGTTCAAGCATATCCGTCCTAACCACACCGGCATCATTCTCTTTGTTTAAAACAGAATAAACAACATCCTGCTGAAGACTATTACTAAAAGACAACTTACTAAAATCTTTTTCTGGCATAATGCCAAGGTGTCGCAGCTCTCTTAAGGCAACCAGCCAGCCCCCAAAACCTTTGGGAGATACTGCAACAAATGATTTACCTTTAAGGTCGCCAAGATCATTAATGTCATCCCGGTCTGACCTGGTAAAAATAACCGAACCGAATTTTGTATAAGGCTTGTTTTGTCTGTTATTAATCAGAGTCACAAGCTGTGTGACACCTGAACGCATTTCCAGCTCGACGGCCATTGAGGGATTTGAAAGCACGAAATCAAACTCATTCCGGCTAACAGCCGTCAGCATGTCTTCAATACCAACAACAGGGACAATAATAAACTCATGCTCTGGTATGGCTTTAGTCAGGTAATCTGCTGTTTTTTGCCATTGCTGCAGGCCTTGGCTGACACCATTATGAGCGCGAACACCGATTTTGATCAGACCTGCCTGTGCTACACCTGAATACAACAATATAAATAACAGAAAGAACTTAAATTTCACCGCAGGTCATCCCTAACATTATAAAAAGCTATTCTTAAATATAGTCTTTAGCTGGTTATTTTCCAGCTCAGGTATATATTTCTTTTTCTCTAACCAGTTCACCTGTGACGGCTCTTCAGCTTATCTTAGCCGTCTTTTCCTTAGCGCTTTCAGGCTGAAAAAAGTGAAGCCAGCAATGGCTCCGTACAGATGTGAATCCACCACCACACGACCACTGATCATCGATTCAGAGCCTGGCATGGCACCGGAAAGCTGCTCCCAGGTAAGTTTAGCCAATAGCACCGCTAGCAGCAGCCAGCCTGACACAGGAAATCGTTTAATTTCAACCATGGCACCGACGACGAACAGACCATGCAGTACGCCTGATATGCCAACATAGCGATGAATCTCCTGATTAAACAGGTACAGACCAAGCGTGACAAACAGCGAAGACAGCAGCATCAAAACAATCCACTGAACGGGTTTGATATGCGACGAAAAAAACACCATCACCAGTACAACACCGAGCATATTCATCAGTAGATGAGCTGTATTCAGATGCACATAATTGGCCGTTATCAGCCTGTACCACTGACCCGATTCGAGCAGTTGCTGATCATAACGCAATGCAGATACTAGCCCGCTAAATTGTAAAACCACACAGCCAAGGATCAGAATAAGCCAGAGAGAATACTGTCGATGCAGATATTTTTTTAACAACTTCAGGTTCATTGATTGATGACTTTTTGGGCTTAAGTTAGCGCTATTCAACCATTAGTTATCAGGAGCGTCAAACCGGGCCTAGCATGTAGCTGCGGCCGCATTTGCAACCCTGTTTATACTCGCTTTAAATTAGACCCTTTTTATAAAGAATACGTTTAATATTCAATAACGGGCTCACTCTCGAGTTTTTTGATAATATTGCCCTGCTTTTCCAAACCATAATAAATTACCGGAAAATTAACTGGATTTGATTTAATGAATATAAAAACCAATAAACATCAAGGATTTACCCTGATCGAGGTCATGGTTGTTGTCGTCATACTCGGCATTCTGGCAGCTGTCGTTGTTCCTCGCATCATGGACAATCCTGATAAAGCGCGTATCACCAAAGCCAAGCAGGACATTCGCGCTATTGAAAGTGCCTTAAACCTTTATCGTCTGGATAACTTTAGCTACCCCAGCACAGATCAGGGACTTGAAGCTCTGATTACAGCGCCCAGCGATCTGGCCGCTTCAACCAATTACAAACAGGGTGGCTATATACGCAAATTACCAAAAGACCCCTGGGGCTCACCTTATCTTTACCTGAGCCCTGGTGAACACAGTGAAATTGATATTTATTCTCTCGGCTCTGATGGTGCTCCGGGTGGTTCTGACGTAGCAGCAGACATAGGTAACTGGACCATCGA
>Ga0316205_10004275_pt1 | contig 12657 bp, 12 predicted proteins | sample 3monthpyrite_MG_FD_204941 | JGI IMG/M metagenome (GOLD analysis project Ga0316205, IMG submission 204941) | Microbial mat bacterial communities from mineral coupon in-situ incubated in ocean water Damariscotta River, Maine, United States -... | ecosystem: Environmental > Aquatic > Marine >... | reverse complement strand
GACACATCGCCGCCGGCCGATCACCAAATACCTCAGCCATCGCCCCGAGGCAATCTGCAAGCCGCCGTGGCGCTTCATAAAAGACCAGCGTGGCGGGCACAGCGGCAAATTCTTCCAAAAAGGCTTTACGGGCCACCGATTTTACCGGAGCGAACCCTGCAAACAAAAAGCGGTCGGTCGGCAAGCCGGCAAGCGAAAGCGCGGTCAGCACAGCCGAGGCCCCGGGTGCGGCGGTCATTGGCAGGCCTTCTTCGATCATACCGGCCGCGAGTTGGTAGCCCGGGTCCGCTATTAGCGGCGTGCCAGCATCAGAGACATAGGCCACAGATTTCCCCTCGCGCACAGCTTTCACCAGCCTTGGCCGCATCGCAACGCCGTTATGATCGTGATAGGGCAGCAGCGGCCGCCCTGCCAGCGCCACTGCGTGAATATCCATAAGCTTGCGCGCCTGCCGGGTATCTTCCGCCGCCAAAATGTCAGCTTCGCGCAAGATATCAAGCGCGCGCAGCGTGATATCCGCCGCCGTTCCGATAGGCGTGGCAACGAGATAGAGCCCCGCAGTCAGCTTTGGTGAAATGCCGCCCATGTGTTAGGTTGCCCTTTATCGAGTCGTTTACATAGTCCTGTGCAGGCTTTACCCTGTAGGCTTGGTTGAGTCTATGTAACAACCAGATTTGTATTTGCGAGGAAACATGTCTTTTCATAAACGTATTTTGTCATTCCTGACCCGTCCGGTGCTTTTTGCCGCCCTGGCGCTTGGCCTTGCCGCGTGCGAGACGGTCAATTTTGCTGGCCCCACCGCAGCCGTAGACCCGAACCAGCCGGTCGTGGTGGCGCTTATGGTGCCGCTTGCCTCGGGCAATGGTGTGACCGAGCAATTGGCACAAAACATGGTAAATGCCGCGCAGATGGCGGTGCGGGATCTGAGCGGCGCAAATATTGACCTTCGTGTTTATGAAACAGGTGGAAACGCCGAAATGGCCGCTGCCGCCGCCAACCGCGCTGTTACGGATGGCGCCCAGATCATGGTCGGCCCGCTTTACAGCACATCCACCGCCGCGATTGCGCCGATTGCGGCACGGGCTGGTATCAATGTCCTTAGCTTCTCCAACACCACGTCGGTGGCAGGAGGAAATGTTTTCATTATGGGCACCACCTTTGACACGGTCGCCAGCCGCCTCGTGGGCCATTCAGTCGCTTCGGGCTATGGCAATATCGCAATTGTCTCTCAAGACGGGGTATCGGGCGAATCCGGCAGGGATTCAATCTCGCGCGCCATCACCCGTAATGGTGCCAACCTGACCACCGTAGTATCTTATCCCTTGGCGCTGGAAGAAATGGGCGAGGTTGCTTCCGGCATCGCGGATACACTGCGCGCCAGCAATTCCAACGCTGTATTTTTCACAGATTCGCCCCTGCGTGGGCTTGGCTTTATCACGGCTTCGCTTGCGTCAAACCGCTTTCGGACCAAGCGCGACGCGCAGTTTATGGGGCTGACCCGTTGGGATAGCTCCAACGAAGTGCTGGTCACTCCTAGTTTGCAAGGCGGCTGGTTTGCCGTGCCGGACCCGGCGCTCACACTCCAGTTCGAAACCCGCTATCAACTGGCTTACGGCATTGATGCGCACCAGCTTTCCGGCCTCGCCTATGATGGCATTGCTGCCGTTGGTGCCATGATCAGCGCCGCCCGCACCGCCAATGAGCGTGACGCATTTTCGGTGCAGCGCCTCACTGATCCGTCAGGCTTTGCTGGTGTCACAGGCATCTTCCGCTTTAAGCCAGACGGCACCAATGATCGCGGGCTCGCCATTATGCAGGTCGAAAACGGCGTCGCGACGATGGTATCTGCTGCGCCGCGCAGCTTTGGTGGCGCCGGAATCTAGCTTTGATGTTTGACGATAAAGACCTGAAACTGGGCGGCCTGATCGGCGCGCCCAGTGATATCTGGAATAGCGAAGCCACTGTGGCCGAGCTAAATGAAAAGCTATTTTCAGCCAAAGACAAAACCGAGATCCGCGCTATTTTGGTTGAAGTGCTCAAGGCCCGTATGGCCGCTGGCCGCGCCGTGATCGAAGCCGCGCTGGAGGACGATCCTTATCAGGCCCGCGCCGCCACGCGCGCCTATGCGTGGCTGGCAGACCAGATCGTCCGCCAAGCGCTTTCCACGACACTCGAGCATCTGCATCCTATCCATAACGCAACATCAAGCCAGCGCCTCGGGCTGGTGGCTGTAGGTGGCTACGGCCGCGGTGAAATGGCACCGTATTCTGATATCGACCTGCTCTTTTTGATGCCCTACAAGCAAACCGCTTGGGGTGAGAGCGTGATTGAAAGCATGCTCTACACCTTGTGGGACCTTTCTTTAAAGGTTGGCCATGCCACCCGCACCGTTGATGACTGTATTCGCTTGGGCCGCGAGGATTACACCATCCGCACAGCACTGCTGGAGCAACGCTATATTTGCGGTGATAAAGAATTGGCAGAGGAACTGGACCAGCGCCTTTGGACCGAGCTTTTCGAGGGAACCGCTTCCGAATTCATCGAAGCCAAGCTCGAAGAGCGCAATGCGCGCCACAGCCGCCACGGCAGCGCCCGCTACGTGGTGGAACCAAACGTGAAGGAAGGAAAGGGCGGATTGCGTGACCTGCAAACCCTGTTCTGGATCGCCAAATACATCAATCATGCCGGCAGCCCGAAAGACCTCGTGGCCGCTGGTATGCTCACCAAAAACGAGTGCGCCAAATTCATTGAAGCCGAAAGCTTCCTCTGGACCGTTCGCACCCACCTGCACCTGCTCAACAACCATGCCTCCGAAAAGCTCAGCTTTAACATGCAGGTCGAACTGGCCAAGAAATTTGGATTTGAAGACAGCTCGGGTATGCGCGGCGTTGAGCGCTTTATGCAGAAATATTTTCGTCAGGCAACGCATGTGGGAGAACTGACCCGCATATTCCTGACCGACCTCGAAGCCCGTCACGTGAAGGCCAAGCCAAGCATCGGCAAATGGCTTCGCTCTGCGTTTTCATGGGGCCGGGACGGCACCCCCCGCGGCTATACAATGCACGACGGCCGCCTCGATGTGGTGGATCAGGAAGCCTTCTTGAGTGACCCGATCAACTTTATGCGGCTTTATGAAGAAGGGTTGCGCTCGGGAATACTCATTCACCCCGATGCAATGCGCTTAATCGCCCGCAACCTGCACCTGATTGACGACGATTTTCGCAAAAACCCTGAAGCCAACCGGATTTTTCTCGATCTCCTTCTCTCGCATAACAACCCCGAGCGCGCGCTAAGGCGGATGAACGAACTGGGCGTGCTTGGCACTTTTATTCCGGATTTCGGGCTGATCGTGGCAATGATGCAGTTCAACATGTATCACAGCTACACCGTTGACGAGCACACGATTCAGGTTATCTCCAATCTGTTCAAAATCGAGCAGCAAGGGCTGGTCGAAGACCTCCCCATTGCTTCGAAAATCTTGAAAGGCGGCATAAACCGCAAGGTGCTCTATGTGGCATTACTGCTGCACGATATCGGCAAAGGCCGCCAAGAAGCGCATGAGGTGATCGGCGCACGTATTGCGCATGATCTCTGCCCGCGGCTGGGGCTAAACGCCGGAGATGCCGAACTTGTCGAATGGCTGGTTTTGAACCACCTTGTCATGTCCGATGTTGCGCAAAAGCGGGATATTTCCGACCAGCGCACCGTGCAGGATTTTGCCAAGCAGGTTAAGTCGGTCACCCGCCTCAAGCTCCTTTTAGTGCTCACTGTATGTGATATTCGCGGCGTGGGGCCGGGTATTTGGAACAACTGGAAAGCCATGCTTTTGCGCCAGCTTTATAGCGCCACGCATGATTATCTTACCGGTGGCGCACAGGCGCAAAGCCAATCCCAGCGTGAAGAGGAAGCCTGTTGCGAACTAGAAACCTTGCTTAAAAACTGGCCCAAAACCGAGATAAAAACCGAACTGGAGCGCCATTATACGCCATATTGGCTGGGTCTCGATTCCACGACCCACGCGGTTTTTGCGCGGTTGATCAAAAAACTGGGTGATGAGCCGTTTATCTCGGACATAAAAGCCGACAGCGATCGGGATGCGACCCGCGCCTGTTTTGTGATGCACGATCACCCCGGCCTTTTTGCCCGCCTCGCTGGTGCGCTGGCCTTGGTGGGGGCTAATGTTGTTGATGCGCGCACATATACCAGCTCGGACGGCCTCGCGACCGCGGTATTCTGGATACAGGATGCCGAGGGGGCGCCTTACGAGAAGCCCCGGCTCTCTCGGCTGCGCAAAATGATATCGCGCACGCTCGGCGGCGAAGTCATCGCTCGTGATGCGCTTAAATCCCGCGATGAAATCAAACCGCGCGAGCGGGATTTCAAGGTGCCCACATCTATTACCTTTGATAACGAAGGGTCCGAAATTTATACGATCATCGAGGTAGACACCCGCGACCGGCCGGGCCTTATCCACGATATTGCCCGCACTTTGAGCAACAACAATATTTCTATAGCCTCGGCGATTATCGCTACTTTTGGCGAACAGGCAGTAGACACCTTCTATGTTAAAGACCTGTTTGGCCTCAAAATCCACGCCCGTGATAAAAGGGATGCGCTTGAGATCAAGCTCTATGATGCGATCACCAAAAAGGTGCGAAAGTGATCCGGAAAATTCGCCTTGCCTCAGGGTTTTTAACGGTGGGCGTCTGGACCATGCTCAGCAAGCTTCTTGGCTTTGTGCGCGATATTATGATCGCCAGCGCCATGGGCTCCGGCCCCGTGGCCCAAGCTTTTCTGATCGCTTTTTCCTTGCCGAATATGTTTCGGCGCTTCTTTGCAGAAGGTGCGTTTAACACGGCCTTTGTGCCGATGTTTTCAAAAAAGGTCGAGGCGGGTGATAACCCCCGGGATTTCGCCCGCGAAGCCCTTTCCGGCCTTGCCTCGGTTGTTTTGCTGGTGGTTTTGCTTGGCCAGATTTTCATGCCTTTTCTTGTATTTGCGATGGCCAGCGGCTTTGCCGATGATGCCCGCTTTGCCCTCTCGGTCGATTACGGCCGCATCGTATTTCCCTATATCCTGTTTATCTCGCTTGCCGCGCTTTTAAGCGGCGTGCTGAACGCTATTGGCCGCTTTGCTGCGGCCGCTGCCGCCCCGGTGCTGCTCAATATCATTCTTGTTTTGGCCATGTATCTTTCCGGCCTGATGGGCTGGGAAATCGGCACGGCGCTTTCCTGGGCTGTATTGCTGGCCGGCATTGCCCAGATGGGCCTTGTCTGGCTTGCGGCCCGGCGCGCAGGGATCACGCTTCTGCCCCGCCGCCCGCGTTTTACACCGGAAATGAAGCGCCTCGCCATTATTGCCTTTCCGGCCGCGTTGGCGGGTGGGGTTGTGCAGGTGAACTTGCTGGTGGGTCGGCAAATTGCGTCTTATTTTGATGGGGCGGTCGCGTGGATTTCCTATGCGGACCGCCTCTATCAGCTTCCCCTTGGCGTGGTCGGAATTGCCATTGGTGTGGTTTTGTTGCCCGATCTTTCCCGCCGCCTCCGCGCCGGAGATGAAGCGGGAGGCAACCACTCGCTCAATCGCGCCGCCGAGTTTTCGCTGGCGCTCACCCTGCCCTCGGCGGTTGCGCTTATGGTTGTTCCTTTTGCACTGGTATCCGTTTTATTCGAGCGCGGCGCCTTTACCGAAATTGATACAGAAGCCACTGCATGGGCCGTTGTTATATATGGTGCCGGGCTGCCAAGCTTTGTTCTGGCCAAAGTCCTCGCCCCGCTTTTTTTCGCGCGTGAAGACACCAAAACCCCGTTTTATTTTGCGCTGGTGTCGATGGTCATCAATGCCGGTTTGGCGATTGGGCTATCTCCTTTTATCGGCTATCTCGCCGCGCCGGTTGGCACTTCGGTTGCCGCGTGGTCTATGCTCGGGTTGCTTTGGCTCGGGAGTCGCAGATTTGCAGACGCCTCGGCGATGGATGCCCGCCTGAAAAACAAATTCCCCAAGCTGATACTGGCAAGCGCGATAATGGGGGGCGCGTTATTTGGCGCGGCAAATGTATTGGAGCCTTGGCTCTTTGGATCTGCGCTACGCTATGTTGCGTTGGCTGGTCTGGTCGCTATCGGGGTGATCGTTTATGCTGGCGCGGCCATATTGACAGGCGCGCTACGCCCTTCAGAGCTAAAAGCCATGTTCAGGCGCTAAGCAGCGATTTAACGTTGGCGCAGGGTGCGCACCCAGCGTTTCAAACGGTCTTTTCCATTTGGGGCCAAGAGATAGGCCAGCAAAAATCCGGTAATCACACCTGCCAGATCAGCCATCCAGCTGTTGGAAAGCCCGTAAAGCAGCGCAAACACGCTCCGAAACACCAAAAACATACCAACCGCTTGAAATGCGGGCAAAATATTTTTTCCCTCAGCGCGCAGATCGCTAATCCGAATCCAGGTAAACGTGCCTATCAAGCCATAAAACACCGGATAAGCGCCAACCAGCGGGAAGCCCCCAGCTGTCGACCACAGACCAAAGGCCAGCGCGCCCGCCAGCCCGCACATTACGAACAGAATTATAACGGCGAGGCTCGAAAACCTAACCGATATCATTTTACCCATTCCGAGGATCAGCGCCGATCCGATCAACATTTGCACAAAGCTTTTGTGCACAAACACGTAGGTCAAAAAGGGCCACAGCACTTTCGGCTCGATATCCCCTCCCACGCGAATGTGGTCAAATACCGCTTTATGCAGGCCGAAATCTCGCACCAAATCTAGCCGCCACCCCATCGCTTCGGGCCCGCCAATCAGCCCACGGTCAGCCGCTTGCAACACCAGTTCAATCCCAACAATAGCAGCAACCAATACTGCCAAAACCGGCGGGATTGGATGAAAAGGTTTATGCACTTGGCGCTGCTTGGTGTTCATCGCGCTATCTATGCGCCCCGCCGCCCGTTTGTCCAGCTTTGCGAGCCACAAACACGCCCATGATCCAACCACCAACGAACCCGCCAAGATGGGCCTGCCATGCCAGCATTCCACTTAGCATAAACATCAGCGCCACATTCAGAATTACCAACACGCCGATAAATTGCAAAACGGGTTTCTGGCTTAGCCGCATCCGCTTGCGCGCCGCGTATTCGAGATATTTCCAAATACCAAAAAAGCCAAAGACCGCGCCAGATGCACCTACCATCGGGGTCGCTTCAGTGCTCAGTATTTCAAAGACCACGCCACCGGCAATGGCGCTGCCGGCAAAAAGCAAAACCAGTTGTGTTCCGGTAAGGGCGGTGGCCAGCCGCTTACCAAGCGCCGCTATTATTACGGTATTCATCGCCATATGCAAAAAGCCGCCATGCAAAAAAGCATAGCTCAAAAACATCAGAAACTGCTGCGCGGGAAAGACCGATTGCCAGTCGCCACGCCACAATTCGGGCCAGAGCGCCCCATAGGCAAAAGCCCGTGCACGCAGGTTCTCCCCCGGGATTATCCCGACGTCACTCGCACTCAACAGCAGCTCGACGGCCACCAGAATGCCAGTGATATATTTGATCGACCACGGCATCGGCTGAAAATTCTGGTCCTGCATCATGGCCTCCTGTTGACGCTCCGAGCGCGACGCGCGATAACGCGATATTATTCATCCCCAAGGAAAGGGAACAATTAAATGACCGAAGCGCAGTTCACGCGTCGAGTCTTTTCCGGCATCAAGCCCAGTGGCGGCCTGACGATGGGAAACTATCTGGGCGCTATCAAGCGGTTTGTCGAGATGCAAAACGCTGATTATGAATCAATTTATTGCGTTGTTGATCTGCACGCAATTACGGTTTGGCAAGATCCGGCAGACCTGCGCTATGCGACACGGGAGCTGGTAGCGGCTTATATTGCTTCGGGAATCGACCCCGAAAAATCAATTCTATTTAACCAGTCACAAGTGCCGGCTCATGCCGAGCTTGGCTGGATTTTTAACTGCGTTGCACGGGTTGGCTGGATGAACCGGATGACCCAATTTAAGGATAAAGCCGGCAAAAACGCCGAGGCGGTTTCGCTCGGCCTTTATGCCTATCCAAGCCTGATGGCCGCTGATATTCTCACCTATCACGCCACCCATGTGCCTGTAGGAGAAGATCAAAAGCAACATGTTGAGCTTACCCGCGATATCGCCAGCAAGTTTAACCATGATTACAAGGTTGATTTCTTCCCCCAGCCCGAGCCGATCATTGAAGGCCCCGCAACACGGGTAATGAACCTGCGCGACGGCACCAAGAAAATGTCCAAATCAGGCGTTTCGGACATGGAACGTATCAACATGACAGATGATGCGGCCAAAATTGCGAAGAAATTCAAAAAGGCAAAATCTGATCCCGAACCGCTGCCGGAAACCGTAGAGGGCCTGAAGGGCCGCCCCGAGGCGAAAAATCTTGTCGAGATCTATGCGGCGCTGTCTGACACCTCGCCCGAGGCCGTAATTGATGAATATGGCGGGGCGCAGTGGGGCCGCTTCAAGCCCGCATTGGCCGACCTTGCGGTGGCCAAGCTTGAGCCGATCTCGCTGGAAATGTCACGCCTGATGCAAGACACCAGCGAGATAGACCGGATTTTGGCTAAAGGGGCAGATAAAGCCAGCGCGATTGCGCAACCAATACTGGATAAGACCTACGATATTGTCGGGCTTATTCGGCGCGGATAAAACTATGGGGCGTGCGAAAACCTGCGCCCTATAGCTCCTTATACATCACAAACGCATCCACCAGCCCAAGCTGCTTGTGCCGGAAGGCGCGCGGCAGCCGCCCGACAATCTCGAACCCGTGGCGCTGCCACAGGGCCACGGCGCGGGTGTTGGTGCTGACAACAAGGTTATACTGCATCGCCAGATAGCCCAGCCGCCGCGCCTCTTTTTGTGACCACGCGCACATTTGTGCGCCAATGCCCTGCTCCGCCGCCGCTTCAGCCACCACATAACCGCAGTTGCACACATGCGCCCCAAGTGCGGGCTGGTTGGGCTTTATATAAAACACACCGAAAACCGTGCCAGCTTTAACCGCCACATAGCTTTGCAGCGGTGGGTTCATCCAGTATGCCCGCGCTTCTGCTTCACTGGTATCCATCGCTTGCGGATAGGTTTCTCCGGCCCGAAGCACCGGTTTCAGCATCTGCCAAACCTCGGGCCAGTGGCTGCTATTTAGGGTTTCAAATTTTATCATTCCGGCAGAAAAGCATAAAAAATATCAATTGAACAGGCCTGACATTCTGCCACACTCGAAATTAAATCCTTTCTGGTTTATTTGTGTTATTCAAATATGGAAAAAAGAGGAGTTTCCATGCCTTTCCTTGCCAAAATCGCCCCGGTTTTTGCCTTTATTTTTGTGATTGCCGGTAATGCCCATGCGCAAGTTGCGCAAATGACGCCAGACGAGGCATATACCAAGGCGCTTGCGGGTGAGATCGTATTGATCGATATCCGCACGCCAGAAGAGTGGGCAGAAACCGGCCTTCCAGACGTGGCGCTGACCAACAATCTTTACGCCCCCGACTTCATACAGACCCTGCTCGCCATCCGCGCTCAGAACCCGGCAACGCCACTGGCGCTGATCTGCCGCACAGGTAATCGCTCAGCCAGAACCACGGCGCAGCTTTATCAGGCTGGCCTGACAGATGTGATCGACGTGGTAGAAGGCGTTGCCGGCTCCAGCGTTGGCCCGGGCTGGAAAGCGCGGGGCCTGCCGGTTCGGGCCTTTGATGCGCCCATTCATGTTGCTGTAAACACTGTGCAGCCTTAGCCGCGACATCAGAGACTTATTGCCCCATTGCGCCCAAAGGCGTCTTGGGCGAAGATGAAGACAAGATAGATTAACAATGTGGAGCCTCTGATGCGTAAATTCCTTGTGGTCATGGATGACAGCCCTGAATTTCTAAACGCGCTGCGTTTTGCCGCCATTCGTGCGAAGAAAACCGGAGCGGGTGTCGAGATTTTGGGCATCATCGCACCGGAAGAGTTCCAACACTGGATCGGCGTAGGTGAAACCATGCGGGCAGAAGCCCGTGAGCGGATTGAGGAACATTTCAAAGTCTTTTCAAAATGGATGATCGACAAAGAAGGCGTGGAGCCGGAACTTGTTATCCGCGAAGGGGAGAAATCTGTTGAGGTGTTGGCCCAGATAAATGAAGATAAAGATGTCGCCATTTTGATCCTGGGCGCAGGCTCCTCCGGCTCTGGCCCCGGACCATTGGTAAACAAGCTTGTCGCCCGCACCGGTGGAGAAATGCCCGTGCCGATCACAATTGTCCCGGGCAGCTTATCAAAGGAAGCCATTATATCGGTTGCCTGAGTGGTGCACAAAACTGACCGAAAAGCCCCTGACAGGCAGCGAATTTGCCCCTTCGAATTACTTGACTTTTTTGGTCGGGTGAACCATATAAAGCCAAACTGACAAGAGGCACACCCATGTTTATCCAAACCGAATCCACCCCGAACCCGGCAACACTAAAATTTCTGCCCGGACAGGCCGTTTTGCAGATGGGCACCGCCGACTTCCCAAAACCGGAAGCCGCCCAAACCTCACCTATGGCCAAGCGCCTGTTTGGTGTTGAAGGCGTAACCGGCGTGTTTTTCGGGCCGGATTTTGTAACCGTCACCAAAAACGACGCCATCGAATGGACCTATATCAAGCCCGCCATACTGGGTGCGATCATGGAGCATTATCAATCTGGCGAGCCGGTAATGGACGATGAAAGCGGCACTGTCGGCCATGCGGAACATAGCGGCCCAGATTCGGGTTTGGTCAAGCAAATCAAAGAATTGCTCGATACGCGCGTCCGCCCGGCTGTGGCTCAAGACGGCGGCGACATCACCTTCCACGGCTTTGATCGCGGCGTCGTTTACCTGCATATGCAAGGTGCCTGTGCCGGTTGCCCGTCTTCTACGATGACCCTGAAAAGCGGTATTGAAAACCTGCTCAAGCATTTCATCCCTGAAGTGACCGAAGTGCGCGCGGTGGCTGTTTAACTCTCGTGCATCTGTCTGAATCTCCGGATTCTCTTGCGAAGCTACACGCCGATTGCTTTACAACACCGCGCCCTTGGCGGGCTGATGAATTTGATACCCTGCTCAAATCGCGCGGTGTTTATTTAATTCTGCACGATCATGGCTTCGCCTTGGGCCGAATCGCCGGGCCGGAAGCCGAGCTGTTGACCATCGCGGTGCACCCCGAAGCTCAAGGCGCTGGCCATGGCCATCGGTTGATGAAAGATTTTCTGAGTGAATCCGCTACCTTGGGGGCAGAAGATATATTTCTTGAAGTTGCCGAAAACAATCCTGCTGCCCTAGCGCTCTACCGGAAGACCGGGTTCGCGCAGGTGGCCAAACGCGCACTATACTTCAAGCAAACCAGCGGCCCGGCGCTCACAGCACTGATTCTAAAGCACACGATTTAGACTGGCTAATTTCTTTAGCGACAGGGAATCGCCGCCGAGCCGGGCAAATTGGAAAAAAAACCATTGACCCTCCCCCCTGTTAGCCGCTTAACTTGTCCATCGTTTATTTGATCCGGATACGCGGGATTCTGCTCGCCCTATCTTGATCAAAATAGTTGTATGGAGAATTACATGAAACTGCTCAAAACCTTTATCACCACCACGGCGCTTGTGGGCGCGGCAACGTTTGCCACAGCTGAAAGCCACGGCGGCGCAAATCCGGCCGTGATCTTTGACCTTGGTGGCAAATTTGACAAATCGTTCAACGAAATGTCTTACACCGGCGCCGAGCGCTTCCGCGAGGAAACCGGCATTGCATACCGCGAATTTGAGCTTCAGTCAGATGCCCAGCGTGAGCAGGCTCTGCGCCGCTTTGCGCAATCCGGTAGCAATCCTGTTGTTGTTGCCGGCTTCTCGAATGCCACCGCTATGGCGACCGTTGCACCGGATTTCCCGGATACAAGCTTTGTGATCATCGACATGGTTGTTGATGCACCAAACGTCCGTTCGGTTGTGTTTGCCGAGCACGAGGGCTCTTATCTCGTTGGCCTTCTGGCTGCGATGGCATCCGAATCCGGCACAATCAGCTTTGTTGGCGGTATGGATATTCCGCTCATCCAGAACTTCCAGTGTGGCTATGCCCAAGGGGCAAAATCTGTGGGTGACGTCACCGTGATTGGCGCGATGACCGGCACAGACGGTTCTGCATGGAACAACCCAGTGAAGGGTGGCGAGATCACCATGTCGCAAATCGAAAACGGTTCAGACGTTGTGTTTGCAGCCGCTGGTGGCACAGGCCGTGGTGTGCTTCAGGCTGCAACAGATGCGGATATTCTCGGCATCGGCGTTGACGCCAACCAAAACTACATGCACCCGGGCAACATGCTGACATCAATGATGAAACGCGTTGACAATGCTGTATATGACGCTTTCAACGACGTGAATAACGGCGAATTCACTGCCGGTATTCAAGTAATGGGCCTCGCAGAAGATGGTGTTGGCTGGGCGCTTGACGAGAACAACGAATCTCTGATCACCGACGAAATGCGCGCTGCTGTGGCTGAAGCCCGTGCAGCAATCATTGCTGGTGACATAGTTGTTCACGACTATCGGTCGGATAACACCTGCCCAGTTGAGATCAACTAAGAATGTCATCAGTGACAAAAAATGCGGGGCGGCTCGATGCAGTCGCCCCTGC
>Ga0316205_10004274_pt1 | contig 12658 bp, 11 predicted proteins | sample 3monthpyrite_MG_FD_204941 | JGI IMG/M metagenome (GOLD analysis project Ga0316205, IMG submission 204941) | Microbial mat bacterial communities from mineral coupon in-situ incubated in ocean water Damariscotta River, Maine, United States -... | ecosystem: Environmental > Aquatic > Marine >... | reverse complement strand
CATCAAGGTTAAAGTATTAGAAGTCGATAAACAGGGTCGTATTCGTTTGAGCATGAAAGCTGTAAACGAATAAGATTTAAACGCTGTTTTGTGAAAAAAGGCCTCTTTATGAGGTCTTTTTTTTGTGCTGTAATATTGTATACAATCTAGAATAAGCTGTGGGAAGCGACCCATGGGTCGCTTCCCACAAAACACGAAAGTTAAAAAGGTAATGTGATCCGTAAATGGGAACTTTAGTTAATGATTACTAAATATAAAGAGATAGAACCCTATAAAACCAAAGATGGCTCTATGGTTCGAGAGCTAATGCACCCTGAGTTACATGCCAATAAAAATCAAAGTTTAGCTGAGGCAATAATACCTTCCGGCGTAAAAACTGCGTTACATCTACATCGGTCTTCTGAAGAAATTTATTATGTTACTCAAGGTGTTGGCATGATGACATTAGGCATGAAAGTATTTGAAATCGTAAAGGGTGACAGCATACTTATTTCTGCGTTAACAGCGCATTGTGTAGAAAACACAGGGCAGGAGGATATTCATATCATTTGCGCCTGTAGTCCAGCTTATTCACATTCTGATACAGAGTTACTGGAAGAGTGATATGTCATTGCAATATGCTTAATTTATGCCATAGTCTTAGCCGGGATTACACAAAAAAGAGGAGCTTGATATGTCTGCATTAAGAGTCTTGTTTTTATTTATGTCTGCCATTATTTTGCTGGGCATTTGGTTAACTGGTTTTAATGTCGTGCATTGGTTGTTGTATGTGCCTGTGGTTTTTTTAGCTTTTGCGGCAGTTACTGGAATCTGCCCAGGTTATATGATTTTCACCAAACTAGGGCTTAAGCCAGGGGGCTTGTAAAATTTAACAATGTAATTGTGTTTACATTTAATGATCAGTAATTTCGAAATTTGATAGTAATGGAAATTCTCACAACAGGAGATATGCTATGAATAATCGACTTCAACATATAATAGTGTCGCTGAGCATGATCGTAGTACTGGTTGGTTTGACTGGTTGCTGCGGCGATAAATTTAACGAAACAGGTCAGGGTTTTTCTTCAATGTCTGGTACTACGCCGACACAATCGGAAAAAAATATATCTTGTATTGCTGCGAAAGCGGCAGCTAAAGTGACTGCGCAAAGTAAATGTCCACCTGCAGATAAACCTAAGTATACAAAATTAAAAATTGACTATAGTAGTTGTACGTATGTTCCTGACACTACTAATAATAGAGTGATAGCAACGGTAGGCGTCAGCTGTGCTTGTTGTGACTAATAATTAATACTTTAACGAGACAAGCTTCTAAATATTGGCCCGTGCTGAGAGTCGCGCTATTTATTAGCTCGATTCTCAACCAGGTCATGCACAACGCCTGGGTCTGCCAGCGTAGACGTATCACCTAAATTATCTACATCGTTCTCAGCTATCTTACGCAGTATTCTGCGCATGATTTTTCCTGAGCGTGTTTTAGGTAATCCAGGCGCCCATTGGATAATGTCTGGTTTGGCGATAGGGCCTATTTCTGACCTAACCAGTTTAAATAATTCATCTCGCAATTCTTCATTAGGCTCTATACCGATAATAGGCGTGACGTAAGCGTAGATGCCTTGCCCTTTGATATCATGAGGGTAACCGACAACAGCAGCCTCAGCGATTGCCTCATGCAGAACCAGAGCGCTTTCTACTTCAGCCGTTCCCATGCGATGCCCAGATACATTTAATACATCATCCATGCGGCCGGTGATCCAGTAATAACCATCTTTATCTCGCTTAGCGCCATCACCGCTAAAATAAGTGCCAGGGTAAGTTTGGAAATAGGTTTCAAAGAAGCGCTTGTGATCACCGTAAACTGTCCGCATTTGTCCGGGCCATGGGTGAGTCATTACCAGTGCACCTTCTGCTTCACTGTTACCTTCAATCAGCGTATTGGTATTTGTATCGATAATGCCAGGTGACACGCCAAAGAAAGGCCGGGTAGCCGAGCCGGGTTTAAGTTTGGTCGCGCCAGGAAGAGGGGTAAGCATATGGCCGCCTGTTTCTGTTTGCCACCAGGTGTCAACGATGGGGCAACGCGCATCACCAATAATATTGTAATACCACTCCCAGGCTTCAGGGTTAATAGGTTCACCTACCGTGCCCAAGATGCGTAAACTTTTTCTGGAAGTCTGTTTAACGGGCTCATTACCTTCACGCATGAGTGCGCGTATAGCAGTTGGTGCTGTGTAAAACACGGTAACTTGATGTTTATCAACTGATTTCCAGAAGCGTGAAGCATCCGGGTAATTAGGAACCCCTTCAAAGAAAACAGTGGTGATGGCATTTGCAAGTGGACCATACAGCAGGTAGCTATGGCCTGTAATCCAACCGACATCTGCCGTGCACCAGAAGATATCATCGTCATGAAGATCAAACGTGTATTTTGTAGTGATGGCAGCATATAACAGATAGCCGCCAGTGGTGTGCAGCACACCTTTTGGCTTGCCAGTAGAACCTGATGTATAAAGAATGAACATGGGGTCTTCCGCATCCATTTCCTCTGGAGGGCAATCAGCAGACGCTGTCTCCATGGCGTCGTGATACCAGACATCTCGTCCTTCAGTCCATTCAATATCACCTCCAGTACGCTTTACAGTGACAACAGTATGAACGTTAGGGCAGGCTAGAGCTGCCTTGTCAGTATTAGCCTTGAGAGGTACTGGTTTGCCACCACGAACCCCTTCATCAGCGGTGATGATAACCTGGCAGTCAGAGTCCAGAATACGGTCTTTAAGGGATTCAGGTGAGAAGCCACCAAACACGACTGAGTGCACAGCCCCAATGCGGGTGCAGGCTAACATGGCATATCCTGCTTCAGGAATCATGGGCATATAGATGCAAACCCGGTCGCCTTTTTTAACACCACGTGATTTTAAAACATTGGCAAATTTGCTCACATGTTCATGTAATTCACGAAAGGTAATTTTCTGATCATCATTAAAATCATCACCTTCCCAAATGATTGCAACCCTATTTGCATGTTGTTCAAGGTGTCTATCGATACAGTTGTAACTGACGTTTAATTGTCCGCCCTCAAACCATTTTATGTGCAGGTCTTTTTCGTCGTAACTCCAGTCGAGTGTTGTGTCCCAGGGTTTAGACCAAGTTAAAAACTCGTTGGCCTGTTCTGCCCAGAAAGCTTCAGGTTCATTGACAGAGCGCTGATACATATCCAGATATTTGTCTTCGGTTATCAATGCATGTTCTGCAATATTAGCCGGAATATCATAGATCTTGTCTGTCATGTGTGACTCCTGATTATTTTTATTAAGGTAAGTATTCAATCATTTTGCTTGAATGTGGGATGTTGATCAATGTTTTTTGAAATGTGTCAGGCTTTACCAAAAAGTTTTTTCCACCAGCGTCTGCGGTTGCCAGGCCCTGGCAGTGCAGTTGGTAAATCGACTGGTTTAATCTTGCATAAAATCCAGCCAGGGAGGGGAGGATTGTCGCTGAAACCACAAGTGACACCTAGGTTGTTTGGGTCAAATATTTTAATGAATTCAGGCGCTTGCTTGTCATCTACATAGACGACGCCACAATAATCTTCTTGATGTTCCTGGTGCAACAACTTGTCTATTTCTTCGATAAAGCGTTTGAGTTGTATTTCATCTACAACCGTTTCAGGTGGTGCTTCTCCAACGGCATAGATATACCAGCCTGTTAAATTTGATGATAATAGAACATCCCATAATTCATCGAGTTGAGGCCATCTTAATATCCCAGTAAAGCTGCCTCGAAAAGTACTTATAAAAAGATCAGAGTCTTGCATGACGGCAACCTGTTATTGAGGAATAGTTAATTGTTTGACCACGTTTTTTATCTGCCAGTTGGTTGTTGCCCATTCCCATATCTCGTTTATTTCAGCATGAATGAGGTCTTTTGGCGGTGTCTGGTTAAGATAACATAGTGCTTGGTAAAGTGAAGCAGGGAGGTTGCTTTTATCAATGGCTTTAGCGAGGTTTTGTTTACTGAGTTTATCGCCCAGTTGGTTTACTAATACAGGTACATGCGCATATGATGGTGTAGGGTAATTGAGTGCCTGTTGTAAATAAATTTGTCTTGTTGTTAAGTCGAGTAAATCACTACCTCTAACAATCTCAGTAATGTTTTGTAACGCATCATCAACGACAACTGCAAGCTGATATGCATATTCACCATCGGCGCGCTTTATTATAAAGTCGCCGGTATCCTGTTCTGGATCAAGATTAATTTCACCTTGTATTTTATCAACAAAAGCGATTTTTTCTGTTGATGTTTTTATTCTGATAGAACGAGGTGATTTACCTTTGGGTAGACCTTCGCGGCAAGTGCCAGGGTAACGTACACCAAGAGATGTCTGTAGGCCAGAAGCTGCAATATCAGCACGGCTACAACCGCATGGGTAACTTAGATTATTTTTATCAAGTTGGTCTAATACTTGTTCATAGAAATTAGATCGTCGGCTTTGATAAATGATTTCATCATTCCATTCAAAACCACAAGCGTCGAGAGTGTTAATGATATCATCGCTTGCGCCTTTCATTTCCCTGGGAGGGTCCAGGTCTTCTATGCGTAATAACCATTTACCCTGTTTTGATTTAGCCTGACAATAACTGGCAACAGCAGTGATTAATGAACCCATGTGTAGCGGGCCAGTTGGAGAGGGTGCAAATCGTCCTATGTAATCCATAATATTTAGGTGAAAAAAAACGTATAGAAAGTCATTAACTCGCTATACGCTTTTTTTGAGTGCATATTTTGATAAATTAGCTGCGAGTTTTTTCTCGGATTTCGTCTAAGGTTTTGCAGTCTATACATTGCGTCGCAGTAGGGCGAGCTTCCAGACGGCGAACACCAATTTCAATACCGCAAGATTCACAATAACCATAATCATCTGTATCTAATAACATAATCGATTCATCGATTTTTTTGATAAGTTTGCGTTCACGATCGCGTGTTCTAAGTTCGAGACTGAATTCAGATTCTTGTGTCGCACGATCATTAGGATCGGGAAAATTAGCGGCTTCATCTTGCATATGATGCACAGTACGATCAACTTCTTGCATCAAGTCCATTTTCCAGGCTCTTAAAAGATCACGGAAATGCTCGATTTGCTCTTCATTCATGTATTCTTCATCACTTCGCAATTTGTATATTTCGAAGCCTGCAACGGGTGTTGAATGTTTTGAACCATGTTTGATTGTTGTTGCCATTGTACCTTTTGATACAGCCCTTTTCTTGGGCATGACTTTTTTAACAGCTACCTTTTTCTTAGGTGCGGCTTTTTTGGCCGGTGCTTTCTTAGCGGCTATTTTTTTCTTAGGCGCGGCTTTCTTGGCCGGTGCTTTTTTAGCGGCTACCTTTTTCTTAGGCGCGGCTTTCTTGGCCGGTGCTTTTTTAGCGGCTACCTTTTTCTTAGGCGCGGCTTTTTTGGCCGGTGCTTTCTTAGCGGCTACCTTTTTCTTAGGCGCAGTTTTTTTGGCCGATGCTTTCTTAGCAGCTACCTTTTTCTTAGGCGCGGCTTTTTTGGCTGGCGCTTTCTTAGCGGCTACCTTTTTCTTAGGCGCGGCTTTCTTAGCAGTGGCTTTTTTAGAGCTTGACTTCTTTTTTGCAGTAGGCATTAACGACCTCATTTCAGTCCATGTGTACAAGAAACATGCTTTATTAACAGAATAGCAGTATTGCTGCAAGGAATAACTGACCTAAATAATTATTTAATCATATGAATATATATTAAAACACATATAAAACAATAAGATAGCTAAAAACAAGAAAAATAATAATTTTTTTAATTTACTTAGGGCTTTATATTTTTTTGTTTCACCATTAAGGTGCTGTTTTGTTAAATATACATGAATAGAAATGATAGGTAATGAGTTATGAGTGAATTAAAGGCGCTGATTTTCGATGTTGATGGAACATTGGCAGACACTGAAAAAGACGGGCATCGTGTGGCATTCAATCGAGCGTTTGAAAAAGCAGGTCTGGACTGGAACTGGTCAGTTGAATTATATGGCAAGTTACTTAAGGTGACAGGCGGTAAAGAACGTATACGATATTACCTCGATGACTTTAACCGTGAATTTACTCGGCCTGATAATCTTGATGAGTTTATTGCAGGGCTGCATGAAAGTAAGACGGCGTTTTTTACACAGATGTTATCTGAAGGCGTGATACCACTGAGGGAAGGTGTCAGAAGGTTAATACTAGAAGCTAAAGAAGCTGGCATGCGAATGGCAATAGCGACTACTACGACACCAGCCAACGTTTCAGCTTTGTTAGTACACACATTAGATAGCGATGCTGAAAGCTGGTTTGAAGTAATCGCAGCAGGTGATATTGTGCCGGCTAAAAAACCCGCTGCTGATATTTATTTATATGCTTTAAATGAAATGGGTTTACAAGCAAATGAGTGTCTGGCTTTTGAAGATTCTCAGAATGGTATTCTTTCATCTGTCGGCGCAGACTTACCAACGATTATTACTGTTAATGAATATACACTGGATCATGATTTTTCTGGGGCATCAATTGTTCTGGATAACATGGGCGAACCTGAACAACAGTTTAATGTATTGTCTGGTTATACGCCTGAAGAGAAATATTTAAACATGAATACGTTAAAACAAATTCATCAACAGGCAATCGTAAAATAAAATTATGAAGCGACTCGCTAAACACATGCAAAAGATTCAACCCTTTCGTGTAATGGCGTTACTGGATGAAGCAAAAAAGCTTGAATCTGAAGGGCGTTCTATTATTCATATGGAAGTGGGTGAGCCCGACTTCATAACGCCAGAGCCGATTATTGAGGCTGGCATACAAGCATTACAACAAGGTAAAACGCATTACACACCTGCCAGTGGTGAGCCTGCATTACGCGAAGTAATTAGTCAGTATTATCAAGATAGTTTTAACGTAACAGTGCCAGCAAGTCGAATTATCATAACGCCGGGTGCATCGGGTGCTTTACAGTTAGCGCTCAGTGTATTGGTTGATCCTGATGACAAGGTTGTCATGGCAGACCCGGGGTATCCATGTAATCGAAATTTTGTTTATCTATTAGGTGGGAAAGTTCAGGCTATTGATGTTGGTGTGGAGTCCGGTTTTCAAATTACAGCAGAACTTTTGCAGCAACATTGGACAGATGATAGTCGTGTACTGTTATTGGCCACGCCTTCAAATCCAACTGGCACATTGATCGACAAAAAAGAAATGTCTGCAATCTTGAAATTTGTCCATGAAAAAAATGGAACGGTTATTGTTGATGAGATCTATCAGGGCTTGGTGTACACCGATGATGAATACAGTGCTTTAGCGTTATCGGATAGTATTTTTGTTATAAATAGTTTTTCAAAATATTTTGGTATGACAGGATGGCGTGTCGGCTGGATTGTTGTACCTGAATCATATTTTCATGAAGTTGATAAGCTGGCACAAAATTTATATCTCGCAGCAGCAACACCCTCACAAGAAGCTGCGTTATCAGCATTCAAACCGGAGACAGTTAAAATATTAAAACAGCGCAGGTTAGAATATCAACAGCGCCGTGATTATTTAATATCGGAGTTAAAGTCGCTCGGTTTTATCATAAAAGTTATTCCTCAAGGGGCATTTTATATTTACGCAGATTGCACGGCGCTAACCAATGATAGTTTAAAATTCTGTGATGATGTTTTGCATAAAGCAGGCGTCGCTATTACACCTGGATTGGATTTTGGTATTCATTGCCCTGAGCAGTATGTTCGTTTCGCGTATACAACAGAGATTGAAAAGTTGAAGCAGGCAGTATCTCGATTAAAGGACTATCTAGCGGCATAAGATTAGATAGCAGTGAACGTGGACTTAAGTATATTGATACAGCAACCTGATATTCAGGTGTGTTGCGGATTCCACGCTCACTGCGTATGCTTTTACCCTGACTTATGTCCTATCAAGGTTTGTTCTTGCTACACAAAAAATAACTAGGACATGTATATAGTAGACCAGAAAAAGTAATTTTTCCTATTGATTTGCATCAATTGTTTTAATGATAAATCATTTGATTTTAGTGTGGTTAAGTAAAGTGGCTTATGTGGCCGTGACGAGCAAGCAGAGCTGCACCGTAAGACGCCTGAAAGTGTCTTGCCTGTGATACGGGCAACCCTAGCAATTGTTGTCTGATGCTGTTCCATGCCTGGTTTTTAGAACCACCCCCTGTTGTAAAAACCTGTTGTGGATAGGGTGCACCTAACTGATGTAATAAGTCGTAAGCCTGTTTTTCGATGTTAGCTATGCCTTCCAGTAAACCCTGAAAAATGAAAGCGCGGTCCTGGGTTATGTCTGATAAAGATTCAGGTATACGAGGTTGATAGTCAGGATCTGCGATTGGAAAGCGCTCACCAACATCGGGTAAAGGGTAGTAATCAAGGCCTGTTTTTTGCGTGGGTTTGATGAGCGAACTGAGTTGTTGCATTTCACCTTCCGAGAAGAAATTTAGCAAGGTCTTACCGCCACTATTAGATGCTCCTCCAACAAGCCATTGACCAAGTATCTTATGACTATAGACACCATGTTTACTTGAAATAATAGGGTTAGGCGAAATAACCTTGGTAACCAACGTAGAGCCAAGGCATGTCATAGCATCTCCAGGTTGACTCGCACCACTGGCAAGAAAGGCTGCTGTACTATCGGTTGTGCCTGCAATGATTTGTGTTGTCGTTGAAAGACCGAATTGCTCAGCTATATTTGAGTGAATTGTCGTTAATACCTCTCCTGGTTCGTGAACAGCGGGTAGTAAGCTGGAGTCTAAACCCAGTGATTCAAACCAGTCAGGCCAACATTGATGTTGAGGGTCATATCCAAGTTTGAGGCAATTATTGGCATCGCTGTGACCAAATAGTCCAGTTAGCTTCCCGGCCAGCCAGTCCGCTTGATGTACAGCGTGGTGACGCAGTGGGAAATGTTGAGTTAAGTAAAGTAGCTTAGCCAAACTTGAATTTGCGCCAAGGGCAGGGCTATCTGTCGGGGCATGTTGTTCGATATATTTAGCTTGTTGAAGTGATCGGCTATCGTTGTACATCAAAGCTGGCGATGTGGGTGTTCCAAACTGATCACATAACAGTAATGTTGACGATGTGCCATCAATGCAAATGCTTTTTATTCGTTTGGCAATACTATTGTCTATGACATGTTGCAATAAATCTTGCAGGGTTGCCCACCAAATGAGAGGGTCTTGCTCGTGCTGGCCAGCCGTTTGAGCGGGGGCAGTCTCGATTGTAATTGCGTGCTCAGCAATAACGTCCCGGTTATCGTTGATGATGGATGCGCGGCAACCCGAAGTGCCAAAATCTATCCCTAAATAGAGCGCATCCATATATTCAGATGTTAAGGAAGCTGTACAGGCGTGGTGGGTTGCCAATTATCAGCTTTGTGTTCGGCGACCACCGTCGTATAAACGCCACCGCGAACATTGAATTCGGCCGTAATACGCATAAATCTTGGCTGACAAGCTGTCACCAGGTCGGTAAGTATTTGATTAGTCACAGCTTCGTGGAAAGCACCTTCATCACGAAATGACCAAATGTATAGTTTGAATGACTTAAGTTCGATACATAATTCGTCCGGAATATAATCCACATTGATAGTAGCGAAATCAGGTTGACCTGTTTTGGGGCATAAGCAAGTGAATTCCGGAGTTTCAATTCTGATTGTGTAATCAGGTTCAAGTTTCGGATTTTCAAAGGTTTCTAGTTCTTTAGTGGCTTGAGTACTCATTTATTTCATATTCCTGTGTAAATAAGGCTTAGTCTTGAAGGCAAAATACTTTACACTAAACACAATTCATTCGACACCATGTGAATTAATATAAATTCACTTGATTTAACAACCTTTATAAAGAAAGCTAATAAATACATGCGCTTAGATAAAATTAAAATTGCCGGATTTAAATCCTTTGTTGACCCTACAACCGTTAATATTACAAGTAACCTAACTGGGGTAGTTGGCCCAAATGGCTGTGGTAAATCCAACATTATAGATGCCGTGCGCTGGGTAATGGGTGAAAGCTCTGCCAAGCACTTACGTGGTGAATCAATGGCTGATGTCATATTTAATGGTTCAAGCAGTCGAAAACCAGTAGGTCAGGCAACGATTGAGCTGATTTTTGATAATTCCGATGGAACGTTAGGCGGTCAATACGCCTCTTTCAGTGAAATTTCCATAAAACGTCAGGTTAGTCGTGATGGCTTATCGCAGTACTACTTAAATGGTGCGCGTTGTCGCCGACGTGATGTAACCGATATCTTCCTGGGTACAGGTCTGGGGCCACGTAGTTATTCGATAATCGAACAGGGCATGATTTCTCGTTTGATTGAATCGAAACCAGATGAATTGCGTGTGTTTTTTGAAGAAGCAGCCGGAATTTCAAAATATAAAGAACGCCGACGTGAAACAGAAAATCGTATTAAGCGTACGCGTGAAAATCTCGATCGCTTAAATGATTTGCGTGAAGAAATTGACAAACAATTACAACATTTGAATCGCCAGGCAAAAACAGCAGAAAAGTATAAAGTCTTTAAAGATGAAGAGAGATTACGAAAAGCTGAGTTGTTAGCACTTAGGCTTCGTCAGTTGGATAACGAAGCGGTTGTTCAACAAAAAGCCATCAGTGAACGAGAAACAGCATTGGAAGCCGCGAAAGCAGGCCAGCAATCCATTGAAACTGAAATGGAAAAAGAGAGAGAGCAGCATATAGAAGCAACTGATAGTTTTAATCAGGTGCAAAAAAGTTTCTATGGCTTAGGTAGTGATATTGCCAGAGATGAACAGGCAATACAGCATTCAAGAGAGATGCGCAGAAAACAAACATCTGATCTTGAAACTATCGAAAGTAATTGCATAGAAGTACAGCAACATATTGAGGCAGACGAAAGACAGATAGCTGAGCTTGGTCAATCAATGGAAGCATTATTGCCGCAGCTTGAAAAAGCTAAAGTTGACAGTGATAAAGCCAGTACGGAACGAGCTAATGCTGATGAATTAATGCATGAATGGCAAAAAGACTGGGATGAATTTAATCAGAAAGCCTCGGTCCCATCTGAAACAGCTCAGGTTCAACGTGCAAAAATTGAACATATTGAAAAACAGATTGTTCAATCACAGATTAGATTAGAGAGAACAGAGGCACAGCTTACTGAAGTTAATGTGTCTCAATTTGAAGGTCAGATAAAAACACTTACTGATACTGAAAAACAACAAGCGGATGAAGTTAGCGAAGCACAAAAGAGTCTTGAAAATACTAAAGAACAGATAACCCAGCTACGTGAACAAAACCAGCAAAAAGCACAGCAGTTAAATGATGTGCGCGGTAATTTGCAAACAAGTCAGGGACGATTAAGTTCACTTGAAGCATTACAGCAAGCTGCATTAGGCAAGTCAGATAATAAAGTTATGCAATGGCTTGAGCAGCATAATCTTAAAGATGCGCCTCGACTTGTTCAAAAAATGGAAGTTGAATCAGGATGGGAAACTGCGATCGAAACGGTCTTAGGTTTAAACCTGGAAGCAGTAGCTATTGATGATTTTAATTCCGTTTCAGATTTATTAGAAACAATTGAAGATAGTTCAGTTGCTTTTTTCGATACCAGTTCTGTTCGATCAGAAAGCCCGAAAAGATTATCTGCAACACCTTTATCTAACTATGTATCATCGCCCTGGCCATTAGACGCACTTATGGCAGGTGCCTATGCTGTAACTAGTTTGTCTGAAGCGTTGTCTATGCGTTCAGAGTTATCTGAACACGAATCGATTATAACAAAAGACGGTATTTGGGTAGGTAGCTCCTGGTTAAGGTTGATCAAAGAGAAAGATGAAAAATCAGGTGTTATCGCCAGAGAGCAAGAAATAAAATCGCTTGGCGTGGTAACGGCAGAGCTTGAAAATGAAATGCAGTTGCTGCAATCAGGTTTAGAGTCTGAAAGAAATCGCCAGCGTGAATTTGAGCAGTCTAGAGAATTACAGCAACAAGAAGTTAATCAGTTGCATCGAAAGCATTCCGAGACCTCGTCGCAATTAAACTCTATGACCTCAAGGCTGGATCAAATAAAGAACCGACATCAGAACTTACTGAATGAACAGGTGGAAACAGAAAAACACCTTGAGCAAGATGCTGTCGTACTTAAAGAAGCCCGCTCTATATTAACGCAGTCATTAGAGAGTATTGATGCATTCAGTCGAGAACGAGAAGCACTCTCTTCTAAACGAGATAGTTTGAAAGAGACTTTAGACACAATTCGAATTGAAGCGCGTAAGTTTCAGGATGAAGCACATGGTTTTGAGCTTAAGAAACAAACCATGGCTAATCAACTTCAATCAACAGAACAAAATTTGACAAGAATGCATAGTCAGATAGAAGGCCTGGAAAGCAAAAAAATTGAGCTCGCAGCGTTACTGCAAGATGGACTGACACCAATAGAAGAGATGGAAGCGCGCCTGGCATCTTTGTTAGCTGACAGAGTAAAAGTAGAAGCTGAACTGATAGACGCACGTAAACGACTTGAAAGTATTGATGCGTCAATGAGGCAGCATGAACAGGATCGTCATTCAGCTGAACAGAAAGTACAAGATAGTCGGTCATCCGTAGAACAAGCGAAAAT
>Ga0316205_10004273_pt1 | contig 12658 bp, 12 predicted proteins | sample 3monthpyrite_MG_FD_204941 | JGI IMG/M metagenome (GOLD analysis project Ga0316205, IMG submission 204941) | Microbial mat bacterial communities from mineral coupon in-situ incubated in ocean water Damariscotta River, Maine, United States -... | ecosystem: Environmental > Aquatic > Marine >... | reverse complement strand
GACGCCGTGCTGCGCGGTGCGGGCGGGCATGTGATCCGTTTCGACGACCACACCAGTTTCACCTATGGCAAATTCGGCTATGAGAATCCGTTTTTCATTGCCCACGCCCCCGGCGTCGATTTGAAGGTGGGCTGATATGCGTACGGTCTGCATCATCCCGGCGCGCTACGCCTCGTCGCGCTTTCCTGGTAAACCGCTGGCCGAATTGCGCGGCGCGACCGGCATCTCGCGCAGCCTGATTGAGCGCAGCTGGCTGGCGGCGCAGGAGGTGCGAGGGATCGACGCTGTCTATGTCGCCACGGACGATGACCGGATCAAGGTTGCTGCCCAAGGGTTCGGGGCCGAGGTTCTGATGACATCGGACACCTGCGGCAACGGTACCGAACGCTGTGCCGAGGCGCTGGAACAGCTTGGCGATGTTGAGATGGTGGTCAATCTGCAAGGCGACGCGCCGCTAACGCCCGCCTGGTTTCTGGAGGATCTGATCGCAGGCCTGCGCGCCGCGCCGGATGCGGCACTTGCCACGCCGGTTCTGCGCTGCGACGGAGAAACGCATTCGGCGCTGATGGCCGATCGACATGCCGGCCGTGTCGGCGGTACCACGGCAGTGTTCGGCATCGATCATCACGCGCTCTATTTCTCCAAGGAGGTCATCCCCTATACGGGCCGTATCTATCAGCGCGACGAAGATACGCCGGTTTTCCACCATGTCGGTGTCTACGCCTATCGCCCCGACGCGCTGGCGGCCTACCCGTCCTGGCCGGTGGGCGCGCTTGAAACGCTGGAAGGGTTGGAACAATTGCGGTTCCTTGAAGCCGGGCACAAGGTGCTCTGCGTCGAGGTCGAGGCGCGGGGGCGCAAGTTCTGGGAATTGAACAACCCCGAGGACGTGCCCCGGATCGAGACAATGCTGGCCGAGATGGGGGCCCCTTGACCCAAACCCCAAAGGTCAGCGTCGTCATCGTCAGCCATGGGCGGCCCGCCCTGCTGCGGCGCGCGCTGATCGGGGTAAGCCAGCTTTTCTACCGTCCGTTCGAGGTGGTGGTGATCGCGGACCAGGCCGGGTTGGATGCGATTTCGGATCTGCCGCTTGCCGATAGGGTAAAATCCGGACATCAGGCCGTTGCGAACATCTCGGCTGCCCGTAATCAGGGGGCGGATCTGGCGGCAGGTGCGATTGTCGCCTTTCTGGACGACGATGCCGTGCCTGAACCCACCTGGCTTGACCACCTCACAGCGCCTTTTGCAGATCCGGAATTGATGGCCGCGACCGGCACCGTTCTGGGCCGTAACGGGATCAGCGTGCAATGGGCGCAACGCAGCGTTGACGCGCGAGGCGTCGCCCATCCGGTTATTGGGCCGGTGCCGACGGATCATGCTGTGAAACTCGAAGGCACCAATATGGCCATCCGGCGGGATGCGCTGAAGGCTCTTGGCGGGTTCGATCCGGGGTTCAGCTTTTTCCTTGATGAAACCGATCTGGCCTGGCGTCTGAAGGCCGCCGAAATGCGGGCCGGTTTCGCTCCGCTTGCGACGGTCCATCACGGATATGCCGAAAGCCTGCGCCGGAGTGCGAACCGCGTGCCACGCAGCCTTTTTCAGATCGGAGCAAGCAGCGCGCTCTACTTGCGAAAACATTCAGATCCCGAGGCGATGGAGACCCGGTTGAGCGCACTGTTGCGAGAGCAGTCGGATCGCGTGCAGGGATTTGTGCGCACGGGCGATGTCTCGGTTGATGAAATGCGCCACCTGCTTGAGGATTTGCAGTCGGGCATTGCGGAGGGCCGTTCCGTTAAACCGGCTCTGGCCCACATGGTTGCTGTGCCCCCCGATTTCCGTCCGCTGACCCCAGGCCAGCCCCCCGAACCCCTGGTCCTGATGGGGCGGTGGTTTCAACGCAAGACGCTTCTGGAGCAAGCGGAATTGGCAGCTGGGCAAGGCCGGTCCACCAGCCTGTTTTTACTGGCTCCTACCGTGCGCGCGCACCGCGTTTCGTTTTCCAATTCGGGTGTCTGGGTGCAATCGGGGGGATTGTTCGGACCGTCTGACCGTGGCCAGCCGCGATTTCGATATTCGAGCTTTGCTGCACGTATCGCGCAAGAACGCAGCCGGTTGGCCGGAATTCGCTGGATTTAGGGGGCGCAGCCGGTTCATATCTTGGCCGAGGACATGAAAAAGGCCTAGTCTGGTGCAAGAACCGCCGAGTTCGGTCGCCAGAATGAATAAAAAAGGGGCATCGACCCCTTCGCAATGGCCAAAAAACGGTTGGGGTAAGTCATGAAAAAAGTATCGAAAGCGATATTTCCTGTTGCGGGTCTTGGGACGCGGTTTTTACCGGCCACTAAATCCATCCCCAAGGAGATTATGACGTTGGTTGACCGGCCGCTCATCCAATACGCAATCGACGAGGCACGCGCCGCCGGGATCAAGGAGTTTATCTTTGTCACCGCGCGCGGCAAAAGTGCGCTGGAGGACTATTTCGACGTTGCCCCCGAACTGGAAAGCTCGCTGCGCAAGAAGGGCAAGTTTGAAATCCTTGAAATGCTGAAATCCACCAATATGGATTCAGGCGAAATCGCCTATATGCGCCAGAACAAGGCCCTGGGCCTGGGGCACGCGGTTTGGTGCGCGCGGCGTCTTTTGGGCAATGAGCCCTTTGCCGTGATCCTGCCCGATGACGTGATCGCCGCCGACACGCCCTGCTTGCAACAGATGATGGAGGCGCATGCCGAGATCGGCGGCAATATGGTCGCCGCGATGGAGGTTCCGCCCGAAAAGGCCTCGGCCTATGGTGTTCTGGACGTCAAGGAGGACATGGGGTCGGTCGTTTCCGTGAAGGGCATGGTGGAAAAACCGGCGGTCGAGGACGCGCCGTCGAACCTGGCCGTCATTGGCCGCTACATCCTTACGCCCAATGTCATGCGCAACCTCAACCGCGCCAAAGCCGGCAGTGGCGGCGAGATCCAGTTGACCGATGCCATCGCCCAGGAGATCGCGGCCTCGGACAATGTCTATGGGTTCCGGTTCCGTGGACAACGCTATGATTGCGGGTCCAAGGCCGGGTTCCTGCAGGCGACGGTGGCCTTTGGCATGGCCCGCGAGGATCTGCGGGATGAGTTTTCGCAGTTTCTGGACGATCTGATTGCCATGAAGAACGCGGCGCAGTGATCTGATGCCGGGCCCGCTTTGCCTAGATTTGACGCGGCTTTTGTCGCGCATTGGTCGTGGCCCGTTGACCGGCGTTGATCGCGTCGAACGCGCCTATGCCGATTGGGTTTTGACGGTCGACCCCGACCCACGGTTTCTGGTGCGCACATCGCGGGGATATGTCCTGTTTGACCATTGCGGTGCGCGGGCGTTTCTCGGCGCGCTGGACAGCGGAGGCCCCAGGGGCAAGCCCGACCTGTTTTCGCGTCTGACCGGCAAGGCGGGAAGCCCGCGCCATGCGGCCGAAGCCATGTTGCGCCGCCACGCATTGGCGCGGTGTTTGCCCGGCCGTCTGCTGCCGTGCCTGTCCGACCATCTGCGAGAAAACACGACCTATCTGAATGTCGGGCACAGTAACCTGACTGACCAGACGCTGAATGCGTTTCGGGTCTTGCCGGATGTGCGACTTGCGATCTTTATCCATGATGTGATCCCGCTGGAATATCCGCAGTATTCCAGCCCCGGCTTTCCCGAACATTTCGCGGCAATGATGGCGCGCGTCGTTGCCTGCGCGGATATGATCCTGTGCAATTCAAATGACACGGCAACGCGGCTGAAATCCAGGTTCGATACGCTGCCGCCGGTGACCGCCGCACATCTGGGGCTGGCCGACCTTGCCTCGCCGGAGCCTTTGCCGTCGCCGGTTGCCGCCGATATCCCGCGTTTCGTGACCCTTGGCACGATCGAGCCGCGCAAGAACCACGCGCTGTTGCTGGATGTGTGGGAAGGGTTGCCGGAAGAAAACCGCCCGCATCTGCATATCGTCGGACATCGTGGGTGGGCCGATGCCGACCTGCTGGCGCGCCTCGACACCCATCCGTTGCGCGATGTGGCGATATTCGAGCATTCGGGCCTGACAGACGGGCAGGTGATGACGCTTTTGACCGGTGCGCATGGGCTGCTTTTTCCGACCCTGGCCGAGGGTTTCGGTTACCCTGCGGCCGAGGCCGCGCGCCTGAATGTGCTGCCGATCTGCTCGGATCTGCCGGTTTTGCGTGAAATCCTTGGTGATTGCGGCGTTTACCTTGATCCATTGAATGCGTATTCTTGGATGGAAACGATAAAGAAACGGTCGGCGGTTAACCTCGCGGCAGAATCCCTGCCTGCATATGATGCACCGACCTGGCAGGCGCATTTTGAAACGGTTGCAGCGGCGCTTTGGCCGCTAGGGCATGAAGGTGAGGCATGAAGGCGGTCCGGCGATACAAGCTGCGCCTTGAGCGGAAGCGGTTCCTTGTCAGGGCCTGGCGCAAGGCGCGTGAGCTGATGCTTGTCGCCGACCGCACCGACGATATCCGCCCCAGTGATGTGTTGTGCTTTGTCACCTTGCGCAATGAACGCATCCGGTTGCCGTTTTTCCTGAACTACTATCGCGAACGTGGCGTCTCACATTTCATCTTTGTCGATAATGACAGCACCGATGGCACCCGTGAATATCTGGCGGCGCAAGGCGATTGTTCGGTCTGGATGTCTCAGGGCAGCTATAAGCGGTCTCGTTTCGGGATGGATTGGATCAACGCGTTGCTGCGTCAGTTCGGCCACGGGCATTGGTGCATCATCGTCGACCCGGACGAATTCCTGGTCTATCCGTTCTGTGACACAAGGCCGATTCCCGCGCTGACGGATTGGCTTGCGGCGTCATCAATCAAATCTTTCGGTGCGATGCTTTTGGACATGTATCCCAAAGGCCCGATAACCTCACAACCCTACAGCGAGGGGCAGAACCCGTTCGACATTGCCTGCTGGTTTGACAGTGGCAATTACATAATCGACCGCAACTGGGATTATGGAAACCTCTGGATACAGGGTGGTCCCCGGGCGCGCCTGTTCTTTGACAAAAATCCCGAACGCGCGCCGGCGCTGAACAAGATCCCACTGGTGAAATGGGACAAAAGCTTTTCCTTTGCCAGTTCGACCCACATGTTGCTGCCGCGTGGTTTGAACCTCGTGTTCGATGAATGGGGCGGCGAAAAAGCGTCGGGCGTGTTGATGCATGCCAAATTTCTCGACACGTTCACGACCAAGGCGCGCGAGGAATTGCAGCGCAAGCAGCACTACGCCAACAGCCATGAATACAAGGCCTATCATTCCGGGCTGAATGAGGATCCGAACCTGTGGTGCAAGTGGTCCGAACGCTACATCAACTGGCGCCAGCTTGAGATTCTCGGCCTCATGTCCAAGGGGAACTGGGCATGAGCGTTGGTTTTGTCATGATGTGTCACACCGCGCTGGACCGGGCCGCGCAGGTGGCGCGTCATTGGGCCGAACGCGATTGCCCGGTAGTGATCCATGTTGACAAGCGGGTGCCCAAACCCTCGTTTGACGGGCTGCGCGAAGCGGTAAAAGACCTGCACAATATCCGCTTTTCAGGCCGCCATAAATGCGAATGGGGCACCTGGTCTTTGGTGCGGGCCTCGCAAACCGGGGCCGAGGTCATGCTGGCGGAATTTCCCGAGGTCCGGCACGTGTTTTTGGCCAGCGGGTCCTGTCTGCCGCTGCGCCCGGTCGAAGAATTGCGCGCCTATCTGGCGGCCCGCCCCCGCACGGATTTCATTGAAAGCGTGACGACGGAAGATGTGGAATGGACCGTGGACGGATTGCATTCCGAGCGCTTCCAGCTGCGGTTTCCCTTTTCGTGGAAACGGCACAGATGGCTGTTTGACCGCTATGTTGAATTGCAGCGCAATGTCGGCTTCAAGCGCAAGATCCCGGACAAGCTGGTGCCGCATTTGGGGTCGCAATGGTGGTGCCTGACGCGGCAGACGCTTTCTGCGATTTTGCAGGATCCATCGCGCAAGACCTATGACAAGTTCTTTCAACGCGTCTGGATCCCTGACGAAAGCTATTACCAGACGCTGGTGCGCAAATATTCGACCCGGATCGAAAGCCGCTCGTTGACGTTGTCGAAATTCGACTTTCAGGGCAAGCCGCACGTGTTCTACGACGATCACCTGCATCTGTTGCGTCGGTCCGACTGCTTCGTCGCGCGCAAGATCTGGGCCAAAGCAGACAGGCTTTATGACACCTTCCTGAACGAACAGGACCGCGGCACCGTTATGTCGGAACCTGCGCCCGGCAAGATTGACCGGGTTTTCGCCAAGGCGCTGGAGCGCCGAACCCGTGGGCGCGCCGGAATGTATATGCACAGCCGGTTCCCGAACCCCGACTGGGAGAACGGCAAATCCTGCGCACCCTATTCAGTGTTTCAGGGGTTCAACGATCTGTTCGAAAATTTCGAGCCGTGGCTGTCACGTCGATTGGGCACGCGGGTGCATGGCAATCTGTTTGATCCGCTCCGGGCCAGGTTTGCCGGTGACGGAGATGTCTATTCGGGCTGCCTGTCGGCCAGCGCGGAATTGCGCGACTACAATCCCGAACGGTTCCTGACCAGCCTGATCTGGAACACGCGTGGCGAACGACAGGTGTTCCAGTTCAGCCCGCGCGACATTCAACGCATTGCGTGGTTCATGGCGAGCGATGGCAATGCGCAGATCTCGGTCATTACCGGGGCCTGGGCGGTGCCGCTTTTTACCGCCAACAAGGATTTCCAGTCGATCCGCAAACAGGCCGCGCATTTGCAGAAGCAGGAGGTTGATTTCGTCGACGTCCTGCGCCGGGTGCAGACCCGCGCCGACGTGCGGATATGGTCGCTGGCAGAATTCGTTGAAGAACCGATGGAGCATCTGCAATCCATTCTGGACGCGATGGGCGGCCCTTCTGTCGCACGCTTGACCGAGGCACCGCGCCTGGTTGACCTGACCGGGTTTGGCCAATTCCTCCAAAACCTGAAAAACCAGGGCATGAACCCGCATGTGATGGGCGATTTCCCGGTGGAGATCGTGGAAATGCAGGCAAAATCCGGCGGTGCGCGCCCCTATCTGGTAAGGTAACCGATGGACCGCAAATTCGATGCGTTCGTGATCTTCGCCGAAATGCGGACCGGCTCGAATTATATCGAGGCGACGTTGAACGACCTGCCCGATCTCGACTGCCTGGGCGAGGTCTATAATCCTACCTTCATCGCACATCACAATACATTCGAGATGCACGGCATCGACATGGATCGGCGCGAGAAAAAGCCGCTCGATCTGTTGGAGGCCATCATCGACAACGCCGGTGAAGCGCTGCCGGGTTTTCGGTTTTTCCACGACCACGATGCGCGCGTTTTGGATCGCATCCTGCCCGATCCGGCGATTGCCAAGGTGATCCTGACACGCAATCCGCTGGACAGCTATGTCAGCCGACGGATTGCCACCGAAACCGGTCAATGGCGTTTGACCGATATGAAACATGCGCGCAGCGCCAAGATCGAATTCCGCCTGTGGGAATTCGAGAACATGCTGACCGATTTGCAGGATTTCCAGATCAAGCTGCAACGCGGGCTGCAGGTTACCGGGCAGGCGGCGTTCTATATCCGCTATGATGACATCAACGATGTCGATGTGGTCAACGGGCTGGCGAAGTTTTTAGGCTCGGGACATGAGCTGGACGGCACCAATTCGAAGCTGAAAAAGCAAAACCCGAGCGATCTGTCGCAGAAGGTCGAAAATTACGACCACATGGTGCGGATGCTGGCCAAGCTGGACCGGTTTGAACTGGATCGGACACCGAATTTCGAACCGCCGCGCCATGCCGGTGTGCCGAATTTCTACGCCACACCTGATACCGGGCTGCTGTTCATGCCGATCAAGGGGGCCGCGGTCGAGCCGGTGAAATCATGGATGGCGGAATTGGCCGGGATCGGGGTCGATGACCTGCTGACGGGGATGAACCAAAAGGATCTGCGCCAATGGATGCGCAAACATCCCGGTTATCGCAGTTTCTCCATCCTGCGGCACCCGTTGGAGCGGGCCTATCATGTGTTCAACACCTGCATTCTGCCGAATGACCGCCCGGCGTTTTCCAATATCCGCCGGGTTTTGCGCAAACGCTATGGTCTGCCGATCCCGGAAAAGGGTCTGATCAAGGGCTATTACGCAGATCAGCATCAGGAGGCGTTCATTGCCTTTCTGAATTTTCTGAAAGGCAACCTGGCCGGACAAACGAGCGTAAAGATCGAGCCTGTCTTTGCCTCGCAAACCGCGATTATCCAAGGCATGGCCAATGTGACGCTGCCCGATCACCTGTTCCGCGAAGAAGACCTGATTGCCGGGCTGCCGCGGCTGGCGGCTGAACAAACTGGCACACCGGCCGAATTTGATATGGCAATTGATGACGGGCCGTTCCCGCTGGCCGAGATCAACAATTATGAGGTTGCGGCGCTGATCGAGGATATCTACCGCAAGGATTTCCTGAATTTCGGATTTGCCCCCTGGGAGGCGTAGATCAGGCGGCCTGGGGCGAACGCGCTTCGGTCAAGAGCGAATAAAGCGTGCTGGCATCCGAATTGGCGCGCAGCTTGTCGCACAGAACAGGGTCGCGCAACGTGCGGGAAACAAGCGCCAGAGCCTTCAGATGCTCGGTGCCAGCTTCTCCTGGCGCGAACAGAGCAAAAATCAGGTCGACGGGCTGACGATCAACCGATTCGAACTCGATCGGTTTTTCAAGCTTCAGAAAAACGCCCTGAACGCCCCCCAGATCCTCCAGCCGGGCATGCGGCAAGGCGACGCCATGGCCAAAACCGGTCGGTCCCAGATTTTCCCGGTCCAGAAGTGCGGCGGATATATCCGACGTGGTCAGGCCGGTCAGGTCCGAGGCAATTTCGGACACGGCCTGCATTAAGCGCTTCTTGCTGCTGATATCGGACACATGCTTTACAGCCTGCGGTCGCAGAATCGTTGCCAGATCCATGGAATTTCCCTTTTGTCGGGGCCGGCCCAAATCCGGCCCCGGTTTTTGTCCCTTAGCGGGGGTCGATCCAGCCGACATTCCCGTCTTCGCGGCGATAGACCACGTTCAATCCGTCGTGCCCTTCGTTGCGGAACACCAGAACCGGCGCGCCCGCGATCTCCATCTGCATCACTGCTTCTCCGACCGACAGAGACGGGATCTTGGTTTCCATCTCGGCCACGATAATGGGTTGCAGCGATTCGGGTTCGTCCGCACCCACATCTTCCGAGCCCGCGAGGATATAGGAGGAACCCATGAAATGTTCAACGGGTTCTGAGCGGTCGCGATGATGGTCCTTCAGCCGGCGCTTGTAGCGGCGCAGCTGCTTTTCCATCTTGTCGCAGCATTTGTCGAAAGATGCGTAGATTTCGTGCTCCGAGGCCTTGGCCGATGCGGTCAACCCGGTGGAAAGGTGAACCGTGGCTTCGCAGGTGAACTCGCTGCCGTTGCGTGAAAAAATGATCGACGCATCCGTCGGCCGCTCGGCATATTTTGCCACCGCAGCACCCAGCCCATCTTTCACATGGGTCTGAAGAGCATCTCCAATGTCGATCTGTTTTCCGCTGATCTGGTAACGCATTTGGCCTCCAATTATCTGGTCAGTCCCGTCGGGATGATTCCGCGGGCTGCGTGTCAGTGCCATGATGTAGGGAAGAATTCGAGCTGAGTTTTGCGCATTCGGCGGGCCAGAACGGGCCCGGTCTGAAGAACGCTAGGATCAGACGCGAATTTGAACATCGGGTGTATTTGGCGACGAAATTGGTCTGACTGTCAATGCGGCCTGATCGCATTTTCCGCGAAACGCTGTGTTCAACTGATGCGGAAGGAATGCCCCAGATACACCCGACGCACGTTTTCATCCTGCACAACTTCCTCTGCGGTTCCGCTCATCAAAACGGTACCATCATGCAGGATATAGGCGCGGTCCACGATCTCCAGCGTTTCGCGGACATTGTGGTCGGTGATCAGCACGCCAAGCCCGCGTTTCTTGAGGTCCGAGACAAGGCCGCGGATCTCGGCCACGGCAATCGGATCAACACCTGCAAAGGGCTCATCCAGCAGCAGATAGCGCGGATTAGAGGCCAGGCAGCGGGCAATCTCGGCACGCCTGCGTTCGCCGCCCGACAAAGACAGCGCCGGGGCCGCGCGCAGGTGGCTGATCGAAAAATCCGACAACAGCTCCTCCAGGCGCTCATGGCGCTTGTGGCGATCTTTCTCGGTTATCTCAAGAATGGCGGCGATATTCGCCTCGACCGTCAATCCGCGAAAGATCGACATTTCCTGCGGCAGATACCCGATGCCGGCCTTGGCGCGGCGATACATCGGCAAATGTGTCACATCCTGGCCGTCCAGCATCACGGTGCCGCCTTCGGGCGTGATCAGACCGGCAATGGCGTAGAAACAAGTGGTCTTGCCGGATCCGTTCGGGCCAAGCAAAGCCACCACCTCGCCCCGGTTCAGCGACAGGGTGACATCGCGGATCACTGGGCGGCGGCGATAGCTTTTTCGCAGGTTGGTAACACGCAGCCCCTGCTGCCCATCGGCCATGACAAGATCGGGTTTTCCGGCCACGTGCCTTACTCCGCCGGTTGCAGGACGGTGCGCACGCGCCCCTCGACCGTGCCATTGCCTGTGTTCAAATCAATCGACAGCCGGTCGCCTGCAATCGCAGTGCGCCCTTGCGTCACCAAAACCTCGCCGCTCAGGAACATGGCACCGGTGCCTACCGAATATTCCGCGCGGCTGCCTTCGGCGGCATCCTGGCCGCGTGTCAGCAGCACGCCGCCGGTGGCGATGACACGGTCAACTTCCTGAGCGCCGCCCGCAACCCCGTAAAACACCGATACTTCTTCGGCGGCCATGCGCAGATCACCCTGAAGGACGATAACATTGCCGGAAAAAACGGCGTTTCCGGTGGCCTGATCGACGCTGAGACTGTCTGATGTCACCTCAATCGGCTGGCTGGCATCATGTGCCACACCGCCAAAACCGACGGCCGTTTGGGCCAGGCCGGGCAAGGCAAAAAGCAGTGTCGAAACAAGTGCAGCTAAAATGACGCGCATGAAATCTCCGTTAACTTTGCGGATCATATAGCATCCGAACCCCGCCGTTGAAAACGACAACATTGTTTCCTTCGGTTCCACTTACCTCCATCGCGCCAGCCTGCAACGCAATGCCGGGGCCCGTGACGTCAACCGGGCCAGGCGAGGATGCCATGAAATCCCTGAGGCTGAAGCGCAACAGATCGGTGGTCAATCGATAGCCGTTCGAGGTCGTCAGCCCGACGGATGTCCTAAGATCGGCCATTTGCACCGCCAGATCAAACAAACCCGTTTCGGCTACAATCAGCAGGACCGAGGTTTCACCCAGATCGACTCGCGCCTCGATATCCGTGGCCTCGATTTGATTGGGCTCGCTGGCCACGGGCGTGGCCCGGTTGGCGGTAAAAATCACCTCACGGCCATCGCTCAGCGTGCCGGCGAAGCGGGGCTGGCCCAGGCTTTGTTCGCGGGCCAGTTCTTCCACATCGACATTGGCAAAGGGAATCGCGCGGTTTGGATCGGGCGTGCGCGAGAATAGAAACAACGTTGAAAGCAGCGCCAGAGCGACCAGCGGCAGGATAATCTTCACCCAGGCAACGACGCGGGAATAGGTGTTCGAGGGTGCCATGCCAATCGCCCTAATGGGCAAAAATGTCGATCTCGGGCCAACCGGCAAGATCAAGTTTTGCGCGCATAGGCAGGAAATCGAAACAGGCCTGCGCGATTTCGGTGCGACCTTCGCGCGCCAGCCGCTCAAGGAATAAAGCGCGCAATTCATGCAGATACATCACGTCGGATGCGGCATAGGATTTCTGCGCCTCGCTCAGCTCCGGTGCGCCCCAGTCGGAGCTTTGCTGTTGTTTCGATATGTCGATATTCAACATTTCCTGACACAGATTTTTGAGCCCGTGCCGGTCGGTATAGGTGCGCACCAGTTTCGAAGCGATCTTGGTGCAGAACACCGGGGCTGCCAGCGCGCCAAAGGCGTGATACATCGCGGCAATGTCGAAGCGCCCGAAATGAAACAGCTTCAGCGTGTCGGGATCTTCCAGCAGACTTGCCAGGTTGGGGGCACTGGTCTGGCCCTTTTCGACCTGTACAAGATGCGCATTGCCATCGCCGTCCGACATCTGAACCAGGCAAAGCCGATCGCGATGCGGATTCAGGCCCATGGTTTCACAGTCAATCGCAACGATGGGCCCAAGTGTCAGCCCGTCGGGAAGGTCGTTTTGGTAAAGGTGGATTGCCAAGGGATTGTGTTCCATCATGTGGATGCCGCCGGAGGAGAGTGGAGCAAGACAGGGCTCACATTCCGCAGGCAATTGTTTGATAACAAGACGTTAGTCTACGTGCGGTTTCGCAATATACCCCAAGTTCATACCCCAGCACCATCTGAAATTCGGAACTTCAAGGGCAGAAAAGGGACTCACTGCCGCAAGAAGCCATCCGTTTACGGCAAAGATCGGCTTCCGCCCGAAACTTCGATTTATCTTGGGTCAGAATAACCGAACGTACCTTCGGCTGCTACCCTGAAACAGCTTGGGGATTGTCGTAACCTTGGGCCGCGCGAGGTTCTTCAA
>Ga0316205_10004271_pt1 | contig 12665 bp, 11 predicted proteins | sample 3monthpyrite_MG_FD_204941 | JGI IMG/M metagenome (GOLD analysis project Ga0316205, IMG submission 204941) | Microbial mat bacterial communities from mineral coupon in-situ incubated in ocean water Damariscotta River, Maine, United States -... | ecosystem: Environmental > Aquatic > Marine >... | reverse complement strand
CAGGGATAAATTGTTCCCATTGAGTATCTTCTACCAGCATAGCCGTTACCGTTTCAGCCGGCATCACCATGTTTTTGGCAGCTTCGCCCATTGCCGAAAATTGACCAAGCTTAGCCAAGACGATAGCACCGACTAATATAAAGACACCAGCGGCTGCGATAAGCGTTTTTTTCAACATAAGAATTTCACTTTGATAATGACTGAATAACGTTGATATTACACTAATATAATTTCATAGAGAACGAAAGTCTGTACCAATTGGAAGTTTCACTCAAATGACAAGAATAAGGTGTGAAAGTCGAAATATGATCTTACAGATTGATAAAAAAACTTACAGTTAGCCTGACAGAATCCGTCGTTCCCGCGTAGGCGGGAATCTATAGAGCATACTACTTACAAATTTTCTTTGTTAAATAAAAGGGCTACACATAAAATATTTACTTTCGATAATGACCGAACTCATAGATTCCCGCCTACGCGGGAATGACGACCCTCAAGGATTTATATAACATTCTTAAAATTATATGTTTTACGGTACGGTTTTGTACGGCCGCATCAGAATATTTAACTGGATATGTATAAATATATTCAAATAGTTACAAATAAGGTCTATTTTGAAATATTTAATACGATTACATAACCAACGCGTCGAACTCTTATTTGGTAATGATCGGCAAGAAGCTGTCCATTAAAGTGATTCATTGCTGAATTCAAGAACAGATTCACCAAATTTAGATACAGCATTATTTTTAAATTCATTTAAAAATATTCGTAATTCTACAAGGTCGTTTCCTACATCCGCCTTTAAATCTTCATCCGATGAGTTGTTACAAATGGATTCCATTGAAGCATCTTTTTCTAAAAGAGCCTCAAGAATGATCTTTGCTTCTGACTCGACTAAATTTAATTCTAAAGTGCTCATACAGCTTTACCTTCTTTTTTATAAATTCTTTTAGCGCGTAGCGCCATTTCTTCTAATAAACCTTTATATTTATCTACAGGCATATTTTTAGTTGGTGCGACACAATAATGATGCCTTTTATCTTTTACGAGTTTCAGACCTTTAGGTAATGGTATATTTTTTGATATATGCCACACCCAGCCTGACATTGGTGATAAATTAATACTTTCTACTCTTTGCACTCTCTCACGGATAACGAGCGGGCATAGTGCAAGGCAAAAGTCTGGGAAAAAGCGGAGCATACATTAGTATGTGAGCATTTTGAGCTGACTTTTAACGCCGCAATCTGCCCGCTCGTTATTCGTGAGCAAAAAAAAGACGGCTTTCGCCGTCTGATGTTTAATAAGTCCCTTCAAGCTAATCCAGCCCGTTTTTATTCTCGTGCAGTACGAGTTTATGGAGTAAAACTCCGTAATTTCCTTATCCTGCCGAACTCCTTCCTTAACAAGCTATCCTGCCTGATACCACGATTCCATGTGAATATTACCTAATTCATTCAGATGTATTTGCAGGAGTTCTTCCCTAAGCACAACTGATTTTGTTAAAGTATCACAGCTGATAATCTTTACCTGCGTCAGAATTCGAAACTGTGACCTAAAACACATTTTTAAATTGAACTGTTTAAAAATGAACCATAAATTATTAAGAGCTGATTGAAAGATAACCACTAGTGAGCATAATTTCACCAAATAAAAGTTTAATAATAGAAGCCTCTGCGGGTAGTGGTAAAACGTATCAGCTCATCAATCGACTTGTTCAACTCCTTCTCAATGGCGCAAGCCCATCACATATTGTCGCGATTACCTTTACCCGAAAAGCTGCCGCTGAAATGCAGCTGCGATTACAAGAGCGCTTATATGAATTAGCCACTATTGATGAAAACCAATTAGTAAAAGAATTAACTAACTTAGCCGGTAAATCGAATCCGTTATTAATTGCGAAAGCACGTAGCTTATACGAAGAGATAATTTTTAGTCCGCAATCTGTACGCTGTACAACCTTCCATTCATTTTGTCAGGAAATTCTAAAACGTTTTCCATTTGAAGCAGAAGTACCACCCGGCTTTGAGTTATCTGAACATACATCTAGTTTCAAACAACAAGCTTGGCAAGCTCTTATGGCTGAATGTGGAGAAAAACAGAACCCCAATGTCAGTGTAACCAAAGCAATTGGATTTTTATTTGATGAATTCGGGCTTAACAATACTCGTGATTGTTTAAATAGTTTTTTAGAGCAAAGAAGTGATTGGTGGGCTTGGACGCAACAAGTAAAAAACCCTGTCGGCTTTGCGATTAGTCAAATGCTAAAACGACTTAACGTTGATCCTAACCTTGACCCTATTGATATTTTTTTTAATCAAGCAACACTAGAAGAGTCTTTGGCCGATTTTTGTGCTTACCTTAGTAAATTAAAAGCTGACAAATATAAAAAATGGTTGGATGAAATAAGTTATGTACGAGATAGCAGCTTAAGTTTCGATGAACGACTAGCCAGTTTTAGAAATGCATTCTTAACGAAAGAAGGCTCGCCAAAATCTTTGAAAATATCAAAAGAAATGTCGACGCTTTTTGGTGATTCGGGTGCAGAAAGCTTTATTCAAGATCATATTGATTTTTGTACAAAACTTGACGAATTGAACAACCAATTAAACTTACTGAATAGCTATAAAGTGAATAAACATTGGTATATCGCTGGTGAAGCTTATTTAAACCATTTCCAGGAAATTAAGTTTGAATTACGCCAATTAGATTTTACCGATCTTGAATGGCAAACATTTTGCTTGCTCACTAAAAGCCAACATGCACTGTGGATACAATATAAATTAGACTCAAGAATTAATCATTTACTAATTGATGAGTTTCAAGATACTAATCCAATTCAATGGCGATTACTGCAACCTCTTATTGAAGAATTTAGCCAACAACAAAGTACCGAATTAGATGTTGACAATGATCGCAGTGTTTTACTCGTTGGCGATACAAAACAATCTATTTATCGATTTCGTCGAGCAGAACCAAAATTATTTTCCATTGCTAGCAATATCATTGAGCAACAATTTGAAAGTACGCGTATGCAGTTGAATGCCTCATGGCGCTCATCACCTGCAATTATTAATTTCGTTAACAATCTCTTTACGAAAACAACGTTAGCCAATGTTATTAATGATTTCCCAGCACACCAAACTGAACTCCATAATTTATCGGGTAGTGTTACTTTACTAAATACCCCTGCTATATTAAAAGATGATGATAACAACAGCTCTGGCTTTCGAAACCCACTGAGTGAACCAAGAACTGAGAAACAAAGTGAACATCATTTAGAAGCCGAAAATATTGCAACAAAAATAGATTCATTAATCAGTAACAAACACCCTATCACTCATAACGGATCGACCAGAAACATACAATACCAAGATATTATTATTTTATTACGCAATAGAACGAATGCGGCACATTATGAAAAAGCGCTACATCAACACGGCATTCCTTTTGTTGGCTCCGAAAGAGGAACATTATTAGATTGCTTGGAAGTGAGTGATATCATTATGTTACTCAACTGGTTGATTACACCATTTAATAACATTGCATTAGTAAGTATTTTACGCTGCCCTCTTTTTTCAATTACCGATACCATTTTGATACAGTTAGCTCAGATACAATCAAAAGATGTGGGGAGTAGCAACTGGTTTAATAAAATTGAAATTTACTTAGCTGAACATGATAATTCTACTTTACGTAATGCATTGTCGTTATTAAAGCACTGGCAAGTCGTTTCTACAAAAATCCCTGTACATGATTTGCTCGACATGATTTATAACGAGGCTGATGTACTCGAACAATATCATCGGGCGTATCCACTTCACTTAAAATCAAGAACACAAACAAATTTAACACGTTTAATTGAACTAGCCCTTGAAATTGATAGTGGGCGATATCCAAGCCTGCAACAATTTATTATGCATATAGATCGTATTAAAAATTCAGCTGATGAATCACCCGATACACCTGCAGCAAGTAATGATAAAAATCGCGTACAAGTCATGACCATTCACGCATCAAAAGGCCTAGAAGCTCCTGTTATATTTTTAGCTAATGCAGATGCTGGAGCAGATTTAAAAGACAAATATACCTATAAAACATTAGTAGACTGGCCTGCAGAGAACGACACGCCTAATATGATGTTACTCGCAAACTCAAGTAAACGCCGAGATGACATTACAAAATCACTTATTGATACAGATTCTATTGCTCAGCAAAGAGAAACCGCTAATCTTTTTTATGTTGCTATCACCCGCGCTCAACAGTATCTTTTTATCTCAGCAGCAAAACCAACCAGAACAAATACGGACTGGGCTAGCCTAATACAAAAGTGTTATACCTTAGAAAAAAGTGATGATACTGAAACGATTATTGAATCGCATCTAACTGATCTAAACATAGATAATAATACAATTGATGAGCCTCCAGCTAAATTCACTAGTATTATTGATGAAAATTTAAATAACCCCATTAATATCGATACATATTATCAAGATATAAAAAACAGCATATCACCCAGTAAAATTTCCGAACAATCTAAGAATGAAGCTGTAAAAAGAGAAAACCAGAATAATAATATTAGCCAAGTAAAAAACATTGACTCTGATGCAACAAATAGAGGCGTAATCATTCACGCTATACTTGAAATGCTTTGCAACCATCCCAAATTATCTCAAAACGAATGTGAAAATAAACTAGGTTATGACCTAACTAAGAGTCAGTGGAATGAATACTGGCAAGAAGCTACACAAGTTATAAACGAGAATGACTTTTCAGACTTTTACTCTTTAAAAAATTCAGCTTTTAATGAAGTCCCTATTAGTTATTTAGATAAAGACTCAACCGTTTATGGCATTATCGATCGCATCGTTATCACTGGGAATACCGTTCATATTATTGATTATAAAACACATCAAACGGTTAATAGTGATAATATTTCCAAATATGCCGAATACTACCGACCACAACTCGTACATTACCAAAACGCGGCACAAAAAATTTGGCCTGAACATACAATACAAAGCTACCTGTTGTTTACGCATTCAAAGTTATTATATGAGTTCGAATCTAAATAGACGTTTTAACCTGAATTAATTGTAGGCTAACTCAACTCTAGGTTAAAATAGCATATTTAATTCCACCTCAACTATCTCTACTAGGATATCCACATGACCGAAACCGTCATAGACGTTACAGCTGAAACATTCCAAACCCAAGTGATGGAAACATCTATGCAAAAGCTTGTGTTACTCGACTTTTGGGCACCTTGGTGTAATCCATGTAAACAACTGGTACCTACTCTAGTCAAGTTAGCTCATGAATTTGAAGGGCAATTTTTACTTGCAAAAGTTGATATTGATCAAAGTAAAGAGCTTGCTGAACATTTTCAGGTGAAGAGTGTACCCACCGTAAAATTTATTCTTAATGGACAAATCGTTGATGAGTTCGCAGGTGTTTTATCCGAAGGCGAAATAAAAGGTAAACTAAGCAATTTTATTGCACGTGAATCGGATTCTTTATATCAACAAGCAATGGAAAGGCTACAACAAGGCGATACCAATGCCATGTTAGAGATGCAAGAAATATGTTTAAACGATCTTGATAACCAAAAAATATCGATTCATTTCGCCAGTATCCTTGCACAAACTCAACAATTTGATACTGCCAAATTATTTATTGATGCGCTTCCTGAGCTCATGAAAGAAAAAGATGAAATAAAAAGTATCACTGCACAAATAAATATTTCCGAATCTGCAAAAGACTTACCTGAAGTTGAAAATCTAACAAAAGCAATTGAAAAAGATCCAAAAGATTTAAAGGCCCGTTTCCAATATAGTCAACATCTTGTATTACAAGGTGATGTTGCCTCTGCAATGGATCAATTGCTAGAAATAATTAAACGCGACCGAAAATTTGATGATGACCTTGGTCGAAAAGAATTATTAAAACTCTTTGATATAATTAAAACACAGGGTGAGCAAGGAGCAAAACTTGTTAGTGATTATCGCCGCAAGCTTGCCCTTGCCCTGAATTAAAAGAAGCCCACGGATTCTTAAATTCAGTTAATCCTTTTTACTTAGTTGCTTCTGCCATAGCTCGATCCAAACCGGCCTTTAACTGCGCAGCAGGAACATAGCCTGGATATAATTGGCCATTGCCCAGCAATAAAGCTGGTGTACCTTTTACACCCAGCAATCCACCTAAAGCAAAGTGTTTATCGATAGGATGATCACAGGTTTTTTCTGGTAATGCTTCACCATTTTTTGCTTTCGTTAGTGCTAATTTTTTATCTTTAGCACACCAAACAGAAACTGATTTGTTATAAGTCGGAGACTTTAAACCTTGACGAGGAAAAGCTAAATAACGAACAGCAATTCCTAAGCGATTATACTCTTTAATCTCTTTATGTAATTTCTGGCAGTAATAGCAATCCATATCAGTAAATACAGAAATAGTATGCTTAACTTTCTCTTTAGGTGGAGAGAAGATAATCATTGAATCTTTAACCGATTCAACCGCCGCGAAGCGAGCACCATTACGATATAAATCCGTATAGTCTTCACCTGTGTTTACATTGAGAATATTGCCTTCAATAATATAGTTAGCATCTTCAGAAATATAAAGCACGCGCGGAGGAGCAATAACAAGATACAAGCCTTTTATAGGAGAGGGTTTAATACTAAATTCCCCCATACCACCAACACGTTCGCTGATAGTTTTTTTCATTTTCTCTAAATTTTTAATTTCTTGTTCTGCAAAACTATTTGCACTAACCGATAATCCAAAACTGATTAAAACAAATATTTGCAAAAGTATTCTATTAAGATTCATATCAAGCCTATTCAATTTTTAATATTTTCTGAAATTCCATTATACATGATGCCACCAACCTAAAATGCACAATATTCACATACCCAACATAGACAGTACACTATGTAAATAATTCAGTTTATCCTCGAGGATGATGCTCAGCATGAATACTCTCAAGTCTCGCTTGTGCAATATGCGTATAAATTTGAGTGGTCGAGATGTCACTATGCCCCAACAACATTTGCACAACGCGTAAATCTGCTCCATGATTCAGCAAATGTGTAGCAAAAGCATGTCTTAGTGTATGAGGAGATAAAGCTTCCTTAATACCTGCTAGCGCTGCATATCGCTTTACGATATGCCAAAACGCCTGCCGAGTCATAGCCTTCTTTCTATTGGTCAGGAACAAGCTATCTGATTTCGCTTGTTTTAATAAATTGGGGCGGCCATCTAATAAATACTTATCCAACCAATCTGTTGCCTGTTCACCAAATGGAACCAACCTGTGCTTATCGCCTTTGCCCTGCACACGCACTACACCCTGGCGTAAATTCACTTGACTCAATTGTAAGCCCACCAGTTCTGTCACTCGTAAACCACTTGCATAGATAATTTCTAACATTGCTCTGTCACGCAGCCCAAGCGTTGTTGAGGTATCAGGCGCATTAATCAGTGCATCTATATCCAATTCAGATAGATTTTTTGGTAATTGTCTCCCAATTTTTGGCAAGGGAATTAATGCGGTGGGATCCGACTCAATTAGCTGCTCTCGCGCCAAATAAGCATATATATGTCGTAAACATGATAATAATCGAGCCTGACTTCTTGCGGTTCGATTTTTATTGGCTAAGTAAACCAAGTAACTATTAACGTGCTCAGGTAAAATAGTTATAAAAGTTAAATCACTTTTTTCAAACCAATGTGCGAAAGCAGACAAATCAGAACGATAAGCTTGTAACGTGTTATCACTTAAGCCTTTTTCAAGCCACAATGCATCGATAAATTGAGTAATGGTGTTGTCTGAATCAGGTGTTAAATTATTAGACATAACGCTAGTCTAATACGACTTGTTCGTGTTTTAGCAGCCATGTTTTCATATCAATATTAAAGCCTGTACTTTTGCCGGCAAAGCCACCTAAACCCGCTTTAGCCACAACACGATGGCAAGGCACTATAATAGGGACAGGGTTCGCACGACATGCATTACCCACTGCACGGGGAGAGCTATCGAGTTGATTTGCAACGTCCGTATAAGTGAGCGTTTCACCCTTTTTAATACTACTTATGACTCGCCAAACAGATTTTTGGAAACTAGTCCCGACAACATCCACATCAATATCTAATGTCACATTTGAGTTATGAAAATACCCATCCAATTGATTTTTAACACTTTTAGCGAAATCTGATGACTTAGTGCTTGATTTGGTTAGTGACTGTGGAGACTTCTTATTATCGACACCTAAATTAACTTCTAACACTTTGTTTTTATTGAAAAATATTTGCAACTCACCAATCGGCGTGGGTATAAAAAATGACTCTGCTTGTCTCATATAAGCCTCCCAAAATAGAAGAATTTCACAACATAATATACCATTTTGCGGCGTTATTAAGATTAAAGATTTTCGAACTAAACCCGATAAATAATCAAAGAGTTATTCTGCAACGTCTATTTAAACTGAGGGTTTTATATGAAAACAATATTAATAAGTAAACTAACTATTCTATTATTGTTTTTCATTCCATTAAATCCCGTCTTCGCAGGTGGAGGTGGTAGTGCGGCAGTTTCAAAATATTTTTCATTACACCCTCCTATGGTTGTCAATGTATCCGACAAAGGCAAAGTCAGGCATCTACAAATCGGTATACAATTACGTCTTGATGATCCAAACGATACAAGTTCGGTACAAGAACATAAACCAGCAATTCAACATGAACTCGTTATGTTGTTAAGTGGTCATCAAGCAAAGGATGTACGCTCACATACTGGAAAAGAAAAGTTACGTAAAGATGCGACGACCGTAATACAAAAATTACTAACCGAAAATATCGGGAAACCGACTATAAATGATGTTTACTTTACGACTTTCGTTATTCAGTAATAAAGAACAGAATCTTTTAAATAAGATTTTTAATTTTCTAGTAACCATAATTGTTGAAGCTCATGCTTCAACACTTTAAGCCGATTTTCATCTTTGGTTACTTCAAGTAATTGCGTATACAACGCACGAGCATCACTAACTAAACCGGCTTTAGCTAAATTACTTGCAGCTTGGTAACGTGCAGTTTGTCCCCATGGATCTAAACTAGGATCGAAAGAGGATTCAGTATTATCTTTTTCAGGTGACATTGCAGACTGAAGATATAAATTAGCCGCTTTAGCATATTGTTTTTGTGCTTTTTTCGAATCAGCCATCCAATAGTAGATTTCGCGCTGTCGCTTTATATCATCCACATGCAATAGTACTTTTTCAAAAACAGTATAGGCTTGTGAATGAGCTTTAACTGTTTGCAAATCAAAAACAACTTGCATTAACATATCAATATCGGGTATTGATATTTTTTTCTGGTTATCTAAAAGCTCAACAAGAGCCTTAGCACTTTCTTGTATATCGCCCCCCATAACAAGAACTCGAGCACGACGCAGTGCCCACATAAAATGGTCGCTACCGTCAGGGGATTTTTTGATGCTAGACATTAATTCAGATGCTAAACGTATATTTGAATTTGCCAATGCATCGTCTACCAAGAAATGTCGTACAGCTATTGGTGTTTCTTTTTTTGTTTTAAAATAGTTGGAATGTAAAAATAATTGATTCGCTAATTCATTTTCGGTTTTACTCGCAATCAAAGACTTTAAAAATAACTGTGCAGCCATCTGTCTTATTTTTTCATCTTGACCACGTAAAATTAAGAATGCATATAAGGAGCGTGCATTAATGGCTTGAGTAACATCATAAGCTTGAGCTGCATTTAACCAAACAGGATCATCACCCATTAAATATTGAGCTTTATTCCCTAAGTGAATCGCATTTTCAATGTATGCATTCCATAAGTCATCGATACTAAGTTTAAATAATCCTTTCGGTAAATGTTGTCTATTTTTATCTGAAAAAACAAACTCCATCGCCTTAATTCCAGATAATTTATCATCACTACGTTGTGCTGCTTCCGCAACAATAGACCATAAATATATCTTTAGCTCAGGCTTAACCCATTCACCTTGCATTTGACGTAGGCCAGCTTGTAAGACTTTTCGCGGTGAACGTTTGTTTTTTCTAAGTTGCGCAAGTAAATGCAACATCCCCGCTTCAGGATTACTTGTATGTTTAGATAAAATCTCCAAAGCTTCATCAACTAGGTTATTCATTAATAAAACACGAGAATATAAAATGATATCGCTAATATCGCCTTGACCATAATCTTGTCGAAAACGTGTAATCGCTATATGCGCATCTTTCATTAAACCTTGATTTAAATAACTATTGATTATTAAACGTCGCCAATGTGGCAGCCAACGATTACTAAATTCAGAATCAACTTGATTTGTATTCCATATTAAACGGCTTAAAGTTTCACGTACATTCGAATATTCATGAAGATTTAGATAAGCCGATGCTTGTTGTGTTTTGGCCCAATAAATAAATGCATTATCAAGTCCTTCAGGTAACTTATTTAATCGATCAACTAATATCTTATTCTGCCCACTTAAGTTTAATAAGGTAACGCGTTCACGCTCCCAAGTTAACCAACGCATCGAATCTTCTGCATAACTCGGTTGTTGTTCATCTAAACTTAATAGCGCAAGACGTATAGCTCCCATTTGTGCTATTGATTGTATATATGCTAACGGTTTATCTACAAATTCTGTATTATCTTTATGCTTTACTGATTCAGGTTTTGCTGGGTCAGGTTTTGCTGAGTTAGATTTATCTGGAGAAGTAGGACTAGAGTTGTTTTGATTTTTTATATTTGTTGTTAACGACTGTTGCTCAGCAAGAGTCGCTGACATTGGAGAAAGTAAAAATACTAAAATACAAAAGCGAGTAACGTACAGAGACATTACTCGCTTTTTTATAAATAAACAGTTCGCTGAAATAAACCCAATATATTTTCTTAGATATACATTGAGATAATTCGCTGCCTTCCTTTGCAACAAAACCATTATCTAGATAATTTTTCCTTAATTCGTGCAGATCTACCAGATAGCTCACGTAGGTAGTATAGTTTAGCACGACGAACGTCACCACGACGTTTCACTGTAATTGAATCAATCATTGGGCTATGTGATTGAAATACACGTTCAACCCCTTCACCATGAGAAATTTTTCGAACAGTGAAAGCAGAGTTTAACCCGTTATTTGTTTTAGCAATAACAACACCTTCATAAGCCTGTAAACGCTCACGCGTGCCTTCTATTACTTTAACTTGAACAATAACAGTATCACCTGGAGAAAATTCAGGAATGTCTTTTAATTGTTCTGTTTCTAATTCATTAATGATGTTACTCATAACTAGCTCCAACGCTTATAGTCTCATTTAATCAGTGTTGTATTCGCAAATAAATTCATCGAGTAAACACTGTTGTTCTTCATCCAAATTTATTTTTTCTAATAAATCTGGACGTCTTAACCAAGTTCGTCCTAAGGCCTGTTTATTTCGCCAGCGATCTATTTTTTTATGATCACCACTTAATAAAATACTTGGCACCGCCAACTCGTTCCCATCTATATCAAGACATTCTTGTATAGACTCAGGCCGAGTATAATGTGGATAATCTAACAAGCCATCCACAAACGAATCCTGTTGTGCTGAATCGGCATGCCCTAAAGCATTAGGTAGTAATCGAATCATTCCATCAATCATTACCATCGCGGCCAATTCGCCACCGCTTAGTACGTAATCACCAACTGACCATTCTTCGTCAACTTCGGATTGAATAAGGCGCTCATCCACACCTTCATATCGACCACATACTAAAATTAAATCTTTTCTTGCCGCTAATTCTTGCAAACCTTGTTGATCTAGTTTGCGCCCTTGTGGCGACAAGTAAGCGACTTTTACATCTTTACCGCATGTCATACGTGCAGCATCAATCGCTTTTTTTAATGGCTGGTGCATCATCACCATGCCAGGACCACCACCATAAGGTCGATCGTCCACTGTATTATTTCTATCTTCAGTAAAATCTCGTGGATTCACTGTCGCCAACGTGGCAATTTCTTTTTCAATGGCTCGGCGAGTTATACCGTAGTCATTGAGTGCCGCAAACATTTGCGGGAATAAGGTAATGACTTCTATATGCACTCAGTCAGCCCTTATTTAGTCATCATTCCGAATCTAAATCGTTTAGATAATCCGGTTCCCAGTCAACCTCAATCAAACCTGCATCAAGATCAACCTTTAAAATAACGCTTTCCCAAATATATGGAATTAAAAATTCCTTTGGTTTAGCTGTTTTACCTTTATTAGGCTGTAACTCATCAAGCTCTTTAGACTGAATAACCAATACATCGTTGGCACCCGTTTCTAAAATATCAACCACTTGGCCAAATTCAAAACCTGATAAATTTACAACTCGGCATGTTTTCAAATCACGCCAGTAAAACTCATTTTCATTAGTTGCTGCTAACTGCCTTGCATCGATAGCAATTCTAGCTCGCTTTAACGCTTCGGCTTGATCACGATCATCCACACCATCTAACTGGGCAATAATCGCTTTACCATGCTTTTTACCGTTAACTAACTTAAACGATTGCCATTGTTTATTAATTTCTACAAACCATGGCGAGTAACTTAATATATTCTCTAACGGATCTGTTTCAGAAAAGACCTTAACCCAGCCCTTTACACCAAAC
>Ga0316205_10004270_pt1 | contig 12668 bp, 10 predicted proteins | sample 3monthpyrite_MG_FD_204941 | JGI IMG/M metagenome (GOLD analysis project Ga0316205, IMG submission 204941) | Microbial mat bacterial communities from mineral coupon in-situ incubated in ocean water Damariscotta River, Maine, United States -... | ecosystem: Environmental > Aquatic > Marine >... | reverse complement strand
GAGGGTTCTGCCGAAGGCATCCCTACGGGGGAATCCCTCCCTCTCCGCGAAAGCCAATGTAAAGCAAACCCCGGTTAAGAAATTAATCGGGGTTTTTTTGTTTAATCGATATTGGTTAGAATTTATAGCACGATTTTTAAATCGTGCTATAATTGATTACCTACTGCTAACTAACTAAACAATCGGAGGTTCAAATGATTGAAAAAATCACGTCTGTTCTCTTAGAATCTTATGAAACATTCTTCAATAAATTAGCCGACTATTTACCAAGCTTAATTGGGGCTTTATTGATTCTAATCCTTGGCTGGATTATCGCCAAATTAGTTAAAACAGCTTCTATAAAACTGTTGAAACTTATAAAGTTGGATGTTGTTACTGAAAAAGCAAAGATTGATCAATTTTTGCAAGATGGGGGTAGTACCAAATCAGCCATAGATATTTTAGGTGCAATCATCTACTGGTTAATTATGCTAATTGTGATTCTGGCAGGACTAGATGCACTTGGATTAGGAGTTGCATCAGAACTATTCAACCAGATTATTTTGTATATACCGAATGTGATTGTAGCTGTTCTTGCATTGATTTTTGGTGTTTTTCTTGCTGGTTTCATAGCTCAGGTAGTATCAACTTATCTTGCAAATATAGGAGTTTCAAATTCTGTGGCTATTGGAGCTATTGCAAGATATGCCATTATCTTTTTTGTAATCTCTCTTTCCTTAACACAACTAAGTATTGGTGAAGAATTAGTGGCTAACGCATTTTTACTTCTATTTGGAGCCGTCTGTCTTGCTCTTGCATTATCATTTGGGTTAGGTGGAAAAGAATGGGCTGCAACGGTTATTAAAAAACTAAGCGAAGAAACGATAGATGACAATAAATCTTAAACTGTCTCAAATAAATGATGTCAAGCCCTGCTCATTTTAATGATCAGGGCTTTTTTATTGATCCAATTAGATAATTAGCGCCATTTTTACACACTTTAGTTAATATTTAGGGAAATGATAAAGGCTTAGTTATTAAATTATCAGTGAATTCGGGGCCTATTAAAAGTTAGATTATTGATCAAAAATAGACGCACTGATAAAGTCATTATCATTTTATTTTGATGTCAATTTGTATTCGTAGTAATATTTATGCTTTTTTAAGTAAATAATTGCGGGGTACAATGGCACAAAGAATAGTTTCTTCAGTAATTCTAATACTGTTTTTTTCAACAGTTATCAAAGCTCAAACTACAGAAAGTTCTGAACCTATAATCAACTATCGATTTTTTAATATTGATGATGTGCAAAGGTTTTTCTTACCGGCAAATGTTGGGGAAGATGCAGGTGATATAAATGGAGATGGTGTAATTGAGTATGTCCAATATTCTTTCAGCGCTGATAGAGGCACTGAGGAATTGGGTGATAAAATTAGAAGGACAAGTGTGTGCAATTATGATGGCAATAACAATGAAGAAACTTGTTCAATATATGAAGGAGATTATTTAATTCCCGTTGGTGATTTAAATGGTGATGGAATTGATGATATGGCTATCCAGAACGAAAACGGATTTAGAATTTACTACTTCAATCAAGGAAATTTGGATATATCGACATTAAAAGAATTTTTTACTGATGTAGAAATAAACTCCTTCTATGATTCTACAATTCCTGGTTTTGATGTGAATGGAGATGGTTTTGAAGACTTCATGTACATGAATAACGAAGCATTCAGTAATTCCACATTTTGCACCATTTTTGGTTCAGAGAATGCAGATGATATATCGGGTACTTGCACTGAATTAGATTCTATTTTAGGAAATGTGGCAACAAGAGTTGTTTATGGAGACCTGATTGGTGATATCAGTAATGAACTAGTCATTCTTGTATCAGATGAAAACACCTTTCCTTATGAATACTCGATTACAACTTGCAATTATGATCAGGTGCAAGATTTTGTATGCGGTGAAGAATATGAAGTTGGCACCAATGACTATCCTGCTGATCAAATGCGTGTGTTTATTGGTAATTATGATGGTGTAAACAAAGATGATATAGTCTTTAGTCATGATCGATATACAGGTTTCGACAGAAACTCTATTTTCTTTCAGGTACCAACAACTCATATTATCCAGAGCAACGATTCTGATGCTCAAAAACCAATTACTCAGACCAGAGTTCTTCGCAACAATAGCACAGTTGAATATACATCACGTGTCACAACAGGTTCTGCTTCAGCTGTAAGACTAGGCTTAGGTGTTATTATAGCTATTTGCAGCTCCGATGATATAAACGAACCTGACGATTATACCGATGAAAATTATAACGGTGAAGAAGTTTGTACTGATCCCACAGTTATTGAACCAGAATCTAGCGAAGATGATGTGAGTTTTTCATCAAGACCTTATTCATATTCAAATTTGTCGGAAGGAAGGGTAGCTGAAGATAGGGTCGGTTTTGTAAACAGATCAACCAATAGAATGGGCACAGCAAAGGTAGAAAATAATCAAGTTGATGTATCAGGTGGTATTAGCAGTGCTGATCGGACTTTAGAAGTGATTTCTAACAATAACAATAGCCAAGAAAAGAAAGTAAGAGCAGAAATAATAACAGCGGCAGGTTTTTTTGCTACAATTTTTGGTGTACATGATGGAGACAAATTACTTAATAGTGATGAGTTTTTTGAAAATATTAAGACTGCGAAAATCAAAGATGCTGAAAAAATGGGAGTAATAAATGATAAAATAGTAAGCTATGGGTCAAAAAAATCGAATAACACAAATGCTCCCGGAAAAAACAGTAAAGTTGATATTTATGATCGCACGAATGCAAAGGCAGCCTTTGAAGAATTTTTTTTAATCAAAACAGATTCAATAGAAACAAAAGATTTTCAAAGTTATGATGCAGAAAAAATATATTTAAATGCTAAAAACATTAGTGATATAAACAATGATGGATTTGAAGACTTGATGATAGGAACTACTCGCTCAACGTTTAATGATGGTTTCATTAATAAAGTTTGGTTATTTCTTGGAGGTGATGAATTTACCTCATTACCACAGGTAACTTTTGATTTTTTGAGCGATCTAAATTTATTGAGTTTTGAAAATATTTCAGCAGGGGAAGCTATGGAAGGAATAGGCGATGTGAATGGGGATGGGATTGGGGATTTTGCTATAGGTTTATCTACCTATAATCAGACGGGGGAAGTATTTGTTTATTTTGGACAGGATTTAACTGCGGATAGTTTTACAGAATCTACTTTTAGTTCACCAGATTTAGTACTCGAACCTCGATTACTCAATGGACAATCCATTTTTTACTTTGGTAGCCAAATCTCTGCCGGCGATTTCGATGGTGATGGAATTTATGATATTGCAGTACTTGCTGATAATTCATTTAACGGCCCAGCTGCCCCGGCGCTTCAAATATTTCACGGTGGAAATGATATTGACAATCAACCGGATGATTTCCTCTTTGTACCAAAAAAGTATGAAGATGAAGTGATAACAGAGTTTGAAAATCAGCATTACTATGCGACTATGCAATTTTTACCACATGAGGTTGATTCATCACATCAGGATATAGTTTTTGTACCTGGCCCTAGATCTGGGAATCCAGACGCATTTATTTATAAAGGTGGAATGGGTAGGGACTCTTTGCCCGATATCACGTTAACAAATCCAAATCGGAATATTGAATTTGGTTTTGATGACAGAACAAAACCAATCGTGGCTGATTTTAATGAAGATGGATTTTATGAAATATTGCTGACGAATCAATTTGAGAACGAAGACGCGTTTATATCTAGCAGTCTCTATTTATTTAGCCCTAATTCAGAGATCACAATTTCAAATGAGCAATTTGAAAACCCAATTGCATATAGTTTATCCCAAAACTATCCTAACCCATTTAATCCAACTACAAACATTGAGTTCACCATACCCAGTTCAAGGAATGTGTCTTTAAAAGTGTTTGATATATTGGGTAGAGAAATTGTAACTCTAATTGAGAATGAATATCTGTCTAGTGGTACACATCAGGTACAATTCGATGCTAAGTCATTGGCATCTGGAATCTATTTTTATAGATTTGAGACAAGTAATTTTACTGAGACACGGAAAATGCTTCTGCTTAAATAATCATAGTCTTGAGAAAATGTCAATCGGTCATTGATCTTCTTTTTTTAAGATTGCATAATCCATTTCTGTTCTTTTTAAGTTGAAGGCATCCATGATTCAATTTCAATTTTGGCAATATCAGGATTGTCTTTCAATATATCATTCAGGCAATTTTCAACTGTTATTTGGACATATTTAGAAGAATCATCTTTTATTCAAGGCGTTTAATCTTTGATTCTACCGATGATTGAAATGCAGATGCATCAAAATTGGAATGAACGGCACAGATTTTATTAGCTAGGAGCTTAGCTAAATCTTCATCAAGCCATAATTTTAAAAGGCTTATATGACATTTTATTCCCCGATCATTGTAACAACGATAGTTCGTGATCCACCATTATTTCTATGCTCGCACAGATAGATGCCCTGCCAGATTCCCAGATTGAAACGTCCATTTGTAATAGGAATGGAAACCGACGATCCCAATAATGAGCTTTTGATATGAGAAGTCATATCATCTGGTCCTTCTAAAGTATGTTTATAAAGACTGATATCTTCAGGGACTGTTCGATTGAAGAAAGCTTCAAAGTCCAGCCGAACCGTAGGATCCGCATTTTCGTTGATACTTAAACTTGCACTGGTGTGTTGGATGAAAATATGGGCAAGACCTGATTCGAAATTTTTTATAGAAGGGATGGATTCCAAAATTTCATTCGTAATTAAGTGAAATCCGCGCGACTTAGAGCGTAATTTGATGGACTTTTGGACGGTCATTGATCTTAATAAAAAAAGTTATATTTCTAGCCGGCACACGTTTTAAAATAGCTATTAATTTTTGATCATTCATATATCCAAAGTTATCAAATAAAAAAAAGATTGAGCAATAAGTCATACTAGATGTGAATTAACCTTATATTCAAGGCTTGCAAATTTTCATTATTATACCTTCATGCATCAAGAGTTAAGAAATATCGCCATAATTGCCCACGTAGATCATGGTAAAACTACCTTAGTGGATCAGATTCTAAAACAAACTGGAACTTTTAGAGAGAATCAAGAAATTGAAGACCGTGTTATGGATTCAGGCGATCTTGAGAAAGAACGTGGTATTACCATAAGTTCAAAGAATACAGCAATTAAATGGAAAGGCACAAAGGTAAATATTGTTGATACACCGGGTCACGCTGATTTTGGCGGTGAAGTGGAGCGTATTTTAAAAATGGTGAATGGTGTGATTCTTTTAGTAGATGCTGCTGAAGGACCCCTTCCACAAACTAAATTTGTACTAAGAAAGTCTTTGAGCTTAGGTTACAAACCAATTGTGGTAATAAATAAAATCGACCGTGGTGATGCACGTCCTGATGCGGTGTTGGATGAAGTTTTTGATTTATTTGTGATGTTGGATGCAAGCAACGATCAACTTGATTTTCCCGTACTATATGCTATTGCAAAACAAGGAATTGCCAAACATGATCTGAATGATGAGGGGGATTCTTTAGCACCTTTAATGGATACGATTATCAGTCATGTTCCGGCACCTGAACAACCGATCGGAAAGAAGTTTAAAATGCTGGTAAGTTCCATTGATTGGAATGATTATGTGGGACGTATTGCCGTTGGTAGAATTGAGCAAGGAGCGATTAAATTAAATCAAGAAGTTGCATTAGTTGATGGAACAGGTGCACAGAAAATGAAAGGACGAGCTACCAAGCTTTTCACTTTTGATGGATTGAATCGCAAACCAGTTGAGGAAGCTTTTGCCGGAGATATTGTGGCACTTGCTGGTTACGACTCTGTAAATATTGGCGACACATTAACTGTTTCAGACGATTTAACGCCTCTTGAATATGTTGATTTAGATAAGCCAACTATCGCGATGTATTTCCGTGTGAATAATTCACCTTTTGCTGGCTTGGAAGGAAAATATGTAACTTCAAATATGATAAAAGATCGGTTGATGCGCGAAGTTCGCACCAACGTAGCAATGCATGTTGAAGCAACTGAAAGCCCTGATGTTTTTAAAGTTTCCGGAAGAGGCGAACTCCAAATGGCGATTTTAGTCGAAACTATGCGTCGTGAAGGTTTTGAATTTTCAGTTTCGAGACCCGAAGTTTTGATGTATGAAATGGATGGATTGGTTCAAGAGCCAGTTGAAGAAGTAATCGTTGATGTTCACACAGATTATAGCAATAAAGTGATCGACAACTTGCAAAAGAGAAAAGGGATTATGCAAGGAATGAGTCAGGAAGGGGAGAATAATCGTATCGAATTTAGAGTGCCTTCCAGAGGACTGATCGGCTTTCGTGGTGAAATGCTTACCGAAACACGAGGGACAGGGATTATGCACCAACAGTTTGATTCGTATGAACCCTATGCAGGTGAAATTGCAGGCCGAAATCGTGGGGCACTAATTGCTCTGGAAAAAGGGGATGTTACAGGTTATGCATTAGAAGGAATTCAGGATAGAGGTCAGTTTTTTGTAGAACCTGGAAATCCTGTATATATGGGGATGGTGGTAGGATTAAATAACCGAACTGATGACATGGTTGTGAATGTGGCAAAAAAGAAAAATTTAACTAATCATCGCGCAACACAAACCGCTGACTCAGTGAGAATTTCACAGGCAAAGAAGATGAGTTTGGAAGAATGCATCGAATTCATCGCTGATGATGAGCTTCTTGAAGTGACCCCAAAGAGTTTAAGAATCCGTAAGAAATATTTAGATCACAACGAAAGAAAGAGAAACGAGAAGAAAAAAATGGGTGTGTAGTTAATCTGGTTTTTTACGAAATCCGAAAAAGCTCAGTCGTTTACTGATTAAGCTTTTATTTTTGTTTGTTTCTTGTGTTTTAACTTTTCGGCTACATCCTTGACAGGCTAATTGCGAATTATCCCCAACAATAACTGATGTTAGTTTAACAATGTAATTACCAATAATTCTGGGTTCATTCTCTGCCGACTCGCAGTAATAACATTTTCGTACCTCTTTGGGCGTATTTGCAGTATGCACCATTATTACAATTTTTCCCCTAAAATTAGTGTAACGTATTTTAAACTCTCTATTTTGTAGAGAGTATGTAGATAAAGTATTATACGTTTATTACCTAGGCAATAATTAAAATTTAAAAACAGATTACCCCATTTCATAAAATTTCTGTTTCGCTCTAAAGTAAGGATAAAAGACTAGTTTAAGTGAGCTATTTTCCGGTGAATTTAAATTAGCATCATTTTCAATAAGCTGTTCAGCATAATGCTTTGCCTGTTGTAATATTAGCTGATCTTCTACAATATCTGCGGTCTTAAAGTCTGGCAAACCACTTTGCTTGGTGCCTAAAAAATCACCGGGTCCACGAAGTTTTAAATCTGCCTCGGCAATTCTAAATCCATCGTTAGTTTCTTCCATCGTTTTTAAACGATATGCACCTGCCTTGCTCACTTTAAAATCAGGAATTAAAAAACAATAACTTTGTCGGCTTCCCCTACCAATGCGCCCTCTTAATTGATGCAATTGAGATAATCCAAATCGTTCTGCGTGTTCGATTATCATGATTGAGGCATTCGGAATATCAACTCCAACTTCGATAACTGTTGTAGAGACTAACAGTTGGATATCATTTTGCTTAAATGCCGACATTGCCGCCTCTTTCTCATCTGAAGTCATCCTGCCATGGATTAAACCAACTTTATGTGCAGGAAATCGGGTTTTAATATTCTCAAAGCCTGCTGTCGCATCTTTTAAATCCAATACTTCCGATTCTTCAACCAAAGGATAAATGATATAAGCTTGCCCACCCTCATTAAGCTCATTTTGTACAAATTGAAAAACTTCATCACGCTTTTTTTCCGTTTTGATGAACGTCTCAACCGGTTTGCGGCCTGAAGGTAATCCTTTTATAATAGATACATCTAAATCCGCATAAAGTGTCATTGCAAGAGAACGCGGAATAGGTGTTGCACTCATAACCAAAACATGTGGATGGTCCCCCTTATTTAATAATTCAGATCTCTGTTTAACCCCAAAGCGATGTTGTTCATCAATTATAGCTAGCCCAAGTTTATGAAATCTTACCTGATCTTGAAAAATTGCATGGGTTCCAACAACAATATCACAATTGCCTCCTTCTATATCTGTAAGAATATCTCTACGTAACTTTGTTTTTTGGCCACCAACCAATAATCTGACCTTGATATCAAGGTCATTAAAATGTTCTTGTAACGTCGAGAAATGTTGCTCAGCTAATATCTCAGTTGGGGCAGCAAATGCTGATTGATAACCATTATCTTTCGCCATCAGCATTGCTCCGATTGCAACAATGGTTTTTCCGGCGCCAACATCACCTTGAATCAAACGATTCATTTGTCTTCCGGAAAGAACATCTTTCTTGATATCCCCCAACGCAAGCTTTTGCCCATCAGTTAGCTCAAAAGGAAGATTCTTATTGAAATAATTAGAAGTATTTGGTTTAAATGTCTTAAAAATACGTCCAACACCTCTTTCAGAAACCGTTCGTTTAATCTTTGCCATGCATAATTCAAACATAAAAAGTTCTTCAAACTTAAAGCGTTGAAGTGCTGATTTGTGTTCTGCGTGCGAATCAGGAAGATGAATCCACTTAAGAGCAGTTGGTAAGTCTGGAAAATTGAGTTCAGCCAGTATTGACTCAGGTAGGAACTCCTTAATAGTAGTTGTATTCAGTAAATGTTGAATCCATTTTTGCAACAGGGTACTAGTAATTCGGGCACTACTAAACTCTTTATTTGCAGGATATATTGGAATTATTCTCGAAAAGTCATCAAGATCACCCTCATCAGAAATTGAACTAATTTCAGGGTGTGCAATGCTGAAAGATTTTCCAAATCGTTTAGCCGGTCCAAAAAAAGCAACCAACTGTCCAGGTTTTAAATTTCTTTTAAAGTAACTGCCACCTCTAAACCAAACACCTTTAATAACTCCTGTTTCATCAGACACAGCAACCTCTAACCGCTTTTTATTTCCAAAACCAATTTCTTCTGATTTTATGATTTTACCTGATATAGTAACTTCTTCTCCTGTTCCGGAAAGATTACGAATAGACTGTACATTTGACCTATCAATATATCTGCGAGGGAAAAAGTAAAGCAGCTCATCTGGAGAATAAATATCTAATGATTGCAAAGCTTCGAGTCTTTTATTGCTTAGCTGAGGTAAATGAACTAAATCTGATGTCATACTGATATATAATTATATACTAATATATTATCGTTTCTATTAACTTTTTTTCCACATTAGAGTCATTGAATAGAAGAATTGCAGTACAATGAAATAATAATGAATAAACATATTGCAAAATAATAGTGACTTTCCGTATTATAGCAAGCTCTCGATTTGATGGCAATAACCAAATTTTTGAACTGTGCCAACGATACAACAACTTATTAGAAAAGGTAGAAAAAGCAAGGTGCGCAAAACCACAGCGCCGGCAATGCAAAGTTGCCCGCAAAAACGTGGCGTATGTACTCGTGTTTATACTACTACACCAAAGAAACCAAACTCTGCGCTTCGTAAAGTAGCGCGTGTTCGTTTAACAAATGGAATTGAAGTGACTGCCTATATTCCGGGTGAAGGTCACAACTTGCAAGAGCACAGTATTGTGCTAATTCGAGGCGGAAGAGTAAAAGATTTACCGGGTGTTCGTTACCACATTATTCGTGGTACTTTAGATACCGCTGGTGTTGAAGGACGAACTCAGAGCCGAAGTCATTATGGTACTAAACGGCCGAAAGGGTAACCCAAACGTTTTAAGAGTAATCGAGTATGCGTAGAAGAAAAGCAGAAAAACGAGACGTACAACCAGATCCTATATTTGAGGATAAATTAATCACTCGTTTTGTAAACAACCTGATGAAAGATGGCAAAAAAAATGTCGCTCGTAAAATTGTATATCAGGCATTTGAACTAATAGAAGAAAAAACAGGTGAGACAGGTCTGGAAATATTCCGATCAGCTTTACAAAACTCAACGCCAGTTGTTGAAGTTAAATCTCGTCGTGTTGGTGGTGCCACTTACCAGGTTCCTGTAGAGGTTCGTCAAGAGCGTGGTACTGCATTAGGAATGCGATGGTTGATAAAAGGCGCGCGCTCACGTAACGATAAGTCAATGTCATTAAGATTGTCTCGTGAACTAATTGATGCATCAAAAAATGAAGGTGGCGCAGTTAGAAAGAAAGATGAGACTCATCGTATGGCTGAGGCTAACAAAGCATTTGCTCATTTTAGATTTTAAAAATATTCATTAAGTAATGTCTGACGTAAAAACTGCAACAGATCCAAAAGTAATCGCAATGATGCGCAAAACGCGTAATATTGGGATTATGGCACACATTGACGCCGGTAAAACTACTGTTACCGAGCGTATTTTGTTTTATACAGGTCGTAGCCACCGTATTGGTGAGGTGCATGATGGTGCAGCTACCATGGATTGGATGGAGCAAGAACAAGAGCGTGGTATTACTATCACTTCTGCTGCAACACATTGTATATGGAAAGATCACCGAATTAACATTATTGATACACCTGGTCACGTTGACTTCACAGTTGAAGTAGAACGATCACTTCGTGTATTAGACGGTGCGGTTTTTGTTCTTTGTTCTGTAGGTGCTGTTCAGCCGCAGTCTGAGACTGTTTGGCGGCAAGCTGCCAAATATAAAGTGCCTTGTATGGCATTTATAAATAAAATGGATAGAACCGGTGCAGACTTCTTCAATGTAGTTTCTCAACTAGATCAGAAATTAAATGCTAATCCTATTCCAATTCAGATACCAATTGGCAGTGAAGAACACTTTAAAGGTGTTGTTGATCTGATTACAATGCAAGGTATTGAATGGGACGAAGCTTCTCTGGGTGCTAAGTACGAAGTAATTGACATCCCAGAAGATATGGTTGATGATGTTGATAATTACCGAATTCAGATGCTGGAAGCGATCGCTGATCATGATGAGTCTTTGATGGAAAAGTATCTGATGGAAGAAGAGATATCTGCAGATGAAATTGTTGCTGCAATTCGTAAAGCAACTATCGCCAAAGACATTACTCCGGTTATGGCTGGAACTGCACTCAAAAACAAAGGTGTACAGGCAATGCTGGACCGTGTGTTAGACTTTATGCCTAGCCCACTTGATGTTGATGCTGTAAAAGGTATCGATCCAAAAACTGATGCTGAAGTTACACGTGAAGCCGATCCAAGTGAGCCATTTTCAGCCTTGGCATTCAAAATTATGACAGATCCTTATGTAGGAAAGTTGACCTTTACTAGAATTTACTCCGGTAGATTAGAAAAAGGCTCTTATGTAATGAATAGCTCTACCGGTAAAAAAGAACGAGTTGGCCGATTGCTTGAGATGCATGCTAACGACAAAAAAGATTTAAATTCTGCACAAGCGGGCGATATCGTTGCTGTTGTTGGGGTAAAAGATGTTCATACTGGCGATACGTTCTGTGATTTAGATAAACCAGTTATACTTGAGCAAATTACATTTCCGGAACCGGTTATTAAACTTGCTGTTGAGCCAAAAACAAAAGCTGATTCAGATAAGTTGTCTACTGGTTTGCAAAAACTTGCTGAAGAAGATCCTACTTTCAAAGTAAGTTCTGATGAAGAAACCGGTCAGACTACGATTGCAGGAATGGGTGAGCTTCACCTTGAGATTATTGTTGATCGATTAAAGCGTGAATTTAAAGTTGAAGCCAACGTTGGTGCTCCACAAGTTTCTTACCGTGAAACAATTTCTAGTAATGTTACCCACCGTGAGACGTACAAAAAACAGACTGGTGGTCGTGGTAAATTCGCAGACATTCAGTTTGAAATCGCACCAATGAGCTATTTTGATAATTACGAAGGTAAGAAAGATCGTATAAGTGTTGACGACGGATTTATGTTTATCAACGAAGTAGTGGGTGGTAATATCCCAAGAGAATTTATTCCTTCTGTTCAGAAAGGCTTTAAAGCAGCATTAGAAAATGGAATTCAAGCTAATTACTCAGTTCAGAACATTGGCGTGAGACTTTTTGATGGTTCTTATCATGATGTTGATTCTGATCAACTTTCATTTGAATTAGCAGCAAAAGCAGGATTCAGGTCTTCAGCTAAGAAAGCTAAGCCGGTTATGCTTGAACCAGTTATGAAAGTGGAGGTTACAACCCCTGATGAGTATATGGGTGACGTAATTGGTGACTTAAACTCACGACGTGGAATTATTCAAAGCATGAATTCTGACCCAAATGGATCAGTAGTTAAAGCAAATGTTCCATTAAGTGAAATGTTTGGCTACTCAACAGACCTTCGATCATTAACGCAAGGGCGCGCAGTTTACTCGATGGAATTTGAAATGTACACTCAAGTTCCTGATAAACTGGCACAAGTAATCATCGAAAGCCAAGCATAACAAGAAATTATAACGATAAACACATTTAGAAAATGGCAAAAGAGACCTTTCAACGCACCAAGCCCCATGTGAATGTGGGAACAATTGGCCACGTAGATCACGGTAAGACAACCTTAACGGCGGCGATTACATCGGTAATGGCGAAA
>Ga0316205_10004269_pt1 | contig 12671 bp, 9 predicted proteins | sample 3monthpyrite_MG_FD_204941 | JGI IMG/M metagenome (GOLD analysis project Ga0316205, IMG submission 204941) | Microbial mat bacterial communities from mineral coupon in-situ incubated in ocean water Damariscotta River, Maine, United States -... | ecosystem: Environmental > Aquatic > Marine >... | reverse complement strand
TGCTATATGAAAGTAATTAAAATGTGTGTTTCTAAGTTACAGAGTTATTTGTGGTCAACACTGCTTGAACTTCTCAGATTGGGGGTCAACTCACTACGTTTTCTGGTTGGTTATACTACATTTCTGGTGACGGGCACCACACCAAAATTTGCCACTCGAGCTCTTGCACATCTAAGTAGTTTTTCCAATGGTCGCTTGAATGACATTCTGTCCTGGTTTATTTCCATACGTCACCCATCTGGCCCAGTAAAAGATGTTACAGGGGTTCTAGGCGATTTAAAGAAGAAAGACATTGAAGAAATCGTTGATGTAATAAGAGAGAAAGGTTATTACGTATTCGATAAAAAATTATCGCAGGAGCTTTGTGATAAGTTGCTAAGCTTTGCACTGACAACCCCTTGTACGCCGATGAAGATGAGTAATACAGACAAATTGGATGCATTTGGATATGTGCCGGAGGATGCTCGTCTCTATGAACGAGACAATCCTATTTCCGTTCGATACGATTTTGTAGCACAGGATTTAATGCAGAATCCAGTTATTCAGGACCTGATTATAGATCCTGCTTTCTTAGCGATAGCAGAAAATTATTTACGGTCCAAGCCTATAACAGATATGAATAGCATGTGGTGGAGTAATGCCAATTTTGGTGACGAGGGGAGTTCGTCAGCAGGACAATTTTATCATGCTGACCTTGATCGTATACGATTTTTTAAATTTTTTGTCTACCTTAGTGATGTAGACCACGAAAATGGTCCGCATTGTTTTGTTGAGGGCTCTCATAAGAAGAAACCGCGGTCTTTATTGCGTGGATCCAAACGAGTCTCCGATAATGAGATGAAACAACATTATTCTGCCGATAAACTAGTAGAACTTATCGGCAAACGTGGAACCATTGTAGCTGTAGATAATATAGGCTTTCACAAGGGTAAACCACTACTGAATGGAGATCGACTTATCCTGCAGATACTCTATGAGAATAGCTGTTTTGGTGCCAGCTATATACCAATAGAAATAAACGAGTACTTCCAAAAAGACTTTATTGACTATATTCAAAAACACCCAAGGTTAGTCACAAGCCATCGGTGTAAAATTTAAATTCAGTATTTTTGAAAGCCTACCTATTTTAGCACTAGTTAATATTACCGTATTCCAGCCTCACGAAGGATAAATGTGTTTTGAAAATTATATGCCTTGATAAAAATAATATCCAAATCTATTCATATCCGACATTCGGGGTAACAACCTATTCTGGAATAAATATTTTACAATATGCCAATCTTAACCATAAACCTAATATACCCAGCATAACTATCCATTATAAAAAAATCACTCTGTAGTCTTTCCGAATACCATCATAATTACGCGACTCCATTGCCGAATAGGCCAATGATTTTTTTATAACATATTCTTAAACCTAAAATAAAGTATGAGACGCCTAAAACAAGAATGCTTGCTCTAATATAATGATTATTGCCCTCGCTTGTTGTCATCGATACTTTACGAAAACTATGCTCCTTCACAACATTAAATTTCACACCTTTGCACTTCATGTAATAACCGTATTTAAACACGCCGGTATCTGAGTTGCCAACTTCAGGGAGTCTGTTAAACTTTACATAATTGTTCAGGATATACATAAGCTCTTCATGAGACGATGGTTTTATGCAGCAATCTAAATCTTCATATTCAGCTCTCCCCATAACAATTGACGGTTTCTTTAAATAACAGGCCTCTATACCCATTGTTGAACCGTACGTAAGTATTAATGAGCAATTTCTCACCAATGCATAGGAATCAACCTTTTCTTCTGCATGAATTACATTTATAAAAGGAAAACTATTGGATATTTCAGATATTCCTCGTGTCTGAGAATTATTAATTTTTGAAAGGTTTGGATGAACGCGAATATAAATACAATAATTACCACTCGCATCCAGATCATTTAAAAGACTGGTAATCCCTTCATTTTGATCCTTGTAAAATGGATTCTGCCATTCCTCTATTGCTACAAATTCCTCTTCAGATGAAATAAATATTCCGATATTTATTTTGGAATCATCAAACTGCTGTGGTAATTCGCCTTTTTTCTTATCTTTTTGAAATGAAACGTGCGCCTGCGGCACTCCTTTTAATCTTTCATCATACCATTCGCGAGCTAGTTTTTCTTTTTCAGTATCAGATAAAACAGAATCACCCCATACCAACTCAATTTTTTCCTTTATTAACACTAAATCATGAGCATAGCTATTTTTGAAATATGAATACCCTCCTATTACACCGGCTCTTTCGTGAATATAGCAATCAATGTTTAATTCCTGTGCAGCACGTAACGCAGGCCTTAATGCCGACATTCTGCCATTGAATAAAATAAAAATATCAGGTGATTTGCTATTTAAATGATTTAGTATCGAGAAATATACAGTAGCTGCTGTTTCAATATTATCTCGTATTATCGATTTATTATTAATTACGGACGGATACGGTTCGCGAAGGATAGTTACAAAAGAAGAAATAGCTGCCAGCCCTATATCAGCATTACCAAGATAAATACTTCGTATTTCATCCACAGAATTATAATTTTTATTTGAAATCTCACTTACTACCTTTTTCTGAATTTTTGTAAGATTATCTATGTGCTCTATTGTTACCTTATCTTCTCCAAGCCATGCAATACCATTTTTGAATCTTGATCTGCATCGCCAGCATTTTTCAAAATAATGATATGGATTAGGTCCGCATGAAAATAACTCATTTTGACAGGTTATAAATATAATTTCATAGCCCTTGTCAATATAATCTTGTGCAATTTCTAGTTCTGTCTCAAAATGAGGATCCCATATTGCAAACGGCGCATAAATCATTACTTTCTTACTCATTTGCAAACTCTTTTCATTCGATTAAACATGAAATTAAATAAAAAATTATTTTTTATCGTCAAAACCGATATCGTTATCAATTAAATTTCTGAAATAATCACTATGTTGTTCTAATTTTTTATACTCACCTGAATCAATTACCTGTCCTTTATCAAGCACATAAATGCAATCACATGCTTTAACCGTTGATAATCTATGAGCTACTATAATAATAGTCATTTCATGTGAAAGCTTCTGAATAGCTTCCATAACAGCATTTTCAGTAACCCCATCTAATGCACTGGTTGCTTCGTCTAATACAAGCACTGAAGGGCGATGATATAAAGCACGTGCAATACCAATCCTTTGTCTTTGACCACCACTTAGTTTAATACCTTTTTCACCCACCAAAGAGTGATATTGATAAGGTAATTCATTAATTATAAAATCATGTATATTCGCAACTTTAGCCGCCCTTTCCACATCACCCATATTTATTTTCTTAGAACATACACCGAATGCAATATTTTCTGCTATTGATTGATCTGTCAGATAAATTGATTGGGGTACATAACCTAATTTCTTTTGCCATGCTGCAACATTCTCTTTACATATAATTATGCCATCAACAGACATCTGACCTGAATCAGGTTTCAACAATCCTAATATTAGATCAAGTAAAGTCGTTTTACCTGATCCAGTTTCTCCAATAATGCCTATTGTCTGCATTGCCTCTATCTGTACAGATAAATTACTTATATTTGGAGACTGCGCTTTAGGATACGTGAAGCTTATATCATGCAAATCAATCACTTTCTTTACCTCAACTATATTAGCTGACTTATTACCTGTATATTCTAAGTTCTTTTCGTGAACAAGGTCTTCATGCAATATTTCTAACGCTGGAAAGTGATAACGACATTCTGAAATACCTACGAATATTACATTTAATGCATTCATTAGCCTATATCCAGAAAATGCATACAATGCGATAATCGGCATCACGTATTCCATATCTTTCTTTACTGCTATAAGATATAAAACAATCAGTAAAATACCACCGAATGCAATTGTTTCAAATGCATATTTCGGTATTTGAGAAAAAATCCTGCTCTCCGTATTATACAAAGCGTATCGATATGAAGGGCCTGAAAAACGTCTGATAAATTCAGCTTCTTTTCCTAATAATTTAAGTTCCTTTATCCCTCCAAACGCTTCATTTGCAGCAACGAATCTATCTTTTGATGAAGAAGAAACTTCACGCCCTATTCGATATAACTTCTTCCTGATTAAATAATAAAAAACCGAATAAATTGAGCCAAGAACAATAGTAACTGTTAATGCAAGAGTTGGATCAACAACAAACAATAAACTAACGATACATAATGCAATCACGGCTCTTGCAAATGCCTGCATACCTGGAACCAGGACACCAGTCACTACACGGCTTACCTCATTAATAATATTCTTGCTCAGTTCCGCTGTATTATTTGTCACAAAATAAATATAAGGCTTATGAAGATATTTCTTTAACAATCTTTCGGCAATAATATGTTCTTGCATATTAGAAAATTTAAGCACCATCCAAATAGTAAATGCAGTAAATATATTCCCAATCAATAACGCCAAAAGCGCAACACCACCTAGAAACAACAAAAAGTAATCAATATTTTGGAAATCAAAGAAAGTATAAATATTTTTTACATATACATTTGTATATACCACATCAGGATTTGCAACTACTGCCATGAATGGCATAACAGACGATATACTTGTAGCTTCCAGTAATCCTGTAATCATAATTGAGATTAATAGAAGAATTAATTTTTTCTTTTCACTTGAAGAAAATAACGAAAATACCATTTTAAGCAGTCTAAACATAATAAATTGATTTACTCGTATAAAATTTTAGGAACTATTATCCAGCTTGGCACCCGGGTTTAACCGCTTGCATATTAAGCACTATTAATAATTAAAGCCTACAATGCAAAGCAACAAGATCCTGCATTTTTTCTATGGCATCATATGGTAATGAAAACCCTCTCCCACCTGGAGGAATACAGCTAATAACACGCTTACCGCAGATAAGAGCCATCACCATAGCCATACTGTTACCACCAACAATTATGCCGCTCTCGGCTATTTCTTCCAATAGTGTTAAATCCCCGCCCACTTCCACTAGCCCACCATAGCGTTCTTTTACTCGGTCATACTTCTCTCTCAATTCTGACGGGTGTGGGCGAATAATAATTTTGGTTATTTCTTCACTAAAGATATCAATATTTTCGCTTAAATATTTAAGTACGTCCAAATCAGTGTAACCGAGATAACGAGGATCAGAATGCATTTTCAACATAGCCTCATCGAGATTATCACTTAAAAATAGCACTTGAGAATTACAAACATGCAAAGAGTTATTAACTGCAATATCCTGAAATTGATTATAAATTTCCTCAAAATAAGGATTTTCTATTAACGTAATTAGTTTATCTGGAAATACACCCCTTGCCATTGCCTCTGCATATTTATCACCCACCCATATTTCATTAGGTAAATGCATAACTCCGTTCCTATTAAAACGCTCCTGATAATTTACCCAGTGATCAAGAAAAGCGATAGTCTTTTTTCCCATTTTTTTTGCCATCTCAAACACACGCCATTCAAGATCAGATTGCCAGCTAGTGCCACAAAGAAAGCAATTTGCTTGGGTTAACACTTTATCAAACGCAGTAGATTTTATCACTCCGAGTTTTCGTTCAAATATTCCGAGAGCTGGCCCTTCAATACAATAATACGGTTTTATACCTTTTTGTTTAACATAACTTGAAAGTATCTCTGCGCCACCAGCGTCATGACATACAATAGCTAGCTCATTTTCTAAATCAGACATCTGAAAACTTTGCGAAGAGAAGCATATCAATTGCCACATCCGCTATCACTTCCTGTTCTTTTCTGATGGCTTCAAGCTGCATACCCGATCGCTCCATTATTTTAATCATACTGATATTATCACGTAATGTTCCACCAGTGATTTTCCGAATTTTTGCAGTATCAAACAAGTACCTCATCAGTAGCAACCATGCTTCGAGACCATATCCATTCCCCCAAACGGATCGATCACCTATCATCAAACCCATGTCTGCAGTGCAGTGATGTAGATTTAAATACGCCGTTATCGAACCAATTATTTGCCCACTTTGATTCTCTTTAACAGAAAGAAATAAATTATCTGTACCCAAAAAAGACTGTGCGTAATCTAAGCAGCTTTCCTTACTATGCTGTACGAAACGTTGATTACTAAAACGAATCACTTCTCGATCATTCAGCCAACTAACATATTCATCCGTTATGTTTTCACCAAGTATAGACTGCAGACTAATCTTATCGCCTGTTAGTATTATAGTTTTACCTGACAAATTATAAACACCCTTTATTCAATTTGTTTCAACTTATCCATACTTGCCCAAACCTTTACAAAGGCCTGAACAATCAGATCAACATCATCATCTGACAGCTCATTAACACACATTTCATACCCCATAAATGTTGAGTCATGTAACGTCTCGGCAACTGGACATATGCCTTTTTTATAATTTACATCACGCTTGCAAATATCTGATGACCAAGGAAATCCTTTCGAACCATAAGCAATTTTCTGTTGATACATTGGCAAAAGATGCACGTTCACATAACCATCAGACAACCCTTCTACACCCTCTGCTGTCAACGCTTCTATTATACTAGCCCGAGATACGCCAAGCTGATTAACATTCAGTACGAGTGGATACATATAATAGGCATGAGTGCAGTCAGGCTTGGTAATAGGCGTACGAAGCCCGACTAGTCCATTCAGACCTTCAGTTAGACGTTCTGCAATACGTTGCCGACTAGCAACTAATATATCTAACTTTTTCAATTGCTCAATTCCTATAGCACATTCCATTTCACCCAAGCGGAAATTATACCCAATCATATTAGCAAGATTGTTTACCCCCTTATCTCCAACCACGGCTTCTGCATGATTACGAATCAATTGCAAACGCTCCGCAATATCATCATCATTCGTAACCAGTATACCCCCTTCACCCGTATGAATATGTTTATGGTAGTTAAGGCTATAACCTCCAACATGTGCCAATGTACCTGTTTTCTTACCTTTATATAATGTACCCGGTGCCTGTGCTGTGTCAGTGATCACTTTTAAATTATGCCTTTCAGCAATATCTGTTATTGCATCCATATCAGCGGAATGCCCAAAGATATCTATCGCCAAAATAGCTTTTGTATATGGCGTTATATTTGCCTCAAATGACACTGGATCAATACAGAATGTTTCCGGCTCAATATCTGCAAATACGGGAATTGCATTCCACATAAGGATGGCAGTAGCACTTGCACACATAGTCCATGGACTGACTATCACTTCGTCGCCAGGCTCAATACCTACAGCCCCAACAGCCGCAATTAAACCAGATGTCCATGAGTTAACCGTAATAGCATGCTTAACATCAAAATATATTTCACATTCGCGTTCAAATTCCTGAACCTTGGAACCACCATAAAAATCAGGATCCCAACACCCCAAAAACTGAGATAGCACACCGCTTTCAACTACAGATTTAACACTCTCAAGCTCTTCCTTCCCGATGGAATTATATTGTTTAAATGGTTCAACAATTGTTTTAGGCCCGCCAAAAAATGCTAATTTTTTTACTGTCATAATTAACTCTACTTAAGAATCAAATTCATATATTCAAGGGTGACAAGCGCTTCCGAACCCGTACAGAGATGTGACTCCTCTCCTTCCATCGCTTTGTTCAATTGGTGAACTACATTCCATTGAGAGCGAGACATTTCAGAACTGATTTCTTTTGATTGAGAAGCTAATACCTTACATCCTTTAAACACTGAGTCATCCTGAACAGACTGCCATTGAATCAAAGCCCCTCCCTGCTCATATCTAATCCTACCACTCATAGAAAGCAGTTCAATCTCATAGTGAGAAAATGCTTTCTCCCAAGCAGCCAAAAAAACTATGGTGCCTTTTTCAAACTCCACCCTAACATCCGGTTCAGGATCCTCATCCTGTAAACACACTTCTCCCAGTAAATTAAAACTTTTCATTGCACCTAGCCAGTACTCTAGTAAATTAAATAAATGGGAGCCATTATGTATAAAACCTTTTGAATACCAGGCCACACCTTTAATTGGCGATTGAAAGTCTTTGGAGTCAATTAATTTTCTAATATTAATAACACCAGGATCAGAGCGACGCATATAGTTCACGTATAGATCAACCCTTTTGGTTTGACATATTTCAATCATTGTACGTGCATTATCAGAATCATACGACAAAGGCTTTTCACACAATATTGCTTTTGGCTTACATTTATTCAGAACCGCATACAAAATTTCAGCATGCAACTGAGTGGATACAGCAATCACCACCACATCAGGTTGATGTTGTGAAAGTGCGGTATCAAGGTCACTGTATACAGGAGATTTATAAGTTTGAATAAAAACCTTCTGTTTTTGCTCATCAGGTTCAACAGCTGCTAACAAGTCGAAGTCTGGATGCAGGCTAAAGGCACGCGCATGTGAATAAATATATAGAGAAGAGTCAAGATGCAAATCATAACCCATACCGATCTGGCCTAAACCAATAATTAAAACACTCTTTCTCACTTTAGGTATCACCTTTAGACTGTACTGCCTTATTTATATCCACCCAATCAATATTATTTCGTAGCAAACGCACTATATCCAAACAAGTAAATAAAGGATAATCCTGACCAAAATATTCTATAACACGTTTCAATAATTCGTAATCAGCCATTTCATCAAGAGTCAGCCTAAGTTCAGGCCAACGTATTTCAGGTGGTGCAACCAGATGTAACTTGGTGAATAATTCGGGATGCTTGCGAATATGTAACGTGACATGCTCTTGTTCAAGTGAATCAGTTGTCATTGATGCAGATCGTTTCAATGTATCTAACCGAAAAACCTGAACGTCCATTCCATCTGGATAACTGCGAACATCTACATTACTCACGTAATCTGCATCATGAACTAAAAACATCCTGATTGCTTGATCAATAACTTCATAATCAATGATCGGGCAATCACCTGTGATCTCTACTACCACATCAGCATTTACAGAGTCAGCCGCGCCAATCACCCTCTCCATTACATTATCTTCACTCCCTCTAAAATAGGCTATACCTTCACTTTCAGCGAAAGACACCAAAATATCATCAGTAGAGTTAGTAGTTATTGCCAAAACAATAACATCTATAGAAGGGACTGCTCGTAAACGAGTTACCAGATGATGCAACATAGGCTTATTAACAGCCTCCATCAATACTTTTCCTGGTAAACGGGAAGAGGTCATCCGAGCTTCAATGGTGGCTACAATTTTCATATTCGCATTTTCAATACTCAAGCAAATAAATAGCTATTTAAAATAGCCTTATATTGATATTAAAACTAATTCCCAGGCCACTTACAAACATAATCTATTACAGAGCACATACATAAAAAACTTAGATTCAACATTATACTAATCACCAGCATCCATAGTAACAATAGATTTATCTCTATGCTCTTCAGCTGCCACAACTTAGAGAATCAAAACTTTATCATTATCACGATTACAACATACTTGATTGCACTTATCTAAGCTTCCTCTCAATCAATAATAGTATTATTATGAAATAAATTATTATCTAGTATAATCATTACATCTTTTTAAGCAGCATAGATCTAAGTGCTTATCAAACTAAATCCCAGCTAACAGCAGTACCCTTCTTTACATCTATCGTTATCTTCTGCCCAAGAAACTGTTCATAGTACTTTGGCGGCAAACCCTTTCCTGGCCTGATAATCTTTAAATTTTTTTTAGTAAAAACTTCCCCTACAGCCATATCTTCAGCTACATAGAGTGACCGTCTAAAAAATTTAGATTTTTCCTCACTCTCAGTACCTCCATACACAACCGTACCAAGCGACTGCCAAGCACGTTTAGTCTCTACCACCAAAGACTCCAACTCATTCGGCTCCAATGAAAAACTACTATCTACTCCACCATCGGCACGAGACAGAGTAAAGTGTTTTTCAATCACGACTGCACCATGAGCAACAGCGGCAACGGACACACCAATACCCATTGTGTGATCAGATAAACCAACTTCACAATCAAATAATTCCCGCATGTGTGGAATTGTTAATACGTTACTATTTTCCGGGCTGGCAGGATAGGTGCTTGTACATTTAAGTAATATTAAATCCTTGCACCCCTCCTCTCGCGCAGCAGTAACCGCATCATGAATCTCTTCTATCGAGGCCATACCAGTTGAGATAATCATTGGTTTACCAGTCGAAGCCACCTTTCGGATTAATGGCAGGTGTGTATTCTCGAATGAAGCAATCTTATATGCGGGCACGTTCAGCTCTTCAAGAAAATCGACTGCTGTCTCATCAAAAGGTGAACTAAAACAGACCAGACCTAACTCCTTTGCCCGCTGCATAATCGGCTGATGCCATTCCCAGGGGGTGTACGCTTGCTTATAGAGTTCATGCAGACTTTTTCCGTTCCATAAGCTTTTTTCATCGCTAATGAAAAATTCACCCTCTTTAATATCAAGCGTAATAGTATCAGCAGTGTATGTTTGAAGTTTTAAAGCATGAGCACCCGCCGCAGCAGCAGCTTCGACAATTGACAAGGCGCGCTCAAGTGACTGGTTATGATTACCTGACATCTCCGCAATTACAAACGGACGAGTATCCCGTGCTATTGCCACAGTACCTATTTTTAGCCCCATAAAGTCATCCCTCTTGTATAGACGGTGGTAATAGCAATTGAAAACGATGCACCCCCATCCGTGGGGATGGAGTAGATTCACTGAAACCCAATTGCTCAAATATTTTTTTCGATGATGGGTTAGTCTCTTTTACATCACCAATCAATATGAATGATTTATCTTGTTGAAGATAATTAATTGCCATTTCGAGCATAGGCTTACCCAGTCCAAATCCACGAAATTGCTTAACGACAGAGTAACCAATCATTAAATGTTCATCAGAACAATCAAAACGAACTTGCCCGACCGGGCCAATATCACACTCTATCAACAGTAGAATAGTATCTGGATCATTTAACCGATTTTCAAACCATGACTCATGATCTTCCCATTCTATCATTTGCTGATTGAAGGCATTTTCTCTCACTACAGGGTCATTAGCCCAGTACCAATAGAGTAAACAATCTGTGCTTCTTCCCCTTCGTACAGTCAAGGTGTCAGCGCCAGGGCCCACTGACAATAACCTGGCAACAGTTTGAGCGCCCACGCCATTAATCAGCATCTGACCTTTTTGTGACTGCAATTGAAGCTGATGAGGGTTTTGAATAGCATCAAGCAGTGCATCCTGAATTTTATGCATATCCACCTGGGCCGCATTACCCAGCCATCTAAGATAACCATCCTGATCTAGGTCTTTAGTAAAGGCAGCCTGGTTCTCCGCAATGGTCACTACGACACAGGGTAACCCTACCGCCATTCGCTCCCAGGTTGTTGTGCCACCTGCTCCTAGTGCAATATCGGACTTGCTCATCAATTCGGCCATATTCTCAACTTGCATATAAATACGTGCATTAGGATGTGCTGACACCAATGCTTTCACCTCAGTGAAATTGGGATTGGCTGAACCGATTACCACATCCACTTTCAGGTGATTCAGACCTGGCTGAATCAATGCTTTCAGTGCTGTTGATGTCAAATTATCAGAATCAGAACCACCAAAGAAGACGAAGATTCTATTAATTTCCTCATGTTTCTTCTCAGTACTATGAGGATTCCCCACAAACTCCTTCCTCAACAGGGCATAGTCTGGGCCCAGTAACATAGTCGTCGCAGGTAAGAGCAACGGATCATAACGGTTGCAGTCATGAATATAGTTTTGATCAAGCAATAAATCACAATCATGCCGACGATTAGCCAAATCATCAATCACCATAATCTTACGTGCATGAGCCCTTAGCTTCTGCTCCCATGTTTGCTCTAGTGCGTAATGATCAATAATTAACCAATCGGCTTGAGTACCGGCAAGGGCTTTAATGCTCTCCTCGGCATCTACTTCCAGTCCGACACCAAGCCATTGCTCATAACCAACCAAGCTCTGTGGAATATCAGGATCCAAGGTGGCTGGTAACGAATGGATTTTGAAGTTTTTACTATTTATATATTCATCCAAATTTCCAGGATGAGTGCGAGTGATGAATTCTACGGTGTGGCCTAAATCACGAAGCTCTACAGCCAAAGTGAGGCAGCGCATAACATGGCCAGAACCGATTTGTTGAGAGGCATCAACGCGAAAGATAATCTTCATCACTTATTACCTGCTAAACAGTATAGACAAGTAGTTTGATCCATAGCTTTAATTTAATCGCTTAAAGCCACTATGACAAATAGGTCCTTTTAACAAGCTATTAATACTCCTTCCTTCTTCACATTCTTTAATAAGGCCAAATACAGGGTCTAAATTTTCAAGGTAATCACTTACGATATTATCGGAATGTTCAGTACAAACATACACACCTGTTGCAGCGAGGTATCCCTTACTCAGCATTTCCTGAGTTATTAAAGTTTTATAAGCCAAAGTATTTTGACTAATGAATGAAAAACCAGTCAAAGCCGGCATTCCACATATCTGTATATTTAACTCATGCTTATCGGCAAGCTCCTGCCATCCCTGATTAATATTGTTCCCCGTGCTAGTGATGCAATCATATGCATGTTCTCGCTCCATCACCTCAAG
>Ga0316205_10004268_pt1 | contig 12674 bp, 12 predicted proteins | sample 3monthpyrite_MG_FD_204941 | JGI IMG/M metagenome (GOLD analysis project Ga0316205, IMG submission 204941) | Microbial mat bacterial communities from mineral coupon in-situ incubated in ocean water Damariscotta River, Maine, United States -... | ecosystem: Environmental > Aquatic > Marine >... | reverse complement strand
CGAGGTTGGCCGGGCTCGGCGTCCGCGGGTTTGGGAGGCGTCGCGGCTGCACCGGTCCAGCGTGAGGGCGGTGCGCGCAGATCCGGCTCTGGCGCGGAGGGCAGGTCATGCATCGAGGCTACGAGCAGTTCCAATCGTCTGGCGACCGCTTCGGCGCGTGCGGTCTGCTCGGTCAGGCTCGTGCTGGTCTTGCCCGCGCCTTCCCGAGCCGTGCTCAGAGTGCGCGTCAGGTCGTCGACCTGAGCCGAGAGCACGGCGATGGCGCTGCCCATCCCCCCTTCCAGCGATGACAAAGCCGTCAGGCGGCGCGACAGCACGAAACAGTAGACAGCAGCGCCAAGAGCTGCGGCGGCGAGGATGATGTTCGACAGGAAATCCATGTAAGCCCCTCAATTCAAGACGAATTCCATGACCAGAAGGTCACTGACATAGCCCGGACCGGTGACGATCTGGACCCGGCGCAGCATTTGCGCGCGAAGTCTGAGCAAAGCTGCGGGTTCCTCCAGTTCAAGCGGGTCCAGGGCGCGAAGGTAGATGTTCAGAACGTCCATAATTCGCGGTATGAGATATTCGACCTCGCTGGCGTGGGCGGGTGCTACCTCCAATTGCGCCGAAAACCGCAGGTAGCGTGATTCGGCCCGTGGACCCAGGGAGATGGTGATCGGTTCGAGCGGCACGAAACCGACATCGGCGCGAGGCGTTTCGGCGTCTGCCCCCTCCGTCGCTTGAGCCTCGGCAGTCGGTGCATGCCCTGAACCGCCGATCAGCCCGGATACAAGGCCCGAATAGGTTGCGTAGAAGCCCGCACCGCCGCCAGCGAGGGCCATAACCAGGCCGATCACCAGCCCCATGCGCGACGGCTTCTCGACGTTTTCCTCAGGCTCGGCGGTGGCGGTCATGTGAATCAGGTCCCCTTGATGTGCATCCTTCGTTCCTCTCGTTTGTGACACAGGGTGACTAACCGATTGTTAATTGCTCTGCGGCAAACATCGGCTGATCGGGACAGAACGTCCGCGAAGGGGAAGAACCTTGGAACAGCTGCTTACAGTCTGGAACGCGCTGGAATTGCGCCGCAAAATCATTGTCGTGGCGGCCACGCTGGGGGTGTTCGCAGCCGTGTTCGGCCTGACACGAATCGCAGCCGCCCCCAGTATGTCCTTGCTGTATGCCGGGCTGGAAGGCCCGCAAGCCGGTGAAATGATCGCCGCGCTGGACCAGCGCGGCCAACGGTATGAGGTGCGCGGCGATGCGATCTATGTCGAAAGCTCTGCGCGGGATGAAACGCGCATGGCACTTGCCGCGCAGGGAATGCCGGCCAACTCGTCAAGCGGCTACGAATTGCTGGACGGGCTGACGGGCTTTGGCACCACCGCGCAAATGTTCGACGCGGCCTATTGGCGCGCCAAGGAGGGGGAATTGGCGCGCACCATCATGGCCAGCCCCTATATTCGCCTGGCGCGCGTGCACATCGCGCAGGGCGGCACGCAGGCGTTTCGCCGGGATCAACAGCCGTCGGCCTCGGTGACGGTGACGCCCGCAGGGGCCGGGCTGACCGCGGTGCAGGCCCGGGGGTTGCGGTTTCTGGTGGCCTCGGCGGTTGCCGGGCTGTCTGCCGAGCAGGTCTCGGTCATCGATTCGAATGGGGGCGTTGTCGTCAGCGATGACGAGAGCGCAAACAATCAGGGCGGTGACCGTGCCGATGTGTTGCGCGGCAATGTCGAGCGTCTGCTTGAAGCGCGTGTCGGCGCGGGGCGCGCCATCGTAGAGGTCAATGTAGAGACCGTGACGGACCGCGAAACGATAGTCGAGCGACTGATCGACCCATCTTCACGCGCCGCCGTCAGCCAGGAGACGGAGGAGAGCAATTCGACCTCGTCCGACAGTCGCGGGGCGGGGGTATCGGTTGCGTCCAACCTGCCGGATGGCGCGGCGGCCGGCGGGGATGGACAGTCCCAAACGCGGGAGGTGACGTCTCGCGCGCGCACGAATTGGGAAGTCAGCCAGACCAGCCGCGAGGTAGAACGCGGCCCGGGCGCCATACGCCGCCTGTCGGTCGCGGTTCTGATCGACGGTGTCCGTGCGCTGGATGCAAACGGGCAGATGCAATGGACGCCGCGGCCAGAGGCTGAGCTGGAGGCACTGCGTGAACTGGTCGCGTCGGCGGTTGGCTTCAACGAGGCGCGCGGCGATGTGATCACGCTGCGATCGATGCAGCTGGAACAACTGGCCGACATCCAGGGATCGGCGCCAGGAGCAGGTCTGATCGACCGGTTGGGGCTGGACGTGATGGCGCTGATCCGGCTGGCGGCGCTGGCCGCCGTGGTGCTGTTCCTGGCCCTGTTCATCTTGCGCCCGCTGTTGCGCCCGGCGCCGGCCATGGCCGAGACCGGGTTCCTGCCCGGGCCGCGGCGCACGGGCGTGCCCGAGGTTGAGGGCCCGGTCCTGACAGGGGAAATCGCCGACGACGTCGCGGCGAGCCCATCGCAGCCCGCCGCCGATGATGGCAAACCGGACCTCGAGGCCGCAAATCCGGTCGAACGCATGCGCGCCCTGATTGCTGACCGGCAGGATGAAACCCTGCAGATCCTGCGCCACTGGATGGAAGACACCGAGGAGCCCCGCTGATGGCCCAGCCGCTGCAACTTGAGGTCTTCGAGACGCCTCAAACGCCCGATGGCCCGGTTTTCCTGATGCCTGAACAGGTCGAGGACATCCGGTTGAACGCCTATGAGCGCGGCTACGGTGCGGGATGGGACGATGGCGGGCAGCAAGGAGAGTCCGAGGATGCCGCCCACCGGGCCGAAATCCGCCGGCAGGTCGAGCAGATCAGCTTTGGCTATCATGAAGCGCGCGCGCATGTCCTCAACGCGCTCAATCCGCTGCTGACCGCCGTATTCGACACCGTCTTGCCCGAAGTGTCGCGGGCCGCCATCGTGCCGCTGGTGATCGATCAGTTGCTTCCCCTGGCGCATGGCGCGGCCGAAGAGCCGTTGATTCTGACGGTCCCCCAAGGGATGCGCGCGCGGTTCGAGGCCGCGTTCGAAGGGTTGGTCCTGCCGCCCCTGACCCTGAACGAAAGCGCCGAACTGGCCGATGCTCAAGCCGTAATCAGTCAGGGCGAAAGTCAGTCGCATGTGGATCTGACGCAGGCTACGGACAGCGCCCGGATGGCGCTGGAACGTTTCTATCAATTCCAGAACGAGGACAGCAAACATGCCTGAATCCGCAACAACCGAATCTCAGACCACGTTGTCCAAGGGGGCGTTCACGCAGGTTCCCATCGAGATCGTGATTTCCGTCGGGCGGGCGCGGCCGCTGGTGCGTGAACTGCTGCGGTTGCAGCGGGACAGCGTTCTGACGCTGGACCGGCGGATCGAGGATCCGGTTGAATTGTTTGTCGGCGACCGTCTGATCGCGCGCGGTGTGCTGGAGGAACTGGACGGGGACCAGGCGGGTCAGATGGCGGTTCGGTTGACCGAAGTTGCCGATCTGTCGAACGGGCTGTGATGCGGCGCTGGACCCTGCTCGCCTGCGCGGCCCTGGCGGTCAGCCTGTTGCCCCAGGGCGCAGGGGCGCAGGAACTCACGCTGTCGATGGGCGAAGACGGGGGGTTGGCGGTCCGCTCGATTCAGATCCTGGTACTCATCACGCTGCTGAGCCTGGTGCCGGGCCTGCTTATCATGGTGACCAGCTTTCCCTTTGTGGTCACCGTGCTTGCGATTCTGCGCCAGGCTATTGGTTTGCAGCAGTCACCACCCGGTATGTTGCTGACAACGCTGGCAATATTTCTGACCTATTTCGTGATGGAGCCGGTGTTTGTCGACGCCTGGCAGGGCGGCGTTGTGCCCCTTCAGGCGGGAACGGTGGGTCTGGATGAAGCCCTGGTAAACGCATCCGAGCCGTTTCGGTTGTTCATGATGGGGCGGATCGATCCCCAGACCTGGGCGGGACTTGCCGAACTCAGGCCGCAACCGCCGGAATTCGCGGCGGATGGGCCCCTGTCGGTCATGGTGCCGGCGTTTTTGCTATCGGAACTGTCACGCGCATTCGAAGTGGGTTTCGTCGTCTTTCTGCCGTTCCTCATCATCGACCTTGTTGTCGCGGCGGTGCTGATGTCGATGGGCATGGTGATGGTGCCGCCGGCAATTGTCTCGCTGCCCTTCAAGCTGGCCTTCTTCGTGGTCGCGGATGGCTGGACGCTGATCGCCAACGCGCTGGTGCGCGGCTACCAGTAGCCCGGCTTGCAATCAACTCCAGCTGACATCGCCCAGAAAGATATAGCCCGCGCCATAGATGGTCTTGATGAGGCGCGGGTTCTTTGGGTCCTCGCCCAGCTTTGCGCGCAGCCTGGAGATTCGGACATCCATCGCACGATCGAAGCTCTCACCGGCAGCGCCCCCCAGTGATTCCTGCATTTGAGTGCGCGAAATAAGCCGCTTGGGCGATTCCAGGAACAGGCGCAGAACCTCGCCCTCGGCATGGCTGAACGTCGTTTCCTGCCCGTCATCGGCGATCAGGACATACCGGTCGAACTGCGCCTGCCAGCCGTTGAACCGGGCAACCGCGCCGCCGCTTTCCGGGGCCGACCGGCTCTTGCGCAGCCTGGCGCGAATCCGGGCGACCACCTCGGCGGGCTCGAAGGGCTTGATGATGTAGTCATCGGCCCCCAGTTCCAGCCCGGTTATCCGGTCATTGATATTGGCGCGCCCGGAAATGATGATGATCGTTGCTCCGCTCTCCAGCGCCAGCCGGTGAACCAGCGCCAGACCGTCCCGGTCGGGCAGGCCCAGATCGACAAGGCAGACGTCGGGCGCCGTGCGCTTGAGCGCGGCCTCGAATTCCGTGGCGCGCGAAAAAGTGGAGGTGCGAAAGCCGGCATCGCTCAGTGCATCGGCCAGAATGCGCCGGATTTCGGCCTCGTCATCCAGGATTGCGACATGGGGTTGGGACATTTCACCGGCCTATTGCGCCGCCACAGACGAAGCAAGGGTGCATCGCACAAGAAACGCATCCAGTGCGGCGCCGTCGAAGGGTTTTGTCAGGATATCAAACTGCTGCGCTGCCCGTTGATACAGCGGGTCCGATGCGGGCAGCGAGGTCATCAATCCACCGGGCAGCCCGGTGCGCGTCTGTCCGAGCTCGCAAAGCAGATCAAGCCCTGTGCGATCCCCGGGCAACTGGATATCGGACAGGATGAAATTCACCTCAGGGATCTGCGCCAGCGCGGCGCCATCGGCGGCATTTTCAGCCTCGATCACCTGATGGCCGGCGCCAACCAGGGTTTCTCGGATCTGGGTGCGCAATTCGGGCCGGTCCTCGACCAGAAGCACAAGGCGCGCAGACACCGGCGTGGTGGGTGCGGCCGGGCGCATCGGCAGCCGCAAGGTCACCCTGGCCCCCCCGTCTGCCCGGTTCTGGGCGCGCACCGAGCCGCCCGACAGCGTCGCCTGGTCATAGACCATCGCCAGGCCCAGCCCCGATCCGTTGTGGCCCTTGGTGGTGAAAAACGGGTCCATCGCGCGCTTCAGCGCGTCCGCCGAAAAGCCGGGGCCGTCATCCTCCACAGCCAGTTCCAGCCAGGTATCGCGCACCCTCCGGGCGGCGACGCAAATATGGCCGCCGGCCGGGCCAATGGCGTCGCGCGCATTCAGGATCAGGTTCAAAAGGCTGTCCTGAACCGCACCCTGGTCCAGCATCATCCGGTCCAGCCCGGGCTCCAGCGACAGGGACAGACGGACCGTTTCCGGCAAGGACGGGGTCGCCATCATGCGAAGATCATCGAGCAAGACCTCCAGATCCGTTGGTTCCGGTCGCAGCCGCCGTGCGCCTGAAATCTCGCCGATCCGGCGCAGCAATGTGCCGCCACGGCGCGCTGCGGCCTGCGTTGCGCGCACCAGATCTGCGGGTTCCGGCGGCAGCTCAGGCATCTGCGCCAGCTTGCCTTGCAGCCCCAGAATGATGGTCAACAGATTGGCGAAGTCATGCGCCAGCCCCGATGTCAGCTGCGCCGCCAGTTCCCGCTTGCGGGTTTGTGTCAAGGCGGCGCGGGCCTGGGTTTCCTGGGTGATGTCGGTGGACAACACATAAACCCCGCCCCCCTGAACGCCCCCCTGAACGCTGCCCGACAAGTCGGTCACGCCCGGATCCGGGGTCAGTGCGACGCGAATCCGGCGGCCGCTGTCTTCATGCGTGATCTCGCAGATCGCGGGATCGCCGTTCATCGCCCGCTGAATATGCGGCAGGATGCGCGAAAACGTCACCGGGCCCAGCGCGACCGAGGCGTGCAGGCCGACCACATCGCTGGGCGCTCCCGGCATCACGGTCGACAAGCGGCGATTGGAATAGGTGTAGATCAGGCTCGGGTCGATATGCGCGATATGCGCCGGCATCATTTCGGTGACCAACCGGGTGCGGGCCTCCATTTCGGTCAGTTCGCGCTTGGCCTCCTGAAGCGCCGCGTTGGTCGCGGCCAGTTCGCGGTTGGCCAGCCCCAGGCGCTCGGCATGGGTCAGAACCTGATCCGAGAGTTCTTCGGACCGGGTGCGCAGCAATTCTTCCTGCAGCTTGATCTCGGTGATGTCGGTATAGACGCTGACCCAGCCGCCCTGTTGCAGCGGTGCCCCCTCGACCGACACCCAGCGACCGTTGGGCCGGCGGCGCTCCATGTAATGTGGCTGGAAGGCCAGCGCGGTCTGCACCCTGAGCTGCACGGCATGGTCCGGGTCCGGCTGATCGCCGTATTCGCCGCGTTCGACCAGAAAGCGGATCGTTTCCTCGAACGAGGCGCCGGGCGTGACCAGCGCGTCCGGAAGGCCGAACAGTTCCTGATATCGTTGGTTGCACACCGCCAGCTTCAGGTCGCTGTCGAAGATCGACAGGGCCTGCTGGATCAGGTTCAGACCCGCGCGGGTCAGCTTGTCGACAGAGTCGCTGTGCATCGGTGGCCAGAGTAATGCCCGGCGCGGCTGTTAGTCCAGCACTTCGCCCGGGTCGATCCCCCACAACGCGCTGCGGTCCGCCCATCCGCGTGTGCCGTCAATGCTGAGCCGGCACCAGTCGGTCACGCATTCCATGATATGCGCGACCACCCCGGTTTCAAGAATGGCCACCTGCGGTGCTTCCAGTTGCGGGCGTGACAGCATGGGCGTCATGTCCCGGGTCACAAGCACCGTGCGCACACCCGATAGGGCCGAATAGTGCATCCAGCCGCCCTCACCTTCTGAATCCTCCACCCGGCGCCAGTTTTCGAACTCGCCGGTGACCCGCAGCGGCATGCCGCGCCGCGCGAACACCCAGTCCACCCGATGCGCCGTGCTGGGCCCCCTGCGCGCGCGTCCCGACGATATTTTCAGTGACACGTAACGTGGCAACGGCAATCCGGTTTCGGTTCCGACCTGCGGTTGCTCGGTTTGCGCCATCGTCGAAACCGGGGTCAGCCCCAGCGTGACCAGCGCCATCATGACCAGCGCAAGAAGCGGTATTCTCATGTCTGTCTGCCCGGTCCGCCTTGCGGATCCTCGTTCGTCCCAGCCCTCGCGCAATTATATTTCGTGACGATGGGCCGAGGCGCTTGTGCCTCGTATCTGTATCGGTCACTTTGCCAGCAGTAGGCTTGTTTTGAAAGACCCAAGGAGACGTCCATGGCCGCCAAGCGCCTGAGTGTTGTCGTAACGCGACGCTTGCCTGATCCCGTCGAGACGCGGTTGAAGGAACTCTTCGACGCCGAGCTGCGCGAAGACGACAGCAAGATGACCCGCGATGAACTGGTCGCAGCCATGCGGCGCGCCGATGTGATCGTGCCGACGGTGACCGACCATATTGACGCGCCGATGCTGGCGCAGGCCGGCGAGCGGCTGAAGCTGATCGCCAATTATGGCGCCGGGATCGACAATGTGGATGTCGCCTCGGCCCGGCAGCGCGGGGTGCTGGTGTCGAACACGCCCGGCGTGGTGACCGAGGACACCGCCGACATGGCGCTGGCGCTGATGCTGGCGGTCACGCGCAAGATCCCCGAAGGGTTGAGCGAGATGCAGGCCGGGAACTGGCAGGGCTGGTCGCCCCTGACCCATCTGGGCGGGCGCATTGGCGGCAAGCGGCTGGGCATTCTGGGCATGGGCCGGATCGGGCAGGCGGTGGCGCGGCGCGCGCAGGCCTTCGGGATGCAGATCCACTACCATAACCGAAAACGCCTGCGTCCCGAGGTCGAGGAACCGCTGGACGCGACGTTCTGGGAAAGTCTGGACCAGATGGTGGCGCGGATGGACGTGATCTCCATCAACTGCCCGCACACGCCGTCGACATTTCATCTGATGAACGCGCGTCGGTTGAAATTGATGAAGCCGGGTGCGGTGATCGTCAACACCTCACGCGGCGAGGTGATCGATGAAAATGCCCTGACGCGCGGATTGCGGGCGGGCGAAATCGGTGGTGCCGGGCTGGACGTTTTCGAACGCGGCCACGAGGTGAACCCGCGCTTGCGCGAACTGCCCAATGTCGTGCTGCTGCCGCATATGGGGTCGGCGACGCTTGAGGGGCGTATCGAGATGGGCGAAAAAGTGATCCTGAACATCAAGACCTTCGCCGATGGCCATCGGCCGCCGGATCAGGTGCTTCCGGGCATGATGTAGGGCGACAAAGGGGGCTTGCGCCCCCTTTGTTATCAGCCTTTCGGGCGTGTCGGGCGCTTGTCGCCGCCGGGGGTCTTGGCACCGGGCTTGCCGAATGGTTTGCCAGCAGGTTTCCCGCCAGCCTTGAAACCGGGTTTTCCGCCCGGTTTTCCGCCGGGCTTTGCACCCGGTTTTGCACCGAATGTGCGGGCCGGTTTGCGGGCCTTGCCGCTATCCATCCGGGCCGATGGGTTCGAGGGATCGAACCCTGCGGGCTTCGCCCGTGCGGCCGGTTTCGTATCGCGCGAAGCGGGTCTGTCGCGGGCTGGCTGATCGTCGCTGCGGGCTTTCCAATCTGGTTTGCCACCAGATTTCGCCGGGCCGTCGGTGCGCGGTCTGCCGCGCTCACCATCGGCTTCCTTGTGGCGCGGCTTGGGGCCGGGCGTGGCGGGGCGGTCGCCGTAAGGCGCGCGCTCGGGCCGGGGGGGGCGGGCACCGGGGCGCGGCGCTTCTTCATGGCGCGGCTTGCGGTCTTGCCGACCTTCGGGGCGTCCCTCCGGGCGGGCATCAGCCCCCCTTTCGGGCCGGGGGCTGGACGGTTTGCGCGGCGAGTCACCGTCGTATTTGCGCGGTGGGCGGCTGTCGCGGTCGCCGCGCGGCCCGCCTTTGCGATCCCCGCCCTTGCGGTCATCGAACCGGGGGCGCGGGGCCGGGCGCTCGCCCTCTGCCGGGGCCTCGGCGGGCGAAACCTGGATGTCTTGCTCCAGCGTCATGGCGCTTCCCAGCGCGGCCAGGAACCGCTCACGGCAATCGTCATGCAGCTGAACCAGCGTGTGCGAGTCGAAAATCCGGATCGCGCCGATATCGGTCTTGGTCAGGTTTCCCACGCGGCACAGCATCGGCAACAGCCAGCGCGGTTCGGCCTGCTTGTCATGGCCGACCCCCAGTTTCATCCAGAAGCTTCGCTCGAATTCGCTGCGCGCGCGGGGTTTTGGGCCATCGGCGGTCACGGCAACGACTTCTTCGGGGGCAGAGCGCGCCGAGAAGTAGAACCGCATTACCGCCGCCGCCAACTCACGCGAGGTGAAACGCTCGGCCAGATGGGTGACCAGCTCCATTTCCGATTGATCTTCGGGTTTGGTCAGGGCCTCGTCGGTCAAAAGGCGCTCGGTGTCGCGCGCGTTCACATCGGTGGCCGACGGCGCCGGTGCCCACTCGGCATTCAGATTGGCGCTGCCCAGCAGGCGTTCGGCCTTGCGGCGCGCGTTCAGCGGCACGATCAGCGCGCTGACGCCCTTGTTGCCCGCGCGGCCCGTGCGGCCAGAGCGGTGCAGCAGCGTTTCCTTGTTGGTCGGCAGATCGGCGTGGATGACCAGTTCCAGACCCGGCAGGTCGATTCCGCGCGCCGCGACATCGGTGGCCACGCACACACGGGCACGGCCATCGCGCATCGCCTGGAGCGCGCGGGCGCGTTCGTCCTGCGCCAGTTCGCCCGACAGCGGCACCACCGAAAATCCGCGGTTCAGCAAGCGCGCGGTCAGGTGGTTCACGGCCATGCGGGTCTTGCAGAAGACCAGCGCGTTGCGCGCCTCATAAAACCGCAGCAGGTTGACGATGGCGTTTTCCGCGTCCTCGGGCGCGACGGTCAGCGCGCGGTAGGCAATGTCGGCATGGGTGTCGCGCGCGGCCTGCGTCGCCACGCGCTGCGCGTCGCGCTGGTAGGTGCGCGCCAGCCGCTCGATATCGCGCGGCACCGTGGCGGAGAACAGCAGCGTGCGACGCTCTTCGGGCAGGGCCTTCAGGATGAATTCCAGATCGTCTCGAAAGCCCAGATCCAGCATTTCGTCTGCTTCGTCCAGCGTCACGGCCTGCACGGTCGACAGGTCGATATTGCCGCGCTCGATATGGTCGCGCAGTCGGCCCGGCGTGCCGACCACGATATGTGCGCCGCGGTCCAGTGCACGGCGTTCGGTGCGCGCGTCCATGCCCCCGACGCAGCTGGCCAGCACCGCCCCCGCCGCACCATAGAGCCATTCGAATTCCCGCCCGACCTGCAGCGCCAGCTCCCGCGTTGGGGCGATGATCAGCGCGCGCGGACTGTCGGGCGGCGGCAGCATCGCAGCGTCGCCCAGCAGATCCCCCGCCATCGCCAGCCCGAAGGCCACCGTCTTGCCCGAACCGGTCTGCGCCGACACCAGCAGGTCGCGCCCGGCCAGTTCAGGCGCCAGCACGGCCTCTTGCACGGGGGTCAGTGTTTCGTACCCCTTGTCGGCAAGCGCCTTGGACAGCGCGTCGGGAAGGGACGAAAAGGGGGAGGTCATGGCAAATCCGGCGCAAAAAGGGGTCAAGCCGCCCCAATACGCCCGCAAACCCCCTGTGTATAGGGGCAGAATGGCAAGACATGCGAAGACCCGCCATGCAAAAACGGACGGGCGGAGGGGCGGATGGCCACAAACTACCATGATCGAATTCAGCGCGTCCATGCCGCGATCCACGCGAACCCGGCGGCCGACCATGCGCTGGACGAGCTGGCGGACATCGCCGCGCTGTCCAGGTTTCACTTTCACCGCGTGTACACGGCGATGACTGGCGAAACGGTGGCCGAGGCCGTCCGCCGCATTCGTCTGGGGCGTGCGGCGCAGGCGCTCAGGCGCGGGTCGGCCCCGGTGGCGCAGATCGGTCGCGATCACGGCTACGCCAATGCGGGTAGCTTCAGCCGTGCCTTTCGCGCGGCCTTCGGTGTTACCCCGTCGCGGTTTCGCGCTCAACCGGAAGACCATGCCGTGCCCGCCTATCTGGCCTTCACACAAGGAGACCCGACCATGTACCCCGTTCAGATTACCACCGAGCCCGCCCGCCATGTCATTGGCGTGCGCCATATCGGCCCCTATCCGCAGATGGGGCGTAGCTTTCAGACCCTGTCCGGGGGCTTGTTCAAGTCGGACCTGTGGCCGCAGGTGCAGGCAATGCTGGCGGTGTACTTGGATGACCCCGCGGTGGTTGACGCTCAAAAGCTGCGCGGTCTTGCGGCTGTTGCGGTTGCGCCCGGCACGGTGCCCCCGCCAGGCTTCGAGTCCCATGATCTTGACGGCGGGCGCCATGCGGTGATGCGCGTCACAGGCCCCTATTGCGGCCTCTCCGCGGCGTATGACTGGCTCTACGGCGCCTGGCTTGCTCAAAGCGGTGTGACCCCGCGCGACGGCCCGTGCTATGAGCTATATGTCAACAATCCGGGCGAAACCCCGCCACAAGACCTTGTCACTGACGTTTACCTGCCCCTGCACGACGAGGATTGAACCGGAGGACACATGGCCAAGGATCCCTTTCTAAGCGGCAAATCCGGTCGCATCGACCTGATCGAGGTGCCCGAGATGCGCTATTTCATGATTGACGGCGCGGGCCCGCCCGAAGGCCCGGTCTACAGCGCCGCTATCGAGGCCCTTTATGCGCTTGCTTACGGCGCGCGCTTCCAGGGCAAGGCGTTGGGGCATGACGAAAAGGTCGGCCCGCTGGAAGGGCTGTGGTGGGCCGACGACTACAGCGCCTATACCGATGGGCGGCGCGAGGAGTGGCTGTGGACGATGATGATCCGCGCACAGTCCTGGCTGGATGAATCGATACTGGACGGGCTGCGCGACACCGCCATGGCCAAGCGCAAGAAGAAGCCCGTGACAGCCGAGGCAATTTCACGGGTCGGCCTGCGCAGCCTGACCGAAGGGGCCTGCCTTCAGGCCCTGCATGTCGGCCCCTATTCTGACGAAGCGCCGCTGATCGCGCGGATGCATGACCAGGAGATGCCTGCGCGCGGTTTGCGGCGGCGCGGCAAGCATCACGAAATCTACCTGTCAGATCCAAGACGCGTTGCGCCGGAAAAGCTGAAGACTCTGATCCGGCAGCCCGTGGCTCCAGTCGAATGACGCGAAGGTTGCCGGGCAAGAACTGGCACTAAATCAACCTTGAATCGGGCTGGTAGTTTGTTTTTTGCTCCAGTTCAGAGATATTCTCGATCTGTCCCCACAACGACCCTATTGTCAGACCAAAACAGAAGCGCGCGCCCGGTCGGGGCGC
>Ga0316205_10004265_pt1 | contig 12676 bp, 15 predicted proteins | sample 3monthpyrite_MG_FD_204941 | JGI IMG/M metagenome (GOLD analysis project Ga0316205, IMG submission 204941) | Microbial mat bacterial communities from mineral coupon in-situ incubated in ocean water Damariscotta River, Maine, United States -... | ecosystem: Environmental > Aquatic > Marine >... | reverse complement strand
AGTTAGGAGTTAGGAGTTAGGAGTTAGGAGTTAGGAGTTAGGAGTTAGGAGTTAGGAGTTAGGAGTTAGGAGTTAGGAGTTAGGAGTTAGGAGTTAGGAGTTAGGAGTTAGGAGTTAGGAGTTAGGAGTTAGGAAAATTAAATAATAATAAAATTATCAATCAAAATATAGAAATATAAATCAAACTTGAAATTCCAACTTGGTTGGAAAACATCAAAATTCAGAAATAATAAACGAAGGAATGGAGATGCGAAGCGCAGCTTCAAGCACGCAATTCCGAAAATGAATGGTGCTTTAGCAATTTCCTAATTTTGATATGATTTTTTTGGTTCGTTTTTGTATCAAGACAAAAATGAACAGAATTAAAATAATATAAAATGAAAGTATTAGTAATAGACAATTACGACAGTTTTACTTACAATCTCGTCCATTATTTAGAAGATTTAGGATGTAAAGTATCCGTAAAACGCAATGATAAACTAACTTTAGAAGAGGTAAAACTGTTCTATAAAATTGTCCTATCACCAGGACCTGGAATCCCTGATGAAGCTGGTCTTTTAAAGTCTATCATTAAAGAATATGCATCAACAAAAAGCATATTAGGTGTTTGTCTTGGGCAACAAGCCATTGGTGAAGTTTTTGGAGGCTCAATTATAAATTTAGACGATGTATATCATGGCGTTTCAACAAATATTAACATTACTGTTGATGATGAACCCATGTTTAAAGGATTGGCCAAAAAGATTGAAGTAGGTCGCTACCATTCTTGGGTGGTCGATGCCAATTTACCAGAATGTTTAGAAGCAACATCGTTTGATGAAAACGGACAAATCATGTCACTTCGCCATAGAGTTTATGACGTAAAAGGTGTACAATATCATCCAGAATCAGTATTGACACCAAACGGAAAAAAAATTTTAGAGAATTGGGTTAATAGTTAGCTGTTTAGTTTTCAGTAGGCAGTTGCAGTTTGTAGTGCTTACTTAAAGGTATAATTTAAATGAGTAAAAACATAAAAGATAAAGAGAAACTCAATTTAAACTTGAACTTTCGACAGAGTCGGAATCATCAAAATTCAGAAATAATGAATGAAGGAATGGAGATGCGAAGCTAAGCTTCAAGCACGCAATTCCGAAAATGAATGGTGCTTTAGCAATTTCCTAATTTTGATATGATTTTTTGGTTCGTTTTGTATCAAGACAAAATGAACAGAAAAAAAGAAAAACAGAACTAAAATAATAAGATTCCTGCCTTCGCAGGAATGACAAATATGAAAAAGTTATTAAACAGATTAATTAACCAAGAAAGTATCTCAAGCGAAGAAGCAAAACAGGTTTTGGTAAACATCTCAAAAGGCGATTACAACCAAAATCAGATTGCCTCTTTTTTAACCGTTTATATGATGCGTAGTATTACTCTTGAAGAGCTGCAAGGGTTTAGGGATGCACTTTTGGAATTATGCATTCCAATTGATTTAGAAGAATTCAACGCGATTGATCTATGCGGAACTGGAGGTGACGGAAAAGATACATTCAATATTTCCACATTATCATCATTTGTAACCGCTGGAGCTGGAGTTAAAGTAGCTAAACATGGCAATTATGGAGTATCCTCTGCTTGTGGCTCATCCAATGTTATGGAGCATTTGGGCATTAAATTTTCCAATGATGAAGATTTCCTAAAACAGACTATTGACAAAGCCGGAATTTGCGTATTACACGCACCTTTATTTCACCCAGCTATGAAAAATGTGGCGCCAATTAGACGAGAATTGGGTGTAAAAACGTTCTTTAATATGTTGGGTCCCATGGTAAATCCATCGTTTCCTAAAAACCAAATGGTTGGTGTTTTTAATTTAGAATTACAACGTTTATATGGCTATTTATATCAACAAACCGATAAAAATTACAGTATAGTTCACGCATTAGATGGTTATGATGAAATATCTCTAACAGGAAAAACCAAGGTCATTTCAAATCAATCTGAAACCCTATTTTCACCAGAAGATTTAGGTGTAAACAAAATTGAGCAAAGTGCCATTTTTGGAGGCAATACCATTGAAGACGCTGCCAACATATTTGTAAAAGTAATTAATGGAAAGGGAACTGAAGCACAAAACAATGTGGTTTGTGCCAATGCTGGATTAGCCATTGCAACTTCAAAACAAATTAGTCATATAGAAGGATTTGAATTGGCGAAGGAATCATTGTCGAGTGGGAAAGCCAAAACAAGTTTAGAAACGTTAATTGAATTAAGTAAATAATCCCATCCTAAATCCTTCCCAAAAGGAAGGACTTTTAAAGATGGATAACACAACAATTCCCTTTCTCCCGATAGCTATCGGGATGGAAAGGGTTAAGGTTAGGAAAAAATGGATATATTACAAAAAATAACAGCCGACAAACGCAAAGAAGTTGCTTTAAAAAAAGAGCTCCTCCCAATTGAAATATTTGAGGGAACGCCTTTTTTTGGTAGAAAAACCAAATCATTAGCTAAAAAATTAAGTTTAAGCAAAACCGGAATTATTGCCGAATTCAAACGTCGTTCCCCATCAAAATCAATCATAAACAATACAGCGATGGTTGAAGATGTAGCTTTTGGCTACGAACAGGCAGGTGCTTGTGGCATGTCTGTATTGACCGACGAAATTTATTTTGGAGGTATGCTGGACGATTTATTATTGGCAAGGGAAAATTGCGACTTACCCTTACTGCGTAAAGAATTCATTATTGACGAATATCAAATTATAGAATCCAAAGCCTTTGGTGCAGATGCTATTTTACTGATTGCGGCAATTTTGACAAGAGACGACATCAAGCAATTTTCCGAATTGGCAAAAAGCTTACATCTTGATGTGTTGCTGGAAGTTCACAATGAAGAAGAACTGCATAAATCCATTATGCCTTCATTGGATATGCTTGGAGTTAACAACAGAAACCTAAAAACATTTGATGTTAGTTTAGAAACGAGCAAAGCCTTAAGCCAACTAATTCCGGATGATTTTATAAAAATATCAGAAAGTGGCATTAGTTCAGTTGAAGCTATAAAAGAGTTACAACCATTTGGCTATCAAGGATTTTTAATTGGTGAAACCTTTATGAAAACGGATGATCCTGGAGCAAGTGCATCCAAATTTATTAAAAGCCTCCTCTAACGCCATCAAAGGAGAGGAGCCATTACTCTTATGAAAAAAACAACCGACATAGCTGATACAAAACTTTTCCCCTTTGGGGAAAATGCCGATAGGCAAAAGGGAATTAGGCTTAAAGTCTGCGGAATGAAATACCAAGATAACATTACCGAAGTTGCAGCACTGCAACCGGATTATCTTGGGTTTATTTTTCATGAAGAGTCACCAAGAAATTTCGAAGGTTTTATTCCAGAGTTCTCAAAGCAAATTAAAAAAGTTGGTGTTTTTGTAGATAAGGAAATTGGTTTCATATTAGATAAAATTAAAACCCATCAATTAGATGCAATTCAGTTACACGGAAGTGAGCCACCTGAATTTTGTGACGCTTTGCGTCATGCTGAACTCGTTTCAGCATCTCATCAAAAAAAACCGAAACAAGTTCAGGTCGAGTTAATCAAAGTATTTTCAATCAAGGACCAATTCGACTTTTCAGTTCTGAAATCCTATGAAGAAATATGCGATTTTTTCCTTTTTGACACCAAAGGAAAACTTCCTGGAGGAAATGGCTACACATTTGATTGGAATGTTTTAAAAAATTATCCATCAACCAAACCATTCATGTTAAGTGGTGGTATTGGGTTAAATGAAGTTGAAAACATAAAATCATTCCTTAAAACAGAGGCGTCAAAATATTGCTACGCCATTGATGTAAACAGTAAATTTGAAATTGAGCCCGGATTAAAAAATATAGAAAAATTAAAAGAATTTAAAAAACAATTGTCATTCTGAACAAAGTGAAGAATCCCAAAGGAGATGCTTCGACAAGCTCAGCATGACAACAAAAAAAGAATATAAACAGGACAAAGTAAAAAGTCAAGTCCTTATTCCGACAAAGTCGGAATTATCAAAATTCAGAAATAATGAACGTAGGAATGAAGATGCGAAGCGTAGCTTCAAGCACGAAATTCCGAAAGTGAATGATGCGTTAGCAATTTCCTAATTTTGATTTGATTTTTTGGTTCGTTTTGTATCAAAACAAAATGAACGGAAATAAAAATAGGAGTTTAATTAAAAAGATTCCTGCCTACGCAGGAAGTAATTATGAGTTACAACATCAACAAAAAAGGCTATTACGGAAAGTTTGGGGGTGCTTTCATTCCGGAAATGCTCTATCCCAATGTAGAAGAACTGCGTCAAAATTATTTAAAAGTCATGGCAGAACCAGAATTTAAAAAAGAGTTCAACCAATTGCTAAAAGATTATGTTGGTCGTCCTTCTCCACTCTACTTTGCCAAGCGTTTATCAGAAAAATACAATACCAAAATTTATCTAAAACGTGAAGACCTCAACCATACTGGAGCCCATAAAATCAATAATACCATTGGGCAAATCCTCATGGCAATGCGATTGGGCAAAACAAGGATTATCGCCGAAACTGGCGCAGGACAGCATGGTGTAGCCACAGCAACTGTTTGCGCATTAATGGGATTGGAATGTATTGTATATATGGGAGACATCGATATTGCTCGTCAAGCACCAAATGTTGCCAGAATGAAAATGCTCGGTGCAGAAGTTCGCCCAGCCTTATCAGGAAGTCGCACGCTAAAAGACGCCACCAACGAAGCCATTCGCGATTGGATTAACAATCCCGTAAATACGCATTACATTATTGGTAGTGTCGTTGGACCACATCCATATCCAGACATGGTCGCACGGTTTCAGTCGGTGGTTTCCGAAGAAATCCAATGGCAGCTCAAAGAACAGGAAGGCTCCTCAAAACCAGATTATGTGGTAGCTTGTATTGGTGGAGGCAGTAATGCAGCAGGCGTGTATTATCATTATTTAGATGATGAAGATGTAAAACTAATAGCTGTGGAAGCTGCTGGAAAAGGTGTAGATTCAGGAGCAAGTGCTGCAACGTCTGTGTTGGGAAAAGAAGGCATTATCCATGGTAGTAAAACTTTGTTAATGCAGACCAAAGACGGCCAGATTACAGAGCCTTATTCCATTTCCGCAGGGTTGGATTATCCTGGAGTTGGACCCATGCATGCCCATTTATACAAATCTGGAAGAGCAGAATTCATTTCTATAACCGATGATGATGCCATGACAGCAGGATTGGAAATGTGCAAGTTGGAAGGCATCATTCCAGCCATTGAAACCTCTCATGCATTGGCTGTTTTTGATAAGAAACAATTCAATAAAAACGATATTGTAGTGGTGAGTTTATCAGGTCGAGGCGACAAGGATTTGGACACGTATATTAACCACTTTAAGCTTTAGTATTATGGCGTTACCACAAGGGTCAGGCTTTCCGCTATATCTTTTTATGCTAAATATATTTAAGTATCTCATGAAACATAATCAGTTTAGCATAAAAAGGATGCCGCTTCAATCCTTAACGCAAATCCAGACCTCACAGTCCCGACACTTCGGAATAAAAACCTGTGAGGTCTTCAGAACTTGTTTCAGCATCTCAAAAAATTATAACGTCATGCTGAACTTGTTTCAGCATCATATAAAGCAATGAAATCGAGCTATGTTTACATATTAACTAATAAATACCGAACAACTTTCTATGTTGGAGTAACTGGTGATTTAATCAAAAGAATCATTGAACATCAAAATGGAATAGGTTCCACTTTTACAAAAAAGTATAATTTAAAAGATATAATTTTTTATGAAGAATTTTCTGATATAAAACAGGCAATAGCACGAGAAAAACAACTTAAAAGTTGGCATAAAGAGTGGAAGCTTAATCTTATAAGAGAAAAGAACCCTAATCTTAAAACCCTAAAAATAATGTGAACCTGAAACAAGTTCAGGTTGACGATAGACAATATTATGAATCGCATTCAAATAAAACTAAAAGAAGACAAAAAATTGCTCTCCATCTATTTCACAGCTGGATATCCAAATATAAATGATACAGTCACTATCATTCAAAATTTAGAAAAAAACGGTGTTGATATGATTGAAATAGGTTTGCCCTTTAGTGACCCTTTAGCCGATGGACCAACCATTCAGGCAAGTTCAACACAAGCATTAAAAAATGGCATGACTACCGAAGTACTGTTCAATCAGTTAAAAGATATCAGGAAAACGGTAAATATCCCTTTGATAATCATGGGTTATTTTAATCCAATGTTACAATATGGTGTTGAAGCCTTCTGCAAAAAATGTCAGGAAATAGGTGTAGATGGATTAATAATTCCGGATTTACCAGTAGATGTGTATCATGAGGAATACAAGGCAATTTTTGAGAAACATGGATTGATAAACGTATTCCTAATTACGCCTCAAACTTCTGTTGAACGTATTAACTATATCGATTCCATCTCCAACGGATTTATCTACATGGTAAGTTCGGCAAGTACTACAGGAGCAAAGTCAGGTTTTGGTGATGAACAAACCAATTACTTTAAACGTATTGCCAACATGAACCTGAACAATCCGCAAATTGTTGGTTTTGGCATTAGTAATAACGAGACTTTTGCACAAGCAACCCAATATGCAAAAGGTGCTATTATTGGCAGTGCATTTATCAAGTATTTAACCAATAATGGTGTCGATAAAATCGATAGTTTTGTAAAACAAATACTTACATAATGGAATCCTTCGACAGAAAAAAGCATTGGGAAAACATTTACAGCACCAAACAATTAAACGAAGTGAGCTGGTACCAACCAACTCCAGAAACATCACTTAAATTCATAAAAGCACTGAATATCCCTAAAACGGCAAGTATTATGGATATTGGTGGAGGCGACAGTTTTCTGGTTGATAATCTATTGCAATTGGGCTATCAAAATATAACTGTTCTGGATATTTCCAAAAAAGCAATCGAGAGAGCAAAATTACGTTTGGGATGGCGAAGCGAAAGTGTAAAATGGATTGAAGCAGATGCGTCCGATTTTAATCCAACAGAAGCATATGATCTTTGGCATGATCGAGCAGCCTTTCATTTTTTAACTAAAGAACAAGAAATAGAAAATTATATTAAATCGGCTCAAAAGGGAGTTAAGGATTCTGGCCATTTAATAGTTGGAACGTTTTCAACTGATGGACCAAAAAAATGCAGCGGAATAGAAATCACACAATATTCCGAATCTACTCTTACAAAAAGATTTAGCGAATTCAAAAAAGTGAATTGCCAAATCATTGAGCACGAAACACCTTTTAACACCAAGCAGAGTTTTATTTTTTGTACGTTTAAAAAACCTAAATAAATGAACCCATTCAATAATTGGAAATTAGTATTACTTCTCTGCTTAACTTTGGGTTTAGCACCTTTTTATCCAGAGCCACATATTGTTGGTAAAATAAAATGGATTGCTGGTGGAGCCAATGGTATGCAGCCCATGGATTGGTTCGACACCTTGTTACACGGATTTCCATTTATCCTTTTAATAAGAATTATTAGTCTAAAATTAAGGTCAAAAAATGCCACTTAACATTGTATTGATAGAACCCGAAATACCCAACAACACAGGCAATATTGGTCGTTTGGCTTTGGCATCTGGATCTAATTTGCACTTGGTAAAACCGCTTGGTTTTGAGATTGATAACAAACGGTTAAAGCGTGCTGGACTGGATTATTGGCAACATCTTTCTGTAAGTATTTATGATAGTATTGAGGATTTCTTCAATAAAAACAAGGGCAAAAATATGGTGTTTCTTTCAAGTCATGGAACACAAGACCATTGGTCAATCGATTTTGAAGACGATATATTTCTCATCTTCGGAAAAGAATCGGTTGGATTACCTAAAGATTTAATCGAAAAACATTCTGATAAATTATTTAAAATTCTGCTTTATAGTAAACATGTACGAAGCTTAAATTTGGCAAATGCAGTTAGTATTGTGGTATATGAAGGCCTAAAATATTTAAGATAAGTTAGGCTTGACATTATGTAAAAAAACATTTACCTTGGATTCTTACTCTGGGCAGATTAAAACTGACCATATCAAGCATTGTAATATATTTTAAGCTTACATATGAAAGGAGATTATTATAAAACAAAAGAATCCGTTGATGAATATATCAAATTGGCAAAAGATGTTAATGGAAAGTTATTAATTGAAAAACTAAAAAATATTTTACAATATAATTCAACAATTCTTGAAATTGGTTCTGGTCCCGGAACGGATTGGGAAATTTTGAGTGAATTTTATGAAGTTACAGGATCTGATAACTCAAATGAGTTTCTGAATCATTTGATCAATAAAAATCCTAATGGGAAATTCCTTGAATTAGATGCTGTTTCTTTAAAAACTGAAATGAAATTTGATGGGATTTATTCAAACAAAGTGATGCATCATTTAAAAGATATTGAATTGATAGGCTCTGTTAAAAGGCAAAATGAGATTCTAAATTCTAATGGAAAAATTTGTCATTCTTTTTGGAAAGGAGAAGGTTCTGAAATTTTCAAAGGTCTTTTTGTAAATTATCATAGTATCGCAACACTTACAAAAGTGTTTGAAAAATATTTTAAAATATTATCAATCGAAGAATATAAAGAGTTTGATAAGAACGACTCTCTTTTATTACTTGCAACAAAAAAATAAAGCAACTAATCTTAAACCAACCGTTAAAACGAAACTCCCAAAAATCAACTCCTTTTCTGTTTCTTCCTTAACATCTCCAAATACATGTTCTCCACTTTAGTTCGTGCCCAAGGTGTGCGTCGTAAAAACTTTAAACTGGATTTTACCGAAGGATCATGTGTAAAGCAACGAATATTAATGTTATAACCTAAATATTCCCAACCATAATGGGCAACCAAATCGTTTATAATTTGCTCAAGTTTAATACCATGCAAAGGGTTATTTGGTTGAGATTCCATTGGGTTAAAATAATTTAGTAGCTATAATTAACGTCTATTGCGATTTCGGTTTCTATTTTTGCTTCTGCTAGTATTTCTACTATTTCCAGAATTACCACCATCACCAGACCTTCGTGAGCCTTGAGACTTTGGTTTGTTAGACCTTCGCTGGTTTCTTCCGCCTCCTTGACCTCGCTTTATTGGCGCAGTGGATGCATTAGGGTCAGGTTCAAAACCTTCCACAATTTCTACAGGTATTTTTAAACCCACGAGCTTTTCAATATCCCTTAAATAGGTCGTTTCATCGGCACTTACCAAAGATATAGCTTCACCACTGGCTCCTGCCCTTCCAGTTCTTCCTATTCTGTGTACGTAGTCTTCCGAAATATTCGGCAATTCAAAATTAACAACATGTGGCAGTAACGGAATATCCAATCCACGAGCTGCAATATCGGTTGCTACCAAAACCCGAACGCTTCCGTTTTTAAATCCAGCCAATGCCTTGGTTCTTGCTCCCTGACTTTTATTGCCATGGATTGCAGCAGCCGAAATACCTGCACTTACCATTTTTTTACACAATTTATTGGCTCCATGTTTGGTTCTGTTAAATACCAATACCTGTTTCCAATTACCTTCAGAAATTAACTTAATAACCAAGTCTGTTTTCTTCGCCTTTGCTACACGATATACTTTTTGTTCTATAGCATCAACTGTCGTGTTTTCGGGTGTTGCCTCAACCAAAACAGGATGGTGCAATATGCTATTTGCCAGGTTTTTTATCTCTTTTGAAAACGTAGCCGAAAACAATAAATTTTGTCTCCGTGAAGGCATTAAGCTCATTATCTTGTCTATATCTCTTTTAAAGCCCATATCGAGCATTCTATCAGCTTCATCTAAAACCAAAATTTCAATTTTAGAGAGCGACAATAAGCCTTGATTTTGTAAATCGATGAGACGTCCTGGAGTTGCAATAAGTATATCTACACCATTTCGAATAGTTGCCACTTGTGGTCTTTGGTTAACACCTCCAAAAATAACAGCCGAACGAATATTTAAAAACTCACTATACGCTTTTACATTGTTATGCACTTGTGCTGCCAACTCTCGTGTTGGTGTTAGCACCAAAGCACGAATAGGGCGTTTACGCATTTGCTGACCTTGAGACAAGTTTTGAAGCATAGGCAGAGTAAAACCTGCTGTTTTACCTGTTCCTGTTTGGGCAGATGCCAGTACATCTTTACCTTCTAAAATTAAAGGAATTGCTTTTTTCTGTATTGGTGATGGCGTTGTATAGCCTTGTTTATCGATTGCTTTTAATAAGGCATTAGATAAACCTAAAGAGTTAAATGACATATAAATAATTGTGCAAATGACATTCTTATTTATAGCGCCATTTTTTATTAAGCTGCAAAGTTAATCTAATTTATGCCATCGCCTTGATTTTGTGTAAAAATTAGTCGAACTTCGTCTAGAAGCTATGCTTAACAAAAGCAATGGCAATAATTTAATTAAAATACCTTTTATGAAGAATTACCTAAAATTTTTAATAATTGTACTATTTATTAGTTGTGAAAATGATAAAAAAGACACTTCAAACTTAGTTGAAGTTGACACAACTATTCTTGGGAATCATATTGAACGTCTAGCTTCTGATGAATTTCTAGGAAGAAAACCATTTACCGAAGGTGAAGTAAAAACGGTAAACTATTTAAAAGATGAGTTTGAGAAATTGGAGCTTTTGCCAGGAAATGGTGATAGTTATTTTCAAGATGTTCCATTGGTGGAAATTACCGGAACACCTTCTGAAAATATGATGATTTCTGGGGAAAAAGGGAATTTTAATTTAGAATCCTTAAAGGATTTTGTTGCCACAACAAATAAAACAGTAACCAATGTTGGTCTGGAAAATTCCGAACTTGTTTTTGCGGGTTATGGCATCGTTGCTCCAGAATATGGATGGAACGATTATAAAGGAATAGATTGGAAAGGAAAAACAGCTGTTGTTTTAATTAATGACCCAGGTTTTAAATCGGGAGATTCGACCTTATTTAAAGGAAACGAAATGACCTATTATGGTCGTTGGACCTACAAATATGAAGAGGCTGCCAGACAAGGCGCAGCTGGACTTATTATAATTCATGATACTGAGCCAGCTTCTTATGGTTGGAATGTTATCGAATCTGGTTGGAGTGGTGCTCGATTGGTTATTGAAAGTGATTTGCCGCTTTTAGATGTTGAATCTTGGATTAGTAGTGAAAGTGCCAATAAGATGTTTAATATATCATCTATGAAAGGTCAAGATTATAAAACCATGTCCAGGAATAAAGACTTTAAACCAATTCCGTTAGATTTAAATGTTTCGGTAAGTATTAAAAATACAATCAAAAAAGACGTATCTAAAAATGTTGTGGCGCTTATACCTGGTACAAACAGGAAAGACGAATATATTATCTACTCTGCACACTGGGATCATTTTGGTATTGGAAAAGCGATAGAAGGTGATTCCATTTATAATGGTGCTGTGGATAATGCTTCTGGAACCGCAGGTTTATTAGCTATAGCCGAAGCATTCAAAAAAAGTAATACTACAAAACGTTCTATTGTTTTTATAGCTGTTACTGCTGAAGAACAAGGATTGCTAGGTTCGGCATATTATGCCGAAAACCCAATTTTTGACCCTAAAAAAACAGTGGCAAATATTAATATTGATGCACTGGACAGTCCAGGAAAAATGAAAGATGTAACGGTTACTGGTTATGGTCAATCTGAAATGGATGAGTATGCCAAAGAAGCAGCTACAAAACAAAATAGATACATTATTCCGGATCCTGAAGCTGAAAAAGGATATTTCTTTAGATCGGATCATTTTAATTTTGCGAAAATTGGCATTCCTGCTTTGTACGCAAGTGGTGCTTATGAAGGGTTTGATAAAAGTATTGAAGATATAAAAAAATATAATGATGATTACCGCAAGTATAAATACCATCAACCATCAGATGAATATAATCCGGAAACTACCGAATTAAGTGGTATACAATTAGATTTACAATTATTTTTTAATGTAGGATTGAAACTAGCAAATGAAGATTATTTCCCAAAATGGTATGATGGAAGTGAGTTTAAAGCAGCAAGGGATTAACCAAAATTAGTATTAGCAATATAAAAACTAAACTTGTACTAGCATTAAACACCTCTTTTAAAGACTTGGAATAAATGAATAAGAAAACAACTTATACATACTTATCGGAATACTTTCAAATTGCATTGGGCATTTTTCTGGCTAGTGTTGGTCTAAAAGCATTTTTGTTACCAAACGATTTTTTGGATGGAGGTGTTACTGGAACTGCTATTTTGGTAAATTCTCAATTTGAAAGCATCAATATTTCAACGCTGTTAGTGCTTATTAATATTCCTTTTTTAATCCTTGCCTATTTTACACTATCAAAACGCATTTTAATAAAGTCTGTTTTTAGCATAATAGGTTTGGCATTGGTTATTCATTTTGTAGAATTTGATACGATTACCGAAGATAAACTGCTCATATCAATTTTTGGAGGTTTATTTGTTGGAGCTGGTATTGGTCTAACCATAAAAAATGGTGCAGTACTTGATGGTTCGGAAATTTTAGGTGTATTTTTAAACGACCGTTTTGGGTTTAGTATTGGTCAAATTATTTTATACTTCAATATTATTTTATTTGGTATTACAGCATTTGTGCTCT
>Ga0316205_10004264_pt1 | contig 12682 bp, 16 predicted proteins | sample 3monthpyrite_MG_FD_204941 | JGI IMG/M metagenome (GOLD analysis project Ga0316205, IMG submission 204941) | Microbial mat bacterial communities from mineral coupon in-situ incubated in ocean water Damariscotta River, Maine, United States -... | ecosystem: Environmental > Aquatic > Marine >... | reverse complement strand
CGTGCATGGGAACTTAAGCATCGTTTCTTAACTTCTGAAAGTGTATTCCAACACACGATGTTCCGTAAGGAAACTCGCTGGCCTGGTTATTACTATCGTGGTGACGCTATGAAGGTTGATGATGAAAACTGGCATGTATTGACAGTATCTCGTCGTGATCCTAAGACTGGTGAGTACACGATGGAAAAAGCGCCTTTGTATCACCTTGTAGGTGACATCGAGGACAAAGACCTGGCTAAACTGAAAGCAGAAGGTCACCACTAAGCAAATAAAGGCTTGATTTTAAAGCCTGGAAATTTATTTGCGCTAAGAAAAGGACTGACATGTATAATGTTGGTCCTTTTTTTATCTAAGTAGGGTGTACTTTTCCCCGCTATAGATAAGGTTAAGCAACTCTGAATTTTATTGAGATAGTTAAATGAATATTATTGAAAAAACAGATGAAGAGATTTTAGAGCAGGCACATCCAATGTGGGCTGATCTTGTTAAGTATTCTAACGAAGGAAACTATGGTGCCTTCACCCGTCATTTCTCGTCTTCATTTATTAAGGGCGCAAACGAAATTGAAATGGGTAAACAGTTTGCGAGAAGCGATTTGGCAAAAAACCTGTCAGATGATTATTCGTATCTTGGCCTGATTCGTCGTGGCGAACATGTTACCGTTCTTTATAAAGTGATTAACAAAAAAGATAAAGGTGAATGGCTGGGTAGATTGGTGCTTGGTTATGAAAAAGAAAAAGTTAAAATTTTTGGTGCAACGTTATTTTAAAGCAGTATTAGTACACAACAGGGTTATTCAATATGTCAGATACAATTGAAGATGAAAAATTCGTTGAGTTAAATTACAAGGTTGTCGATGACAAAACCGGTGATGTTCTTATTACAGTCGACTACCCGTTGGGTTATGTTCATGGCGTCAATGATGTGCTGTCAGAAGAAGTGACAAAACATCTATATGGTAAGAAAGTCGGGGACGTAATCGAAGTACCTATTGATACCACATTGTTATATGGTGAACGAGATGAGTCTTTGGTATTTACTGATAATATTGAAAATGTTCCTGAAGAATACCACGAAATTGGTACGACTATCACCATGGAAAATGAAAAAGGTGAACCAAGAAGTTTTATCGTAACGCGTTTTGATGATAAGACGTTAACCGTTGATGGGAATAACCCCTTGTGTGGCCGAGAAGTCACTTTTGTGCTGGAAGTTTTGACTATACGTGAAGCGACAGATGAAGAAGTTGATCTTGGCGGTGCAGTTGATGCTAATCCAGATTTAAATGACATTCTAGAACGGGCAGAATGAATTACTCTACTAATTATATAATTTACTCTGATAACAGAGTCCTTGAGCGTGAAATTGCTGCCTCATTGCATCTGTTGAGTGAGGAATTGCTCGATGCCGCAACGCCAGATAGCAGTGTAACCGTTGCTGATATTTTTCTTAATATGCGGGGAAATTATGAGCAGCGCAGTTTCAGTTCTAAAATATTTGAAGGCTTACGTGATGTTCTTGAGGGTTCGTTAACTGATGAATATCGCCAACAAGAACCATTAGCCTGGGCTGAAACTCAGAATAGTCTTGGAAATATTTATGCTGCACTTGGGCAACAACGGCGAGATGTTGATTTGTTTGAAAAGGCTATTCAATGTTTTAATAATGCGATGGAAGAGCTTAGCCAGGAAGCATCGCCACACGCGTGGGCAACGACACAATACAATCTGGGTACGGCAAGCCAGGCACTTGGTCGTCAGCAAAAAGATACAAAGCTATTAAATGCTGCTGTCGATGCTTATACGAATGCTCTGTTGGTATGGTCTCGAGAAGAGTCACCGGAAGACTGGATGTCTGCCATGTGCCAGCTTGGAGCTACTTTCCATACCTACGGGAAATTACTGAAAGGTAATCGAAACCTGCAAAAGTCTGTGGTAGCGTATAAGAATGCACTAGCAGTACTTAATGCAGATGATCACGCATTAGAATTAACAGCCACACACAATAACCGTGGTGCAGTACTGCATCATCTTGCTGAGTCAGAAGAAAACCCTGATCGATTGAATGAAGCCATTAATTCGTATGAAAAGGCTTTATCGGTATGTATGGAGCAACAGTTACCTTTCCATTTCGCTGTTATCTGTCGAGTGAATAAGGCGACGGCGCAAAATACACTGGCAGAATTAACCAATGATGTTATGCTTGCGGAGGAAATTGCCGATGAATTTGAGTTGATTCTGGCGTGTTTCCCGCACGCTTTACAGCCATTGTGTGTAAAGCACTGTGAAGAGCAGATGAGCAAGGCGAAATCTTTGTTAAATTCAGCTGATTCTCACTAGTTATGAATGCAGTGACGCAGTGCATTAGATATTAGAATACCCAGTTAAAAAAAATGTATCAAAACCCTATTATGTTTCTGCTTTAAAAGAGGTAAAATAGGCGTATAAGGTAGTTATTAACTGTAATGCTTACAGTGGCTATCATTAATTTTCGTTAAGAGGAGATTACAAATGAGCGGAGCCGGCCCTAAAACCAGACCAAAAGTTCCTGAAGGTAAATCACGTTTTCTGACAACTACTCAGAAAACGATTGTGGAAGGAGCGTTTCATGTAGGTTATACCACTACTTGGGAACCATTCCAGAAAGAAGTACCATACCAAACACCAAAGAAGCCTTAATATAGTAAGCTTTGTGAATGTAAGTTCACGCGGCTAAAATAAGGTTAGTTTGCAAAAAGCACACTTTTTAGTGTGCTTTTTATTTGCAGTCCGAAAATATGCAAAAAACACTATTTCAGCAAATATTCAGAAGCTCTAAATAATAGTGGATAAACGGGGGCTGATCAGATTGGTATTTAAGTTAAATTCGATCAGAAAGCTCATAATCCACATCAATAAAAGCACCAATATCTGCCAGAAATTTCACCAACCTGCCGCCGAAACCGACATCTGGACAGGTATCACCTTTATCAATCGATAAGGTCAACACCACGCCAATTCTGGGCGATAAGTTGTGGCTTTTACACACATCAATAATCTTTTCCTTGATGGGTTCAAGTTGCTTAAGGATGATTTCAGTCAGTTTATAAAGATCAACTTCTTCAGTACCATCTTCCGTTGAGACAGTTTCTGTTGATAGCTCCCATATGCTGATGACGGGTTTGTCCAGGCTGCTTTTTGTACCAGCATCATTGACTGAGGTGGGTTCTACCCCAAGCAGACTTGTTATGTCATCCGGGTTGAAGTGATAACCAGCCAGTGAGAAGTAAGCCCGTCCTTTATTAGATGCCAAGATAGTTTCCTCTTTAATAAATAGTAGATACGAGACTGGATTATAACGTATAGGGTGAATAGATGCGGTTCTATCATAGAAAATTGCGATAAAATATTGAGCACGGCAGAAACCGCTGAATCATTGTGGAAACCAGCTTTATTAAATATAAGCATACCTGGTTAAAAAATTATTATAGAAATACCCTATTATGTTTCAGCGTCAAAAGATGTAAAGTTGTGGTTATATAATGAGAAGGAGTTAAAGTTTGTCGTCTGAAGAAAAACAAGAAAAAAAGCGAGACCCCAATAATCCATGTTTGTTTTGTAAGGACCCAAAAGGGGTGTCGCTGAATAAAGAACTTGCTTACAGTGCGCGAGATACTTATGGGGTGAGTCCGGGACATACGTTGGTCATCCCTAAACGACATGTCGCCAGCTTTTTTGAGCTTACTCCTGAAGAGATAGCTGCTTGCATGAGCCTGATTAATGAGGAGAAAAAACTCATCGATGATGAGTTCAAACCAGATGGTTACAATATTGGAGTTAATATAGGACCGGCCGCTGGACAGAGTATCTTTCATGTCCATATCCACATCATACCTCGCTACCAGGGTGATGTTGAGAATCCTCAGGGGGGCGTGCGGCATGTGATTCCCAGGAATGCACATTACACACGCTAGCATTCATGGCGCTTAACGGTAGAAAATTAATATAGAGCTAGGTTGGAGCACAGCTGGTACTTATATTAGTAGTTAATAGTCATGTTGCTTGTGCGTCTCAGTAGAACAACCCGTGTCGGGAAGTTTCGCGCATTTGTCTGACTATCGTAGTATTTTTTCAGCTTTTATATTATTCCTGAGAAGTTACTTGTAGGGAAGGTATGGGCAAGCTACTAAAGCTTGAGACAAAGGCAAAATGATATCCCAGTCCTATGAGTACGGCGATGTGAAATGACTCATGAGGTCCGATGACGCCGGGAATTAGAACGGGCAGGCGGATGAACTCCATAATGGCACCGGCTGTATACGCCAGAGCGCCATAGACCAGAGGTTTGATAAAGACAAAGCCAAAACGACGGTATAGCAAAATGCCGGTTATGGCACCTAGCCAGCCCATGCCAAGGTAGAGAGATACTCCAAGCCATTCCGGCATGTCATGGAAATAAATAGTTTTGAGTGTGATGGAGGTGATAGCGATTGTCCAGATCAAGAGTAGCATGCCCCAACGCCATATGCCCCGGAACAATATGCTGTGTACTGCTGTAAAGGTCCCGGCGATCAGAAAAAATATTCCTGCATGGTCCAGTCTTTGTAAAACATCACGCGCACTGCTCAGTGGTTCGAGCAAATGGAATACGCCACTCATGGAGAGCAAAAAGACACTGGAAAAAATAAATATACTTAAGGAGGTTATTTTTATCAGACTGTCGCGCTCACGGTATATCAGTCGTATACCAAGGAACAGGAAAATGACAGCTGCAAAAAGGTGGCTAATGGAACTGAATGGTTCGGAAAAACCGTATATAGGGATAATGGGCTGTGTAGGCATGTTACTTGTTCATGGCAAGGTGTGTTCACACCATACCCTCCTGTTTATTATTTAGTAAAAGTGAATTCACTTTTCCACCTGTTATTTATTTAGGCAACCAGGATTCGGCAGGACGAATTTCACCCACGGCAAGGCCTCTTGAGTTGAGTATCGTTGGCGAGATATGAGCCTGAAGTTTATGTTTTTCATCATCAGATATAATGTCTAGGTAATCAAGGATTGCCAGTAATGCTACTGAGCGTGCACGAGCACCGCCATCGGCTATTTTCACAGCAATTCCCAGCCCTCTTTCAGGTAATGCTGCTGTGATAACACCTTCTGCGCCGGTTTTAGCTAGCACAGAACCGTTGGTAACTTCATTTAACTCACTTACCACAGAGTCATGCCCGGCAATATAGAGAGGTTCATTGCTCATGGCTTTGTGAAGACGGTAAATTGCCTGCGCGCGTTCATCTGACAAATCTGCAGGGTTAGCGAAGCGCGCCACAGCATAACCTAGTTGCAATAAAGACATCGTGGGTGCAGGTAATCCACAGCCATCGATTCCCATTGGATTCTGATTAAGATCAATACCAGCTAGATCAGAAAGTATATCCAGCGATAATTGCTGCAGAGGATGTTCAATCAGGTGGTAGTTATCCAATGGTAAATCCAGATGCAATGCCGTCGTTAAAAATCCTGTGTGCTTACCTGAGCAGTTGTGATGAATTCGACAACCCTGCTGCCCGGATGCGAGCAGTTCGTGGGCACTCTCAGTATGCTCAGGTAACTCAGCACCGCAGGCTAAATGATGCTCAGTTAATCCCAGACGGGTTAGCCACGACTCCACTAGGTTCTGATGCATTTGTTCACCCTGGTGAGACGAGCAAGCTAGCGATAACTCTGCATCGCCCAGGTTATATCGTTCACTTGCACCACTCTCTACCAGGTGAATAGCCAGCATTGGCTTTAACGCAGAGCGCGGAAATACCAGGCCGTCGATATCTCCCCAGCTTTCCACAACGTGGCCCTTGAAATCACATACCACGGCAGTACCAAAATGCCGACTTTCTACGGTACCATTACGTGTCACTTCGACTAAAAGTTTATAGGGCATGCAGCAGAGACTCCTGAATACATTCGTATATTGATAAATACAGAGTGTTCACTTTACGGTCGATAAGAGGCCTCGTCAAATACGATAGTCGATAAATCAGTAGTAATAAACATATCAGGCCCTAAGAGGATTATTGAATGTTATTGGAAATCCAGTGGTGTCAGTATGTGGAAGCAACCAGTTTGGCGTCTGAGTCAGGCTGACTGCTAGGGGGTATTGTTGATAGAGCTCTGGAAAGACCGCTGTCCATGAGTAGTTCGACCACTTTATCGTAAGCGAATTCATGTGCTATTTCACAGGCTTCAGGGAAATAACTCGAACCATAAGTCATGCCTGGTACCAGGTTTGCTTCCATGAAAAAGCATTCTCCATGATTGTTGGTTTTAATATCGATGCGCCCAAAGTCTCTGATACCCAGCGTATTAAAAGCATCAATAGCCAGTGTTGCTACTCTATCTTTGACCTCAATATCGACAATTTCTATGAGATTTTCTGAGTCATCTATTTTAGCCTGTGCACCTAAAATCCTGAGTCCATGCGTTGATGTCGGTGGTATAACTTCAACAGCAGATACGATGAGTATTTCATTGCCCATTTTGATAACGGCAACAGTAAATTCACGACCATCCAGATACTCCTCTACGAGGACTGGTTGATTAAATGTGGCGTATAATGACGCTATTTTACTTTCGTAATCCTTAAAGTTGGTGACAAAAGATAAATCGTCAATGCCATTTCCATTGGCTGCATCCAAAGGCTTTAAAAATAACGGGAACTCAATGGGAAGGTCGCTTTCTTGTTTAAACTTTCCAGGCGTCGCTAAAAAATAATTGGCTGTATTAATACCTTTGTTGATTAAATGCATTTTAGCGAGCACTTTGTTGGAATCAAATTCCAGCGCTTCTCTTGATGAGCCCGAATAATTAATTCCATGCTTCGAGAAATATTCGGACAGCCAAATATTACTTTTATTATTAATTGAAATATATTTCACGGCTAAGATGACCAGGTCCGGTCTTCTTTTCACTACTTCATTCAGGTCTTCCAATGTTTTACACACGTTCAATTTTGCGGTGTGACCCATTTTTTTGATTGAACCTAAAACACTATTACAAGCTTTTAGTGAGCCAAATCCAGTTTCTTTTAATTCTTCATTTGGTGTTGTGATTATTTCTATTCGCATTTTTAATGTTACCTGTATTTAAATATTCAGATGTCTTTTGAGTAAAACGCTATCCTGACAAAAGGCAGTTTAATTGTTTGGCTTACCTTAACGTGAAGAAGTCTCGATAAAACGAGTCGCGTCTTGATGTGCTGTTTACCGGAAGTTTAAGGTAACGGGTTGTGCCCCTGTGCCTGTGATGAAAATAAGTTCCGGTGTTATAAAAATCTAATAATAGTAATGGCGCGTGCATGACGACGCGAGGTTACATGGCATAATAAATAGTTGGCATGGTAAGAGCTTGATACACACTTCAAATAAATTTATTGCCTGAGTCTGAAATGGCGCATGGTCCAGGATGAAATCAGACAAAAAATGGTAGGCCACAATCACTATGGATGGTGGTGCCTGCTTGCAGGTGTATGTGGGATGAATCAACGGCGAGCAGTTCAGTATACCACTAATTGTGCCGATATACCCTTAGTCATTAATCAAATGGGTGGTGGTGAGAGTATTTAGGTGAAATAGGGAAAGGTGAATATAAATACCATGGTTATTAGTAGCTTGATAGGTATGTGAGTGACAACGGGAGTAATAGTGCTGTCCAAAAGTCTATATATGGCGCACTATATAAGGCGAAGTTAATCATCTATTTTATGGTAAAGTGATTTTACACATGATCTCGGCCAGTTTTGTCGGATGTATGTCGATCTATCTCGGCCCCCAGGGGCGGTCTTCTTTACTTCTATTTAGTACTTTATAAAGCTCGTTGTCAGTGTGTTTTTGATTTACTTCAGTCGGTCAGGAGTATAATAGATAACCAGAATTTTTCTCATTAATTTTTATTGGAGCGATAATTATGGGTAGGGAACAAAAAAGCAATAAAGAAGGTAAAAAGAAACCGGCGATGACGCCAAAAGAAAAAAAGGCTGCGAAGAAAGCCAGGAAGGATTCAAAAACTCCTTTCGTGCAATAGAAATGATGCGTTAATTTTTTATTGAGAGGTCGCAGTCTAGCTGGTTAAAGGTTGTTGTTTCAGAAGGTTGGCTGTTGATTTTTGAAACGTTGGATTTGTGTAGCCATGCTACACGTAATTCCAGTGCTCTTTATTTTGAACACTCGTTGTTTCCATGACTACAAATGCACCCATCTTGTTCTGTAGTCGACGTATTACTTTGGTACATTAAGGAGTCAATGAAGTGGAAGGTATTAGTGATCTTAAAATAATAGGTATCGACGAAAGGCGGCCACCAATAATTAGAAAAGAGCCTTATATCGATATCTTTTTCAAATTATCTCACAAGGCACCGGCAGATTGGTGCAATGAACTAAATTCAATGTTACACAAGCATCCCACCGCACCCAAAATAAAAGAAGACGAAGGTCTCTATATTGAAGCATGGGTGAAAGCCCCGGATGATATTGCGGGGTTTCTGCAACTGTTGAAGGATAAAGTTGCAGACTGTAACGGTCAGTATATTAAACGTATTGAACAAGCCACACGTAATGCGGGTGTTGCTAATTCGTCTTTGGCGCAGGAGACCGGTGAGCAAGGTCGCCTGAACAAAATTATTGCAGCGCTAGATTTTGATGAGGTTGAAACATAAAGAGTATCAGTCATGGTCTTATTCGCTTTGGTGTTATTCGGCTGGCTCTAGCTTAATGCGCCATAAAAAAACCCCGCCGGAGCGGGGTTCTTTGTATTGGTTTTACCAATGAGGTATTACCTAGGCTGTAACATTCGATGCCTGGAGTCCTTTTGGACCGTTTTCTACTTCAAAGGTGACCGCCTGGCCTTCGTTCAGGGTTTTGAAACCTGAACCTTGAATTGCGTTGAAATGTACGAATACGTCATCACCGCCATTGTCCTGAGAAATAAAACCAAAACCTTTCGATTCGTTAAACCACTTTACTGTACCTGTTGTCATATGACTTTTACCTTAAATAAATTAAAAATAGATTGTTGTATACAGGCAATGAAACGGGGACTTAGGGGGGTAACACAGAGGGAACAACCAAAAATATCAATATCAGAATCTGTAACTTTGCTAACTATAGTGGCTTTCGTTGGAGTTGTCAAGAGTAAATTTATGGCAATATAAGTTGTTCTTATTGAAGAAGGTGATGACTTAAATACTAAAAGGGGTTGGTGATAACCCTAAGTACGAGTGACTCCCTGTTTTTTGTACTGAATGATTGAGCCGCTTACACCCTGGAAGTGTTTTAAAATTGTATCGAGGGTCCATGCTTTGGAATGACAAAATAATATTCGTTTTATAGAGCATGGATTTTATAATATAAATCTTATGCAGAATGTATCAATCCCCGGCTAAGTAAAGTCTGTGTAATACATTTCTTTGCTGTAGTTGCATCTGGCTCTGCTCCCTGTATACCTAATTCAATTTCTCGAATGCCTTCTCTTTGCATGTGTGGTAGAGATGAAATTTTGACATGAGGATGTTGATGCTGGAATTGCTCAAGTAATTCGATCAGATCACTTTCATGTGAGCCTTTAAGAATTATGGAATACTGTACTATTTTTATTTTTTCCAGGTGCTGGTATTTATTTTCAAGTACCCACTCCATCATAGGCCAGGCCATTTCAGGAAATCCCGGCAAGCAATGAATGTTTTTAATGGTAAAACCAGGAATACGGTTGTATGGGTTAGGTATAATGTCGGATCCATCAGGTAAATCGGCCATTAAAATACGATGGGGGTAGGCCTGTTTTCCGAACTGTGCTTCGATCTCTGTGCTGGCCTCGGGGTGTCGGTGAATATCGCGCTTGAGCGCGCTGGCGACTGCCTGTCGGGTTCGATCGTCGACGGTTGCACCAATGCCGCCAAAGGAAAAACAATGATGCCCCAGTTGATGAATTTCACGGAAATGCTGAGTCAGTATGGTTTCATCGTCACCGGCATAACGCGCCCAGGAAAGTTGTAGGTCATGATGGGTGAGAATTTCTATGGTTTTATCTAAGTGTTTATCTTTACGGCGTCCAGAGAGAATTTCATCGCCAATAATTAAAATGCCAAAATTAGTTTTATCTGTATTCATGTTTATCCTCAGTGGTAAACTGGCATATTATCTATTTAATGGCAAGATGATTCCCGAGAGAAATATTTTTAAAAACGGGGTCAGTGAAGAATGACACTTACTTAAAAAAATAATAAATTCATGTCATAGTGAGTACTCTCAGGGGCATACACTACGCGCGGCAATCTTTTGCCTTTATGCTTCTTACCTTAGAGATTACTTCGTGCCTCGCAATGGCTACAAAAAATACCTTAATCTCCTTAAGTAAATTACATTCGGGTCAGAGAACACTTAGCACCTCTTCGATTTTCATCAAGTATTTACAGAGCTCGCTATGCTTGTTCTAGCCATTTTGTTTGTTAAATTACAGTATATTATTCTCTCGCACGGTTTTCATATTATTTATATAGGCCGATTTTTCCCAGGCATAGGTCTGCACTAAATCTCCTGCCGATGGCCACCAAGCCAATTCTTTTTAACTTGTCGATATTGAGTACCTTATTGATGCGATAGGCTTGAAACTCGGTAAATGGGATGTAAAGAGTATTCCATTCTGACGACGCCTCAAAAGTAGCACGATAGGATTGCCAGGGTAGCCAGGTGTCATGGGTACGCAGGTGAATATTATACTGTTCGTTATTACCAAGAACTTCAAGCATCAGTCCCGTGTATTTGTTAATGTTCTTGACGGTTAGCTTTGGTAGATTCAATGCGACCTGTACAAAGCCACCATTATTTTCAAGTTTGACATCAGCTGTCATGCGCAAACATGAGCGATTATTGATATTGTCGATAGATAGCTGGCCATCTGATATGCCACCCATGACACCATCAGTAATCAGCGCCCATTCATCACCCGATTGAGAATGAAGATCTGAGCTGCTACGATCGTCGATGAATTTTATGTCTTGATTTGCCATTAGTGTTTGTATTGAGGAAATAAATAACAGTGTCGTTATAAGATATCTTGACATATATTGGATTATCATATTTTAAACCATATCATTAGAACCAGTGAGCATTATGTCGATGGTTTATTACAATTCGTCTGATCGTCCAGCATCTCATCTTGACGCATAGGCATGCCGTCGATTAACGTAAAGATCTCATCAATATCAGGTATTGTGTTGGTGCGGAATTTTTCACTACCATCTTTACCAATTAACAGTACAGCAAATTCATTGTCTTTAATGTCATAGTGGCTACGAAGTGCTGTTGCATATTGTGTAGATATACCTTCCTTGTCCAGGTTTCTTCTTTCTTGCGTCACGATAATAAGCAGGGCTATATCACGATCCTCTATTTGACAATTTACTTGCTGTATTACTCGTAGAGTGTGCACAAGTCTTTTATCCTGATGATCATGCGCGAAGATTAATAGGGACCTTTTTTCCCATTCCAAATCGGTTAACTGCATAGCAAGGGCGGGCAGTGAAATAAAATAAACGACTGTGAAGAACAATAAGCAATAACTATTCAGGTACCGATGATTAGCTGGTGTGGCTACCATGTCAGTATTTCACAGTCGAAGGCGCAGGATTTACCTGTGTCTCGGGTTTGAAGGTATTCAAAATATCCAGCATAAATTATGTGTTCAAGCTTCGCATATTAATATTTTATTTGACTTTGTCATCCCCAACTCCTCTGTTGGAATTTCTCCAACGTGCGAATCGCACATATGCCCACTCTAGGGCAGGGGTGAGGTGAAAAAACTGTATGAGCGTTGCAAGCCTGCGATAGTAGGGTAAGGTATTCCAGATGGTTAAAAAAGCTTGCGCGCCGCTTTGCATGCGACCATGTTTATCAATGACATGTAGACGTGCCATCGCCGTATCGTAGTCAACTCCATATTTTAATAATTGATCGGGCATTTGCGAAATGTCCACCCAGTTGACGTAATTTTGTTTATCGATTTTCTCGTAATGTGCCACTTCACGCTGACAGAGAGGACAGGCACCATCATATAGCATTGTCGCCTTGTATGTATTAACTGGGCTGTTTTCCATTGTTTGCTACCTCTAATGGAGTTAAAAAAACGATATTAAGTATTATGTTTAGTGTCCAAATTGCTGAAGCAATTCAATATTTATTCCTTCGTTGTATTTGATATTGAGCAGACTTTTTTCCAATTCTGTGGCAAGTTGTTTTCTGCGTATCAAGCCCAGTACGGAGATGTTGTATATAAGCAGGAGGTTGCATTGATTTGTTTACGTTCAATTACTGGTCATGTTGTACTAAAATCAGGTTTTCTGTATTGAAACCTAATGCGCTGGATTGCTTTATAAATTTATCGAGCACTACTTTACTGACGCTGGTGGTTCGTGACAGTAACCATAGGTACTTAGTGTTGTATCCGGATACAAATGCGTAATCATAATTTTCTTTATCTAGCCCGAATACAGCATATGAGCCATAGAAGGGGCCAAAAAAAGAAACTTTCAGGTAGCCTTCATTGTTACCACGCATGAAATAGGCTTTTCCTTCGGCTTCCTTCCAGCGTTGGTCAGTGTTGGAGTATCCTTTATTAACCACTTTTAGTCCGCCATCTTCGCGTAAAGAGTAGGTGGC